>Ga0334893_1000734_pt1 | contig 39109 bp, 38 predicted proteins | sample GraSluR3_MG_5_FD_207218 | JGI IMG/M metagenome (GOLD analysis project Ga0334893, IMG submission 207218) | Sludge microbial communities from methane-producing bioreactor in Wageningen University, Netherlands - Granular Sludge_09_05-R3 | ecosystem: Engineered > Bioreactor > Anaerobic >...
AGAAATGTAACCGCCGTATATTCTTTTTCCGCAAGGGCCGGCACAGCTATTGCCCCGAGGGCGGATGCAATTACTCCCAGCACCATATGGGTAACGTAGCCCCTCGGAAAACTGGGATACTGCCTGTAGTCCGCCCTCAAAAGCAGAAGCCGTCCAATGCTTCCCACGGCTATGCCCGCAACAAGGATACGACTGTATAATTCCATGGTTTAACCTTCGCCGTCCCTTTTGTTTCTTCTGGCAAGAAAGCTGCCGAATTCCCTCCTGGCAAACCCCTTTATCTTTGATTTTATCTCTTTCCCTCCTGTGCTTAGAAAGAGATAGGCCAGCCCTCCGATACCGGCCACTGCAACCAGCCACAGTATGCCGGAGCCCGACCCTTCGCTGCTTTCCTTTTGTCCCCGCACCCGTTCGCCCCGGGCCGTTTGTCCCCCGTACAGGGCCTTTGTTACAATTTCCGCGAAAATTTCGGCGCTGTTTTCCGCCCTTTCCCTAGTATGCTCATGGGTACCGAATTCAAACAATAGAACCCTCGGAGCAAGGTCCTGGTTGTAGTTGCCCCTTGCGTAGAATATATCCTTCACGAACCCCGGATGTGTCTTGTCGGATATGGCTTTAATCTTCCTGGCCAGCTCTTCGTTGGCCTTCAGGTTCTGGTTCCTCCGGCCCAGTACAATCCGCACCTTTGCCGCAGGAGTATCGTTTACAGTGTGCAAATAATGCTCCTTGGGCACCGCGTCCCTGTGTATGTCGAACAAGGCATCCGGTCCTTCCTGCAGCAGCCGTACGGCAGTTCTCCGGGAACGGACGTAGGAGTTGGCATCGTGGGGCTCGTGGGTAGTTTTGCTGATTATTGTTTCAACCCCATGCCTGTTAAAACCCTTTTTGAAAGACTCCCCGACTTTAACTATTCCGCCTTCTCCCGGCTTGCTGTCGGTACCGTCGGTTGGCACGTAGGACTCCGCATTGTGGCTGAAATAAAGGCCCACCTTTCTGTCATCCCTTGCCACAGAAAGGGTCTCGGTTACGAATATCTCGTCTATCTCGGGCATTTTAACATCCTCAACAAAGTTTGCATAGGCTTTTTTGCTCCCGCTGTCAACCTCCACTACTTCGTACATTTTATTGTCGGTACTGTGATACTTGTCTCCCACATCAACTTCCCACGAGGTCACAAAAATTTCATCTTCCGTGCCCTTTTCAAAGACGGTAAAGTATCCCCGGCCGCTGTGTTCAAACCCGCGGGTGTCAGCATACACTGCGGTGCTAATCGACAAAAGCATTATTAAAACCGTGAAAGCAAACCCTGTTTTTTTATTCTTCATCCGTATCCCCGCCGTTTCTTTGCATTTTGTCTTTGTTTTTCACAAATTCGCCGTCCTCAAAGGCCATATCCTTTTTGTCGGTTCCACCCTGTATTTTTTCCCTGGTCTCCCCGACAACCTCCGCCAGGACCACTGCAAAAACCCCGGCTATTACTGTGGCGTCAAAGGCACCGGCACCGCCGAATACCGTTCTGCCGGGACTGCCGGTATACCAGTTGACCACCGCCTGCGTAAGGTCGCTCAGAATGATTGCCATTATACCCGCAATAAAGGCGGACCTTCTTGACCTGCCCAGCAGATAGGCGATTCCTCCGCCTATCAGTGCATACAGGTAGAAATAATTCATAAACTGGTTCTCCTCGGGACCGGCGGGCAAAAATTTGCTGAGACCGTAAACAGCCGCCCCTGCAGCTATCGCGCCAACAACTGCCCTTAATCTCTCCCTGGCAGTCCCCGCCTTAATAAAAAGGTATACCGCCAGAGCTATCGGTATCAGTGCCCCTCCAATGTTAACGGCTATGTTGTCTGTAATGCCTATATCAGGTATGAAGGTTCCGATAAGCATCGCCGCTATTACCATTAGGGCACCGCCGTCTGTAAGCCTAAGCCTGTCCAGCACCCTATGGGCAACCCCGAGCAGTATAAGCACTGAAACAAACACCAATATTATCAAACCTACCGGCATTTTCTCACCTCATTTTCAATAATTTCAGTATTTAGACTTCCCTCGCCCGAAAAAATCTATTCATGGCTGAGCTGCCGCAGGTACATATGCTATTTGCTGCAAAAAATAAGGCCTTCGATTATTAGCCCCATGAATCGAAAACCGGTGCCAAATGTGCATATTTCACTAAACCAACTGCATAAGGGCGGCAAGGCTTCCCGTTTTCTTGCCTTCCCTTCTGTAGGAATAAAACAGTTCGCCGTTACACCTGGTGCAGTATCCGCAGTTTGTTATGTTCTCCTTTTTTATTCCGTGTTCGCATAATATGGCCATATTTGTTTGCTGCAGATCCAACAGATATTTACCCTTTCCCAGGGGTACCGTCACATCCCTCCAGGACTTGAAGCTGTCTTTAAGCTTTGATATCACAGGCGTGTCCACTTCATAACACTCCCTGCATATTGACGGCCCTATCCCGACAAGTATGTCTTCGGGCTTTGAGCAAAAGGTTTTTTGCATTTCCTTTGTTGTTTCGGCTGCAATCCCCGTAGCGGTACCCTTCCATCCGGCATGGGTCAGTCCGATTGCTTTTGTGTTAGGATCCAGGAAGAAAAGAGGTACACAGTCAGCATAAAATGTAACAAGGGTCACCTGCCTTGCATCTGTAACAAGCCCGTCGGTGTTTGTTATATCCGAAGCCCTCCATATCCCCTTGCCTGCATCCTCAGGGGTCACACTGCGTATCCTTTTGCCGTGTACCTGGTGGGACAGCACCAGGCTCTCCTTTTGTATTGCCAGTACGCTGCTAAGTTTTTCAAAGTTTTTTATCACGTTTTCCCGCCTGTCCGGTCTTGAAAACCCCAGGTTCAGGCCCCTGACTTCCCCTTCGCTGAAACCGCCCACCCTTGTGGTGAAGCAGTGTTTTGTAAGATTCGTATCGTCAAAGGATGGTATGGTTAGATATACCAACCCATCCCGGTCATGTCTGTTAAACTTCATTTTATTCCTCCACCGTTTCGAAAGGCTCTTTGTCCAGCAGTTTGTTGAGCTCCTCCATGAAGGTATTGATATCCTTGAACTGCCGGTATACAGAAGCAAACCTTACGTAGGCCACTTCATCCAGTTCCTTCAGCCTTGACATAATTATTTCTCCTATGGTTTTGCTGCTGATTTCCTTCTCGGAGATATTATATAGTTTCTTTTCAACCCCATCTGCAACACCTATAAGCTCTTCCATGGAAATCGGCCTTTTTTCGGTGGCCTTGATTATCCCGTTGAGTATCTTTTCCCTGTTAAAGCTTTCCCGTCTGCCGTCCTTTTTAACCACCATAAGGGGCAGTCGTTCTATTTTTTCATAAGTGGTAAACCTCCTGCAGCACTCACCGCACTCCCTCCTCCGGCGTATGGTATAGCCTTCGTCGGCGGGACGGGAATCCACAACCTTTGTATCATAACTGCCGCAAAAAAGACATCTCACTTTCTCAGTCCCCCTATCATACCTGTCGGTGTTTGTAAAAATTATATTATATATTGCCGGCCTTTACCAGACGTATATTCACTCCTTTTCCATTTCGATGGTCTCTCTGAATTCGACCAGCACCACGTCTATACCGATGTTTACTATATCCTTCCATGGTATCATCAAATCGTTTTCGCGGCCGAAAAAACTTAAAAACCTGTTTGTTCCGGGAATTAGCAGAGCCTCAACCCTTCCTTCCTCCAAGTTCACCTCAATATCGGATATAGGTCCTAAGTTCCTGCCCTCCTTAAGCGTTATGACATCCTTTTCAGCAAGGTCGGAAGTCCTTATCATGACGTGCACCACCTTTATATTATTTCTTAATTAATATGTGGGACAAGGGGTATTTATGCCAGTGAAAAGCACATGTCGCTGCTGTCGGCCTAAAACCCACGGTTTTTTCATCTTTATATATTTTTTTGCACGACAAAAAGACGGCCCATGCAGACAAGCATAACCGTCCCTTATGAATTTTTACATGTGTTTTCTCATATGGTTAAGAGCAGACTTCTCAAGACGTGATACCTGGGCCTGGGAGATGCCTATTTCCTCTGCCACTTCCATCTGGGTCCTGCCCTCGAAAAACCGCAGGTTTAGTATGAGTTTTTCCCTGTCGTTCAGTTTTCTCATTGCCTCCCTCAGGGCTATCCCTTCCAGCCACACTTCGTCGGAATTCTTCTCGTCCTTCACCTGGTCCATGACGAATATGGCATCCCCGCTGTCGTGGTATATGGGTTCGAACAGCGAGACCGGGTCCTGTATCGCATCCAGGGCGAAAACCACCTCTTCCCTTGGCATGTCAAGCTCCTTGGATATTTCGGATATTGTGGGTTCCTTGGAATGCTTGTTTATAAGCTGGTCCCTGACCTGAAGCGCCCTGTATGCTATATCCCTCAAAGAACGGCTCACCCTTATGGAATTGTTGTCCCTTAAATATCTTCGTATCTCCCCTATTATCATTGGAACCGCATAGGTGGAAAATTTGACGTTCTGGCTCAAATCGAAGTTGTCTATCGCTTTTATGAGGCCCACGCACCCCACCTGGAACAGATCGTCCAGGTATTCCCCCCTGTTGTTAAATCTTTGTATAACGCTTAATACGAGCCTCAGATTACCCTTTATGAACTTCTCCCGGGCATTCTTGTCTCCCGCATGCATTTTTTTAAAAAGGTCCCTCATTTCCTCGTTTGTCAGCACCGGAAGCTTGGAAGTATTTACTCCGCATATTTCCACTTTGTTCACATGCATGCGTCCACCCTCTTCCACTGATAATCTGGCATATTTGATTATTCCACCCGCCGGATTCTTTTATACATGAAAAAACTGCCTTTATTACGGCAGTTTTAATTAATCTGCTTACCGGCTCTTTTAAAAAAGCAGCCAATGCTTATAGATTGAAATGTCTTTTAAACCATGCGGCTAATTTCCTTTTTCAGCCTTTTAATAATCCGTTTTTCCAGCCTTGAGATATAGGACTGGGATATGCCCAGCAAATCCGCCACCTCTTTCTGGGTTCTCTCCTGTCCTCCGTCCAGCCCGAACCTCAGCCTCATTATTCTTTTTTCCCTTTCGCTCAGCTTCCTCATGGCAAGCCCCAGTAATTCCCTATCCACTTCCTTCTCCAGGCATTTGAATATTATATCGTTCTCGGTACCCAGTATATCCGAAAGCAGCAGTTCATTCCCGTCCCAGTCTATGTTCAGCGGTTCGTCAAAGGATATTTCCGCCTTCAATTTGCTGTTTCTCCTTATGTACATGAGTATTTCATTCTCTATGCATCTGGAAGCATAGGTCGCAAGCTTTATCTGCTTGTCGGGGTCAAAGGTGTTCACCGCCTTGATAAGGCCTATTGTACCTATTGATACCAAATCTTCCACACATATGCCGGTGTTTTCAAACTTTCTGGCAATGTATACCACCAGCCTCAGGTTTCTTTCAATAAGTATGGTCTGTACCGATTTCTCGCCTTCCTTAAGCCTTGATACAAGGTAGCTTTCTTCATCCGCACTTAACGGAGGAGGCAGTGCTTCGCTGCCCCCGATATAATAGATGCTTTTAGGCGGGAAAAACCGTATATAGGAAAAAAGTCTCAATATATATAAATGTATAATAAGCCTCCAACGACGCAGTATTAAAAGCACAGGTTTCCCTCCTATTTAAACAAATCCGGGTTCAGCAAAGCGGTATACTCTCCGTTCTCGGACAGGGGCCTTGTATGAACCGCCACTATTACTTCTTCCAGGCATCTGTTTCCGATAAATACCTGGTCCGCCTTAAAGCCTAACATCATACCCTTTTCCTTGCCAAGGGAACTGTAGGGAATAAGCCTCAGCCTTGAAACCCAATCAGCCTCCTTAAACCCCTTGTAAACTCTTTCAAGGTCGTCCTCGAGGTTTTCCTCGAAAATTTCCCTGATTTTTTCGTGAAGCAGCTCCTTCACCGCAGAGTACTGTACTATCATTACCGGGTAGTTGGTTATTGGATCGTAAAGCTCATTGCCGGTGTCAAGCAGTCCCACCATATCCACCGATTTGTCCCCCAAACGGATGGTAAGGTCCTGGTGCAGCGACCTTCTTTCCAGAAGGTTGTAAAGCGGTATCAGGCAGATCCTGAAAATCACAACGGTGACAGCTCCGGCTCCTATGAGTATTGTCCAGGGAATGCCTTCAATAAGGAATACTCCGCCCGGAGTAACGGCACCCGTATTGGTAAAATAAAAAAGTCCCAGCACGGCACCGCCGAGGATAAAGGAAACCAGGTAAAACACAGCCAGCTGCTTTACAAACTCTCTGAACCGCTGGGGAGTGAAGGCAATTATTATAATAAGAAATGACAGCAGTACCTTCATTGCCATTGAATACAATACCCTGTACCCCGGGAAAAAAATCAAAAGTGCGTATAATGCACCCACCGTAGCTGCAGCAAGCCTTTTTATCCTGCTGGTGTCGGCCTTTACGGCCGCGGATGTCAGCCATAGGATAAGATAGTTCATAAGAATGTTTTCCGCCAGCAGTATATCTACATAAATATCCATATCAACCCCCGGAAAGCGGCCTTCTTCCCCGATACAAACTTCATATTACAATAACTATTCACCGTCCTTTGCTTGTATGAATATTATAACCTAATTCCTGCCAAAATTTTGTCGTTTGGTGTGCCGACCAAACCGCAAACATTCCCTTTTGCTTTGCATAATTCTCCAATATAATTGTAAAAGGGATGCGAAATTCGTTTAGAATTTGCATCCCTCAATGTTCCGGTTACCGTCGGTGGATTACCGCAGCCCTCAGCTTTTATTTATTTTATGTTCTTGTTTTTCCTGAGGAAAGTCGGAATTTCCAGGTCGATGCTTTCATAGTCTCCGAACAGGTTGTCCTTTTCCCTATGCTCCTCTTTTTCTTTAACGGGTTTCTTCGGCTTATCGCTGCTAAATCCGGTTGCTATAACGGTAATCTGGATTTCATCTTTAAGGTCTTCGTCTATAACCGCTCCGAAAATTATATTGGCATCCGGGTCCGCCGACTGTGAAACAAGCTCCGCCGCCTCATTTACCTCAAACAGTCCGAGGTTTGGCCCCCCGGTAATATTAAGCAGCACTCCCTTTGCGCCCTCTATCGACGTCTCCAAAAGGGGGCTTTGGATGGCCTGCTTGGCCGCTTCGGCAGCCCTGTTTTCACCGTTTGAACAGCCTATGCCCATGTGGGCCATACCTGTGTTTATCATAATCGTTTTTACATCCGCAAAGTCAAGGTTCACAAGCCCCGGTACCGCAATAAGGTCGGATATGCCCTGAACTCCCTGACGCAGAACATCATCCGCAACCCTGAAAGCTTCAACTATCGAGGTCTTTTTCTCGGACACCTGCAGAAGCCTGTCATTCGGTATAATGACAAGCGTATCCACCTTTCCCTTAAGCTCCTTGATACCCTCTTCCGCATGCAGGGACCTTTTCCGGCCTTCAAAGGTAAAGGGTTTTGTTACCACTCCAACAGTCAGTATGCCCAGTTCCTTGGCCACTTCCGCAACAATAGGGGCCGCCCCGGTACCCGTTCCTCCGCCCATTCCGGCCGTTATGAATACCATATCCGAATCCTTTACCAGGTTATGTATTATCTCCCTGCTCTCTTCCGCCGCTTTTTGTCCGATTTCAGGATTAGCCCCTGCACCCAGGCCCTTTGTTATCTTTTCACCTATCTGAATCTTCTGGGCAGCATTTGACAATAAGAGGGCTTGTCTGTCTGTATTGATTGCTATAAACTCTACACCCTTCAGCCCTGCTTCAATCATCCTGTTGACGGCGTTGCTGCCTCCTCCTCCGACACCAATCACTTTAATCATTGCAAACTGATTGCTTTCAACATCAAACTCTAGCACAGATATGACCCCCTTTTTACATAGCGATTAAAAATATTCTTCAAAAAAACTTTTAATTTTGTCCAGCGTACTGCCTTTTTGCGCCTGTCTGCTTTTCTTGCCGAAATACTTTGGTTTCCGGGAAGCTCCATCGCCTTCGTCCTGGTAATAATGCTTTCTTCCCGCCACGTATTTGGCAATCCCCACTCCCGAAGAATACACCGGAGAATTTACCCCTATGTATTCAGGAATGCCAATTCTCACCGGCATGCCCATAACCTCCTGGGCAACTTCCTTGCTGCCCTTTAAGAAACTCACCCCTCCTCCTGTAACTACGACACCGGAGGATAGTTTGGACTTTATACCGCTTTTCACCAGTTCACGGTTTACCAGGAAGAAAATTTCATACACCCTGGCTTCTATTATCTCGCAGAGCTCATCCATGCCTATTTCCCGTGTACTGTCCTCGGTTATATCCCTTATCGGTATTGTTTCCTGCTCAATGTATTCGGCTTTGACAAGTCCGTACTGTTTTTTCAGGTTTTCTGCTTCGCTGAAGCTTATCCTTAAACCCACCGCCAGGTCGTTTGTTATACTGTCTCCTCCCACCGGTATGAAGTCCGAACTCCTGAGTATACCGTTTTCGAAGACCGAGTATTCGGTTTTTCCTGCTCCCACGTCAACGATTACCACACCCAGCTCCTTTTCATCGGTGGTAAGCAGCACTTCACCCAGTGCAAGGGGCTCTGTTACAACCCCCAGAATATCCAGCCCCGCCCTCTCAACGCTCCTTACCAGATTCTGAAGCGCGGTACTGCTGCATGCTACTATTGAAGCATCCACTTCAAGCCTTGTTCCGAACATACCTATGGGATCACGGATTTCATCATAACCGTCCACTATAAACTGCCGCGGTATAACGTCTACCACTTCTTTCTCGGGAGGCAGGGCAAATATCTTGGCAGACTGCATCACCCGCATTACATCCTCCCGGATGATTTCCCTGTCCTCGCGGGTTACTGCAATTACGCCCCTGTTCTCATAAAGAACCGCATGACCTCCTGATATATTGATAAACACCGAATTTACTTCCATATTGGTCATGTTCTGGAGCTGTTCAATGGCCTGTTCAACCGCCTTTGTGGTGCTGTCTATATCCACCACCACACCCTTTTTCATACCGTTGTTGGGACTTATCCCGACCCCCAGAACATGGAAGCCCTTAGAGCTTACCTTTGCCAGTACTGCACTTACCTTGGAAGTTCCTATATCCAACCCGGCAATAATGTTCTCCATATTTCCATCTGACCCCCTTAGGCTCACCCGCATGTCGAAAATTTAATCCAATAGTATGTTTCAACGCGGTTGTACCTATTCCTTTATTTTTAGAAAATTATTTTGTGGTTTCCCTGTGCGTTTTAAACACGTGCCGTCTTATTACCGCGAAGTTCTGGAACAATCTTGTTCCGAAAGCCACCACCGCTGCAAGGTAGATGGGTACGCCCAGCCTGTCCCCGATATATGCAAGGGATGCCGCCAGTATAGCGTTCCCGAAAAAACCGGTAATAAAGATGTTGCTGTTAAAACTATTCTCCAGGGAAGCCCTGATACCTCCAAAAACCGAATCAAGGGCCGCAAGGATTGCAACCGAAAGGTACGCTGAATACACAACCGGTATATTATAAGGAAAAAACAAACCCATAATGATACCTAATCCGAGGCCGATCAATGCCATTAGCAATTCATTCACCTTCTTTATCCGTTTTTATATGTCTAAGGTTTATACTGCGCACATATGCGGGTATGGTTATGGATTCCTTCTGCTGAATGCTTACTTCAAGGCCGTAGTATTCAAGCAAATCAAGATAACCGCCTTCGGCGCTGCTCATATACCCGAAAAGGGTATTGGGCTCGCCTATGGCTGCAATTGTATAGGGCGGTGCGTATCTCACCGAATTAATATTTATTGTTGGCCCTCCACATCGGATTTCGCTGTTAAACATTATCCGCTGCCCGTTAATTGCGATGGCTTCGGCCCCCGCAGCCTTTAGTTCTGAAACCACCGTCAGAATATCCTCATCATGCACCAGAAGCAGATTGGGGTCATTACCGTGGGTCAGTTCCCATTTGCTGTCATTCAGCACAATTTCTATCCCCGGGCCTTCCACTTCTGTCAGCCCCGCCAGCGTCCTTACCGTTTCCAACTGATCCTGCAGAATCTCGTTTACATTTCCCTGTTCATTCATGGCCCTTTCATAATTTTCCACCCTGCCCCGTAAATCCGCGAGCTGCTGCCGCAGGCTTTCGATTTCCGACTTTGTATTATGCAGCTCATTGTTAAGCTGCGGCACGGTATCCGAAGTAATTATCCCTACACCCTGCTGCGCCGTCCTGAACTGTATGGTAAGGGTAATCCCCAGAAGAAGCGCTGCAAAGAATATTATTATGTTTTCATACCTTCTGGCCATTGACCTGCCCCCTATTTGTCAACAGGTTTCGCATATTTGAATTCCAAAACCTTACCATATCTGGGGATAAAAATCTCCTGCTCTCTTTTTATGCTTACCGAAATACCGTAATACTCGAGTTCTTCGGCTATACCGCCCTTAAGCTTTAGAGCCGCTTCCAATGTCTGGGGATCGCCTATCGCCTTAAACACAAAGGGCGGAGCAAATCTCTGGTAGTTAATGTTAATATGAGAACCTGCAAGCCTTATTTCGGTGGTGGCAATAACCCTCTGCTCGTTTATTGATACCGCCTCGGCACCGGCTGCATTCAGCTCGTTAAGGACCTTTAAAAGCTTGTCATAGTGTATGTAAAAAACGTTAAACTCCTGTTCGGGCTGGACTTCTGAAAGGGTAACGGTAATGCCGGTACCCTCCACATCGGTAAGTCCGGCCAAAAGCCGGGCCCTTTCCAGGTCGTTCCTCATACCCTCGGCAACCACGCTTACCCTTGCCGCAGATTCCTCGTACTCCTGTATCCTGCTCTCATACTCTTTAACCCTTTCCTGCAGCGAATCCCTTTGGGTTCTTATATCCTTCAGTTCGCTGGCAAGTTCCTGGGCCCTCTGCACCGACAGTATCCCGCCATAATTCTGAACATTTCTAAACTGTAAAGTCAGCATTAACCCCAATGCCAGGCAGACCAAACCTATTGACATCTGTGCCTTGAATGTTTTCACAATTCTTCCTCCCAATCTTACCAGGGTCTGAAAAAGGCTCTTTCTCCACACGAAACGTCTATTTCCCCGCCGACATCCTGTGGGTAAAGCTTTTCCAGTATGGTATTGCTGTATTTCAGCTTATAATCCAGCTCGGCGGTACCTCCCAGTTTTATAACAAACCTGCCGTCCAGCTCAATGGTTATATCTTCCATGTTTTCAACGTCTACCTCCACCGGACCATATCCATTAATATTCTCGACAATATTCTGCGAAATATATATAATTTTATCAAATATTTTCATATTATCAACTTCCAATACTTCCTGTATCTGAAAATTTTCTATGGGGATTCCCCTGAACACCGGCAGTTCTTTAACGGGCTTACCGGCAGCTGCGCTTATTACCCTTCCTTCACTGTCTATCAGAAGAAAACTGCCCATAAAGGGTATATATCCCGCCAGGTCCCTCTCGTTTACCGTTATTACTATACTGTCCGGAATCTTCCTTTCAATGTTCGCCTCAAGAATATACGGATGTGCGTTTAACCTTTCGATGGCATCTTTCATTCGCACATCAAAGTAGTTCATATTCCGACTGAGGTCTGCATAATCAACAATCTCCTCGTCGCTTACAAAACTGTTCCCGTTGACTTCGATGTCGGTTATATTGAAATAGCTTGTCCGGGCAAAGACCAGCAGGCCGACTGCGATAATCAGAATAAGAAGCAGTAAAACCGGTCCCTTTTTACTTGTTTTATCACTACTTCTTCCCATAGGTCCCATCTCCTTACGCCATAGTAATGTCCGCGCCTAAACTTTTCAGCTTCTGGCCGAGATTCTCATATCCCCGGTCTATATGTTCAACTCCCTCTACCTCGGTAACCCCTTCCGCCATAAGCCCCGCCAACACCAGGGCCGCACCACCCCTCAGGTCCTTTGCACAAACCGGAGCGCCGCTCAGCCTGGGCACGCCCCGCACAACGGCTATCCTGCCGTCCACCTTAATATCCGCTCCAAGTTTAATGAGCTCGTCTATATGCCTGTACCTGTTTTCGAATATGTTTTCCACAAATATGCTGGTACCCTGGGCGGTACAGCAGGCTGCCATCATCTGGGGCTGCGCATCGGTGGGAAACCCCGGATAGGGCAGTGTCCTGATAAGGTCGATGGCCCGAAGTCTTTTCGGAGCAGTCACCCTAACATGGTTGCAGTTGGTTTCAATAATGCATCCGCTTTCCTTTATTTTGTCCAGCACCGGGTGAAGGTGCTCTACAATTACACTGTCAAGTGAAATTTTACCTCCGGTCACTGCGGCTGCAGCCATATATGTCGCGGCTGCAATCCTGTCGGGTATAACGGTGTACCTGCAGCTTTTTAGTTTCGTGACTCCGTCAATTCTTATTATGTGGTTGCCCGCACCGGACACCTTTGCCCCCATCGCGTTTAAAAAGCCCTGCAAATCTGCTATTTCCGGTTCCTTGGCAGCATTCCTGATAATAGTGGTGCCCTTTGCCAAAACCGCCGCCAGCATTATGTTTTCGGTAGCCCCAACGCTGGGATAGTCAAGTTGAATTTCTGTGCCCGTCAGGTCCCTGCCCTGACATACAATCTGTCCGTGCATTTCCACATGGGCTCCCAGCATCCGAAGCCCTTTAAGATGCAGGTCAATGGGCCTTACCCCTATTGCGCAGCCGCCGGGATAACTGGAAATAACCTTACCCGTTCTGCCCAGCAGGGAACCCAGAAGGATTATTGAAGACCTCATCCGTTTCACCAGCACCGTGGGGATTTCGTTTGAAGTAATACTGGAGGAATCCACTATTACGGTATTGTCCCGGCGATAAACACGGCATCCCAGATTTTTCAAGATTTCCAGCATGGTTTCCACGTCGTTTAAATCCGGCACATTCTCAATAATGCTCTCGCTTCCGTTCAAAATTGTGGCAGCAAGTATGGGAAGCACTGCATTTTTGGCGCCTTCCACCTTTATGCTGCCGCTTAGGCGGTTTCCCCCGACTATTCTGTATAATGTCATATTTATTGTTTCACCTCCGGGATTTCTGCCTGGAACTATGTAAAAACAGTATTATATATTCCATAGTATGCAGAACCCCAAAGAGTGTTACTTTTTAACCATCTCTACTATGATATCACAAATCCTGTCTGCCGCATCGGTTCTTGCCATATTTTTGCTGGCCCGACCCATCGTCTTAAGTTTATTCCTGTCCTTTATAAGTCTTGAGATTTCTTCATAAAGCCGTCTGCCGTCAAGATCCTTTTCCAAAAGTACAACCGCTGCACCTTCCTTCTCCAGGGCCCGGGCATTGTATTCCTGGTGATTGTCCACCGCATGGGATTTTGGTATAAGTACTGCCGGCAGTCCCATCGCGGTAATCTCCGCAATGGTTATCGCCCCCGCACTGGTTACTACAAGGTCGGCGGCCGCAAGGGCCTCGTAAATCCTGTGCAGATAGGGCATCACCCTGATACTGCTGCAGTTTTCCAATTCCACGTTTTGTGATTTTAAGTCAGCCAAAAATCCGTCGTATCTTTCCTCGCCGGTGGCATGCAGCAGTCCAAAACCGCCCTCACCTGCAAGATTTTTAATAACCTCCGCCATGGCGGCATTCAGCTTATCCGAACCCCTGCTGCCCCCGAAGGATACAGCTATGGGTATACTTTTATCAAGTCCTAGTTTCTTTCGCGCCTCGTCTTTGTTTATACTCAGCATCTCGGTTCTTATGGGATTGCCTGTGACAACCACTTTATCCCTGTTTTTAAAATACTTGACGGCCTGGTCGAAACTGACCGCAACGCAGGAGGAAAACCGGCCCAGTATCCTGTTGGTCAGCCCCGGCAGTACATTCTGCTCATGGATTAACGTCGGCACACCCTTGAGGTATGCAGCCATAAGTACGGGACCGGCTACATAACCGCCGGTTCCTACCACCATGTCCGGTTTGTAATCTTTAAGTATCCCGGCCGCATCTTTCATTCCCTTAATAAGCTCAATAAAGGTCCCTAAGGTTTCTGCCGACAGCTTCCGCCGGAAGCCTTTAACCCTTACGGTTTCGAACCGGTATCCCAGCTGTGGAACCAGTCTGCTTTCAAGCCCCGTGGAAGTACCGATATATAAAACCTGTGTTTTTTTGTCCCTCCCGGATAAGGTTTCGGCAATCGACAGGGCAGGATAAATATGCCCTCCGGTACCGCCGCCGCTGATTATTACTTTCACTTCATCAACTCCAGTCCAAAGATGCCTTCCTTGAAATGTTCAGCAAAATACCAACCGCCGACAGGGTGAAAAACAATGACGAACCCCCTGCACTTATGAAAGGAAGCGGGATACCCGTTACAGGCATGGACGAAGTCACCACCGCTATATTCATTATTACCTGAATGGCTACCATTGCAATTATACCTGTTGCCAGCATACTGCCGAAAAAGTCCGGAGCGTGGATGGCAATCCGTATCCCTCTCCAGATAAGCAGCATAAACAGGATCACAACTGTGGCGGCTCCAATAAACCCCAGTTCCTCACCTATTATTGAAAAAATAAAATCATTCTGCGGCAGCGGTATATAAAAGAACTTCTGCCTGCTTCTTCCAAGGCCAAGCCCGAACAATCCGCCGGAACCCAGGGCATACAAAGACTGTATTATCTGGTATCCGCTGTCCCTCGGGTCCCGGAAGGGGTCAATAAAGGAAGTCCACCTTTCCATTCTGTAGGGCTCGGATACTATAAGCAGAATAAGTGCGGTAAGTCCAGGTAGAGTAAGCCCCAACAGGTGCCCGATATTTGCTCCCGCTATGAATATCATAACAAAAACTATTGCCACAATACTTACACCGGTACTAAAATCCGGCTGCAGCATAATCAGGCCGAAAAAGACAGCGGCCACTAGTAAAAATGGCATTATCCCCTTCAAAAAGCTTCTGATATCTTCCTTTTTCCTGCCCAATGCGCTGGCGGTATATATTATAACAGCCAATTTTGCAAATTCGGAGGGTTGGATTGTATTCCCCCCTATTGCAATCCATCGGGTTGCACCGTTTAATGTAACCCCCAACCCGGGTATGAAAACGGTAAAAAGGGACAGCAGCCCGGCAATCAGTATGTATTTTGAAATCCTGTCATATTTTTGATAGCTTAAATTTGACAGGACATACATCGAAACAAAACCTAAAAGCGCCCACATCATCTGCCTTTTAAGATAAAAATAGCTGTCCCCATGGGCATAATAGGCACTGGCCGAACTGGAGCTGAACACCATAATAATTCCGATAATAACCAGGAGTATTGTTGTAAAAACCAGCGTAAAATCCACCGTATTGTCCCTGTTCATCTATATCCTCCTCAACATACCCACGGCTTCCTTAAAAATGCGTCCTCTTTCCTCGAAGTTTTCATACATATCCCAGCTTGCACATGCAGGCGACAGCAAAACCGCGTCGCCTTCACCGGCAATCGAAGCGGCACAGGTCACCGCTTCCTGCATATCCCCTGCTATATATATACTATTTATGTTTTTCCTTTGACATGACTTCTGTATTTTTTTTGCTGTAGTACCAATAAGCACTATGCCCTTAACACTGCCTTCAAAACTGTCTACAAACCCGTCAAAGTCACCGCCCTTGTCATAACCGCCGGCTATTAACACTATTTGCTTGTCTATCGCTTTTATTGCCTTTATGGAAGCATCCGGGTTTGTTCCCTTTGAATCGTTAATATACTCAACCCCGTTAACGGTATCCACATACTCAAGACGGTGCTCCACACCCTCAAAGCCTATAAGGGCCTGACCAATCGTTTTTACCGGCACATCCATACACCAGGCCATGGCTGCAGCCGCAAGGGCGTTTTCTATATTATGGTCTCCGCGTATCCTCAACCTGTCCACCCGGCAGACTCTTTGGGTTTTACTGCCCCGCTTTACTATTATGTGCCCGTCTTCAACAAAGGCCCCCGTATCCAAAACCCTTTCGCGGGATATGTATAAAACCTTTGCCCTGCACCTTAAGGCAAGGCCGGCAGTAATCGGATTATCCGCATTCAGAATAACGAAATCCTCCGGCCCCTGGTTCTCAAATATTCTTGCCTTGGCATCTACGTAGTTATCAAAGGTTTTATGCCTGTCCAGATGATCGGGGGTAATATTTAGTATGGCGGAAGATACAGGTCTGAAGTCCCTGATCCCTTCCAGTTGAAAACTGCTTATTTCGGCCACCAGTATATCCTCCGGCCGTGAAGCTGCCGCCGCTTCTATAACCGGTGATCCAATATTACCCACCACATGGGTTTTTCTGCCCGTAAGCCGGAATATCTCCCCCGTCAAAGCGGTAGTGGTTGTTTTTCCGTTGGTACCGGTTATGGCTGCAATCGGCGTATCGGTTAACCTGTACGCCAACTCCACTTCGCTTATTACCTCTATGTCCCTCTTTCCGATCTCCCGTACCATCGGGATATCCATCGGAACCCCAGGACTTATTACCGCAAGGTCGGGCCAGACAGCAAGCTTTTCAGGATGACTGCCCAATATGTATTCAATTTCCAATCCCCCAAGCAGCCGCGTTGTCCTGCCAAGTTCTTTTTCGGTTTTCCTGTCGTTAACCATTACCCGGGCTCCAAGACCATGGAGTATTTTTACCGTTGACAGTCCGCTAACCGCCAACCCAATTACCAGTATTTTTTTATCTTTTATCTCCATCGCCCGTTTCCCCTCCTACCTTACCGCAAGTACCCCCACCAGTACCAGTATTATGGTTGCTATCCAGAAAACCACCACAACCTTTGTCTCATCCCAGCCCTTCACTTCATAATGATGATGTAGCGGAGCCATCAAAAATATCCTTTTACCGGTTAACCTGAAACTTATCACCTGCACAATTATTGAAAGGGTCTCCAAAACATAAACGCCGCCTATAATGGGTAAAAGCAGGGGCAGTCTCAAAAGCACCACAACCGCGGCCACCGCTCCCCCCAGTGCCATCGACCCTGTATCCCCCATAAATATCTGTGCCGGGTAGGCGTTATATCTCAGAAACCCCAGCGCGGCTCCGGTTACCGCCGCCGATATTATGGCAATTTCCTTTTGACCCGCCGCCATGGCAACCAGGCTTAAAAAGGCCATTATTATCATTGTAACACCTGAAGCCAGTCCGTCCAGGCCGTCGGTAAAATTCACACTGTTTACGGTACCCACAAATATTATTACTGCCGTAAAGGGCAGATACCATATTCCCAAGTCCAGGTAACTTGATGTGAAGGGTATGAGCACACCGGATCCGACATCGACTGAAGAGTATGCATAATATGCCAGCACCAGAGCAAGCAGTATTTGCGCCGCAAGCTTGTGCATGGCCCTAAGCCCCAGGGAACGTTTTAACACTACCTTTATAAAATCATCCATAAGTCCAATCAGGCCAAAGCCCAGGATGCTTGCCAGTATATATAGCATCTCTTTTTCCCACCGGGCTGTTATAAGGACCGAGAAAAATATGGCGATCAACATTATTATACCGCCCATGGTGGGGGTGCCGGATTTCTTGAAATGGGTTTTGGGTCCGTCCCGGCGGATGCTCTGACCCATCTTGAGCTTTTCCAGAATCGGGATTACTATGGGCCCTATTATTATCACAATGAGAAATGAGATTATTATCGGAAATATTATCTGTTGATGCTGTTGCATCGGATTAGCTCCTCTCCAGTATTCTGCCTGCCAGCTTTTCCATTTTCATTCCCCGTGAACCCTTGACCAAAATCACGTCTCCTTTTTTTATTATGTTATCCAGAAGCACGGCGGCCTCTTCCTTGGTCTCAAAATAGTGGACACAGTCCGAAGCCATTCCCCTTCCCTTGGCCTCCAGTGCGATAAAACGGCTGTCCTTTCCAACCGCAACCAGAATATCCGGCCCGTTTTTATAAGCATACTCTCCCACCAGCCTGTGACCTTCTTCGGCGTATTCTCCCATTTCCAGCATATCCGACAGTACGGCAATTTTTCTTTCACCCGGAGCGTCCCTCAATACTTCAAGGGCTCCCCTCATGGAATCCGGGCTGGCATTGTAGGCATCGTTTATCACCTTGACACCAGAGGGAGATGTTTCCACCGCCAGGCGCATTTTTTCGCCCTCAAGCTCTGCCAGGGCTTTTATAATATCCTCAAAATCTATCTCGAACAGTCTTCCCACCGCAACCGCAGCCAGGGCGTTCAATACGTTATGCCTGCCGGGCAACGATAAACTCACTTTAAAATCTCCGCCCTCAGCCCTCAGCGTGAAGCAAGTCAGACTGTCACCCTTTACTTCTATCCCTGAGGCCAGGTAATTTCCCCTTTCAAGGCCGTAATAGGCCACCGGTATATTCAGCCCTTTCCCCGCCTTATAAAGCATTGGGTCGTCGGCGTTTATAACAGCCGCTTTTTCTTCGGCCATTCCCTCAAAGATTTCCATCTTTGCCCTCAGGATGCCCTCACGGCTTCCCAGTCTTTCAATGTGAGACATACCAATATTGGTTATAACAGACACCCTCGGCCTTACTATTTTCATTAGATTCCTAATTTCTCCGTAACCGCTCATTCCCATCTCAACAACTGCGGCCCGGTGTGTCTCATCAAGATCCATTATGGTAGCCGGCAGTCCGATCTGGTTGTTGTAGTTACCGGGAGTTTTCAGCACGGGATATTTTTTTGACAGCACCGACGCAATTATGTTCTTGGTTGTGGTCTTCCCTGTACTACCGGTCACCGCCACAAATTCCACGTTGAAAAGCCCTCTGTACCAGCATGCTAGGCTTTGAAAGGCGTCCAGGGTATCCTCAACCCTTATAACCGATACTCCCCTGTAGTCTACCTCCGGGTCCCGGTCAACCAGCAGAGCCTTCGCACCCTTTTTTACGGCATGGGCCAAGAATTTGTGCCCGTCGTATCTTTCTCCCTTTAGCGGAATAAAAAGGCTTCCCGGTTCCAGTTTGCGGGAATCGAAGGAAACGCCGGATACCCCCATACCCGAATTGCCGGACAGAACTTTTCCATTTACCGCAGAAGCAATTTCTCCAACCTTCAATACTATCATGTCAAATCCTCTCTAATATTTCGGATACTATTTTTCTTTCGTCAAACTCTATCGTGCCATCGGCAAACTCCTGGTATATCTCATGTCCTTTTCCCGCCAGCACAACAACATCGTCCTTCTCAGCCATTCTAAGGGCGTAATCTATTGCTTCTTTTCTGTCTACTATACATATATAACTGCATCCTGTCTTTTCAACACCCGGCAGTATTTCATCAATAATAAAATGGGGCTCTTCCTTCCTCGGATTGTCCGAGGTAATCACAACAAAATCCGACCAGCTGCCGGCTATTTCACCCATAATCGGCCTTTTCTCCCTGTCGCGGTTTCCTCCGCATCCGAACATGGTTATCAGCCTTCCCTTTGTAAAACTCCTGATGGTGGACAGTATGTTTTCCAAGCCGTCCGGAGTATGGGCGTAGTCTATCATAACGCTGAAGCCCTTTCCGGTGTCTATTGTTTCCGACCTGCCCTTAACCCCCTCAACCTTTGCAAGGCCCCTTTGTATGTGCTCGGCGGGTACTCCCTCCGCCAGCAGCGGCGTTGCCGCCGCGAGGCTGTTATATACGCTTATAATGCCGGGAATTTTAACCTCAATGGGAATGCTTTTTTCCTTCCAGACAAGGTTGTAACTGACACCGGCGGAACTGACCTGGATATCCCGGGCGCTGACATCCGCTTTGTTGTTGATACCGTAGGCAAGTATCCTGGTAGGCAGGTTCTTAATTCTTTCAATTATCGTACTGCCGGAAGGATCATCCACATTAATTACATTGGCCCTGTCGGTGGCTTTGAAAAGCTTAATCTTGGCATCCAGGTAGTTTTTCATGTTCCCGTGAAAATCAAGATGGTCCCGTGTCAGGTTTGTGAACACACCGTAGTCAAAATCCACAAATCCTACCCTGTCCAGGTCCAGTGAATGGGATGATACCTCCATAACAACATAATTTACTCCGTTTTCAACCATCTCTGCAAACAACCGGTGCAAATCCAAGGATTCCGGTGTGGTTCGCAGGGAGGGAATTTCCTTGTCTCCTATCCTTATGGCTATGGTTCCCATAAGCCCCACGTTGTGTCCTGCGCTCTCCAGTATTGATTTTATCAGGTATGTAGTGGTGGTTTTACCGTTGGTACCTGTAACACCGATTATTTTGAGCTTTTGGGAGGGAAACCCATAGAAAACATGTCCCACCGCAGCCATTGCCTTGCGGGAATCCCTGACCCTTACAATAGTTATCCCTTCACTGTCAACCGACACTTCCCTTTGAACAAGCAGAACCGTCGCTCCCTTATCCACTGCCTGCTGTGCAAAATCATGCCCGTCCCAGTTGAAGCCTTCCACGCATATAAACAAATGCCCCGGTTTTACCTGCCTGGAATCATAACACACCCCGGTAACAGAAGCTTCAGGGTCACCCTTAATATCAAGTATATCTACAAAATTCCATAACTGTGATATTTTCATATTAATACCCCGTTTCTGACATATAATATCAACGCGTAATTTCGGATTCGTTTACCAATAAGTCTAAGGGGTTTCCGGTTCCTTGAACTCTACCTTAACCACCGAATCGATATCCACAATTTCTCCGGGCAGGGGTTCCTGACCTACGGCTATTCCCGTCCCCGAAATCTGTATCCTAAGCCCGGCAGCTCTTATAAGGTTGGCTGCACCGTTTACCGTTTTGCCTATCACATTGGGTACGATAACCTCCTGGTCCTGCCCGCTGTAAGTCTCAAGATACAACAGCACTATCGATTTCTCCGTCACCATTATATCAGGTTTGGGTGTCTGGTCAACTATACGGTTGGCCTCCCCGTCTATTGCGCTGCCCACCACCTGGAACTGCAGGTTACTGCTGTTTAGAACCTTTACTGCTTCCTGCAACGGCATGTTACTTATATCGGGAACCTTAACCTTTTCCCTTACCAGCCTTTGGGCTTCCTCTTCGGTATACATGGGCTGTACCTTCAGATACCGCAGAGTATCGCTTAGAATGCTTCCCACCACCGGCGCGGCTATCTGACCGCCGTAGTAATTGGACGGGTCCGGCTCGTCTATAACCACCAGCACCACCACCTTGGGATCGTCTGCGGGGGCAATCGCCAGAAATGAAGCAACGTATTTGCCCTGCACGTATCTTCCGTTAACAACCTTCTGCGCGGTCCCGGTTTTTCCCGCCACTCTGTAGCCGGGTATATATGCATTGGAACCGGTCCCATCGGATACAACCGATTCCAGTATTTCCATGGTGGTCCTCGCGGTCTGGGGAGAAATAACCTGCCTTTTCACCTTTGGTTTGAATTCATGAATAATATTGCCTTCCTCGTCCCTTAGGGCAAGGGCAATCCTAGGCTCTGTTAGCACACCGCCGTTGGCTATGGCCGAAGCTGCGGTAATCAGCTGTATAGGTGTAACGGCAACCCCCTGACCAAACCCGATGTTGGCCAGTTCCACCGGCCCCACCGCCAAAGGATCCATAACCAGTCCATAAGCTTCACCGGGAAGGCTTATACCGGTACGCTCCCCGAAACCGAAGGCTCCTATATACTTCAAAAAATTTTCCTTGCCAAGACGCTGGGCTACCTCAATAAACACGGGATTGCATGAATTCTGTGCAGCTTCGGTAAAGGTTTGGTGTCCGTGAGGAGCATAACTTCTCCAGCACTTAAGAGTTCTTCCGGCAACCGTAATGGAACCTTTACAGTAAAAGGTGCTGTCCGGCGTTACAACACCCTCCTCCAGGCCGGCAGCCATGGTAACTATTTTAAAGGTTGAGCCGGGTTCATATATGTCGGATACCGCATAATTCCTCCACATTTTAAGTCTCTCATCCCTAATCTCCTCTTCCGAAAGCCATTCCCACCGGTTCTGCTCCTCAGAATTTATTGGATCAAAGGGCACATTCGGGTCGTAGTCGGGTTTGACCGCCAGCGCAAGTATATCCCCCGTTTTAGGGTCCATTACTATGGCAGTTGCCTTTTTTGCGCTGTTTTTTATAATTGCCTCCTCCACCGCTTTTTCAGCAAAATGCTGAACAACCTCGTCAATTGTAAGCACAAGGTCATACCCGTCCTGGGGTGAATACTGCATATCAAAACCAAAGGGAATTCGCCGGCCCACCGCATCGGTTTCTGCTATGGTTCTGCCCGGCAAACCGAACAGGTATCTGTCAAACAATGCCTCAACCCCGTCCAGCCCCTGATTGTCCACACCGGTAAAACCAAGGATATGGGCGGCGAAGTTCCTGTTGGGATAATACCTTTTGCTGTCATCCACCGAATATATACCCTTGATATCCCTGATTTTATCCACATCCTCCTTTTCTACCTTCTTTTTTAGAAGGACGGTATCCACCTTTCTGGTCAGTCTGTCCAAAACATCCTCCCTGTCCATGTCAAGGGCTTCGGCAATCCTGTAGGATATGTATTGTGGATCTTCTATCTCTACAGGCCTTACATACAGCGTTTCTATGCTGGCACTTATAGCTAGTTTTTTTCCATTTCTATCAAAAATTATACCCCTTTTGGGAGGTATTGGAATATCCCTTGTCCACTGTTCCACTGCCATTTCCCTGTACATATCACCCCGGACAACCTGCAGCCATACAAGCCGTAGTATAAGGGCAAAAAACAGAAAAAGAACCGCAAAGAGGCAGAATATCAACCTTTTCTTGTGTCTTATTCCCGGTGCCGCCAATCTCCTTCCCCCTTAACCACGCATTCACTCTTGAAAAAAGCCTTTGTTCACCCTGCTTACCAGTACCTCAAACCAGTTCTCGGCCCCATAACCGCCGCCCGGTTCCTGGTCGTCCATTCCGACAGCAAAGGTGCTTCCTTCGTTCCTTTCAACGGCAACATAAACTATATCCCAGCTTTCCGGATAACACATCCCAAGCTTACCTGTTGCATACTCTTCGATTTTGTTTATATCCTGGGCCTGGGCATTTTGTAGTTCCAGCCTCTCGTTTACCTTATTAAGCTCCTCCAGCTGCGTTTCCAGCATTCTGATACTGTGATTGTATTCGGATATTACGGCAAAGCGAGAAATTATAAGCATGGCAACCGCCAGGGCCACACAAACCCTGGATAGTGCTCTTAATCTTTTACTTTTACCGGTCTCGGCCCTGCGCCTTTTACCTGTTTTCTGTACTGGCCGCTTTTCTACCGGTGCTGTGTAGTACCTTTGTTTTTCAGCTACTATCAAGTTTATTCACCCCTTGCTGCAATTAGAACTGTCATGCCTTCTCGGCAGCCCTTAGCCTTGCGCTTCTTGCCCTCGGGTTCCTTTCAATCTCCTTTATGTCCGGTGTAATAGGCTTTCTGTTTAAAATCCTTATCTCGGGGCGTTTGCCGCAAACGCATACCGGCGCCCCTTCCGGACAGATACAGGGATTTTCCAGTTCCCTGAACACATGTTTAACCAGCCTGTCCTCCAGTGAATGGAAGGTAATAACGCATATCCTCCCACCGCTTTTAAGGAGCCTGATACCGTCCTTCACCGCCCGTTCAAGGATGCCCAGTTCATTGTTTACCTCTATTCTCAGGGCCTGGAATGTCCTTTTGGCCGGGTGGGGCCCCCTTCTCCTTGCGGAGGCGGGTATCGCCGCCTTGATTATATCCACCAGCTGCGCGGTGGTTTTTATCGGGTCTCTCTTTCTTTCACTTGCTATGAACGAAGCTATTCTTCCGGCCCAGCGTTCTTCTCCGTATTCCTTTATCACCCTGGCAATTTCTTTCTCATGGTATTGGTTTACAACTTCCATGGCAGTAAGGGCCTGTCGTCTGTCCATTCTCATATCAAGAGGAGCATCAGACCTGTAACTGAAGCCCCTTTCCTCCTGATCCAACTGGTGGGAAGACACCCCCAGGTCCATCACAATGCCGTCGGCTTTCTTCACGCCGCAGCCGGTTAACAGCCGGTATATATCCTTAAAGTTACCGTGCAAAACCACAAGCCTGTCTGAAAACTCTGAAAGCCTTTCGGCCGATGCCTTTATTGCATTCTCGTCCCTGTCTATGCCTATCAGCCTTCCGCCTTCGCCAAGCCTTTTCAGTATCTCAAGGGAATGCCCGCCGCCGCCCAAAGTAGCATCAACATATACCCCCCTGGGATTTACTTTCAGATATTCAATTGTCTCTTCAAGCAGCACGGTTTTATGTTCAAACTGCATTTTTTCCATCTCCGGTTTTTCGGCTTAGGTTATATTCCCAACTGCTCCATTTTCTCTGCAATCTCATCGTATCCCATTATTTTGTCGCTGTTGTACCTGCTCCATTCTTCCATACTCCATATTTCCACCCGGGTGGAGACTCCGATAACCGCCACGTCCTTTTCTATCCCGGAATGCTCCCTTAGATTTGCCGGCAGCAGTATCCTACCCTGCCTGTCCAGTTCGCATTCGGTGGCCCCTGAAAAGAAAAACCTCACAAAGGCCCTTGCATCCCTTGAAGCTAAGGGCAGGGTCTTAAGCTTCTCCTCGAAGTTATGCCATTCCGAAAGGGGATAAACAAAAAGACAATTATCAAGGCCCTTGGTCAGAACAAATCTTTCTCCAAGGCCTTCCCTGAATTTTGAAGGTATTATAAGCCTTCCCTTACTGTCCAGCGAGTGTTGAAATTCACCTATAAACATAGCATCACCCCGTTCAGGGTTTATCCCCCACTTTGCCCCACATTTAACCACTTACACTCTAATTCTACTTAGATTTAATAATTCCTTCTTTTGGTAGAAAAATTTTTTGAAAAAATAAAAAAACCCGGATTTTACTCCGGTGTTTTTTCGATATCCTTTGCATTCCTGCCCCTATAATACAAAAATGCCGTTCCCGCAATAACGGCTGCGGCGCTTATTAGCTGCGCAGCCCTTATACCCCCCAGCATTAAACTGTCGGTCCTTAATCCTTCTATGAAGAACCTGCCCACAGAATAAAGTATTAAATACAGCAGGAATACATTCCCCTCCGCTTTCTTCCTCTTCCTGTACCACAAAAGCACCGCCAGTACCGATAAGTTCCACAGCGATTCGTACAGAAATGTCGGGTGTACCCTGACACCGTCCACCATAATGCCCCAGGGAAGGTCGGTGGGTACCCCGTGGGCTTCCCGGTTCATGAAGTTTCCCCATCTGCCAATCGCCTGTCCCAGTATAAGTCCCGGGGATGCGATGTCCGCAATGGTCCAGAAATTAATCCCTTTGACCCTGGAATAGACAATTCCGGTCAGCACGGCCGCAATCAGGGTGCCGTGGATTGCAAGTCCCCCGCCCCTTATGTTTAAAATCTGCCAGGGATCCTTCGAATAGTATCCCCAGTTAAAAATCACATAGTACAGCCTGGCGCCTATAATACCTGCAGGTATGCCGTATATAACCAAATCCAGTATGATATTTTCATCCATGCCAACCCTTTTGGACTCCCTCAGGGCATATACAAGGCCGGCCATTATGCCGAAGGCCATTATTATTCCGTACCATCTAACCGAGATTCCGAAAATTTCAAAGGCTACCGGGTCCATAGTATACCTCTTTTCTACTTAGGAGTAATCAGCGACAGAACCGGGGTGCTGTGTCTTATATGCTCTTCAAACCTTTCACGCAGCGATTCCAATTCAATATCCCCGAGAAGTTCAACAAAGCTTAAGAAGTTTGCCCCCTTGAAATGGTAGGAAACAAAGTTGGATGCTATGTATTCCAGGTTGTCAAAGTTTCTCAGGTACCTGCCCAACAGTTTGTTCCTTGCCAGTTTGAAATCCTTTTCCCCGAGGGTTTCCGGCTTCATACCGGAAACGTATTCCCGGATCAATCCAAACAGCCTGTCGGGGTCCGGGGATTCCCCGCCGAGCATGGAATAACTATAATCCACTTCGGCTATAAAGTCAAAGACAAAGCTGTCATTAATGAGCCCTTCCCGGTACAGCCTCTCGTACAAATCAGAGCCCTTTCCGAACAGCATCTCCAGCAGAACCGTTGTTATAATGTCCTTTTTAAGCAGCTCTCTGCCCCTTATACCAATATTCGCATCCTTAAACCCCATATTGAAAAGCGGCTGGGCAACAGCAAGCCTCTGCTCTATCCTTTCCTTGAATATTTGGTCAGATTCCTTTGGAAAAAACCGTTTTATGCTTCCCTTTCTTTCGGTAATGTTCTTTGAAGTATTCTCGTCAATCAAAGCCATTGCTTCGTTTATATCAATATCTCCCGCGGCAAACATAAGCATATTGTCGGGATGATAAAAATTGTTGTAGCAGCTGTAAAGAATATCCTTGTCAATGCCTGAGATGGATTCCACCGTTCCTGCTATGTCTATCCTTACCGGATGCTTATGGTAAAGTCCCTGCAGCATGTTGAAAAAACTTCTCCATTCTCCGTTGTCGTCATACATTCTTATTTCCTGTGATATGATGCCCTTTTCCTTTTCCACGTTTTGATCGGTGAAATAAGGGTTTTGAACAAATTCCAGCAGAACTTCAAGGCATTCGTAAAAATTACTGGTTGAGGAAAACAGGTAAGCGGTATTTGTAAAATTGGTATAGGCATTGGCGGAAGCCCCAAGGGATGAAAACCTGTCAAACACATTGCCCTTTTCCTCTTCGAAAAGCTTGTGTTCTAAAAAATGGGCCACCCCTGCGGGAACTTCGGACGCTTGGTTTTGGCCCGGGGCAGAAAACTTCATGTCAACCGAACCGAAATTTGTGGCAAATATGGCAAACTGCTTTGAATAACCTCTTTTGGGAAGCACAAATACCTCAAGACCGTTTTTTAGCTTGGAATAATAAAGGCTTTCTCTTATTTTGTCCATTCTTATCTCTTTAACGGGTATACTCATATTTCCTCCTCCTTAACGGCTTTTCCTGCTGCTGTAAGAAAATATGTGACAGCATGCTTTATACTGTCGGCGGCCTTTACCACCTCTTCCCGGGTCACCTTCTCTATTTTCTCTATCAGCATGTCGGGTGTCATCCGGTAACCGGATATTATCCTGTCGACAAGCAGATCCGTAATATGCATCTTGTTGTCCTTCATGGAACGGATATTATTTATAAGGGCCCTTTGGGCAGCCTCCAGCTCCTGGGTGCTTATTCGGCCCTGTCTCATGTCTTCAAGCTGCGCTTCGATTATATCCACCGTTTTTTTGTAGTTGGCTATCTCAATACCCGAGCCGATAACCATAAGTCCCTTAAATTTTTCCAGCCTTGCAAAGGAGTAATACGCCAGGCTTGCTTTTTCGCGCACATTGTTAAACAGCTTTGAATGAGCACCTCCACCCAGTATACTACCATAAACCAGTAACGGCACATAATCCTCATTGGTACAGTCTATTCCGGTGGTGTAACCCATTGTCAGCTTGCCCTGGTTCACATCCATCGCTTCGGTAACCTCTCTTGGGGCATCCGTCGGTTGGGGGGACAGTCGCTGGTCCGGATACCTGATATCCCGCCTATCAATTGCCGGCGGCGTATCCAGGAATTCCTTCAAATCTGCCATATCAACGTCTCCTACCACGAATATATCGATTGGAACATGGGACAGCATGGTTTTATAATACTGTGCCAGCCCGGCCGGCGTCAAGGCTTCCAGTTCCCCGGCAGTCCCGTATTTATACCGGCTGAAGGGCTGACCCTTTGCGGTCTCTTCGTAACATCTTTCAACCGAATACTGAATTTTATCATTAATACGGGCATCTATCAGCCTTTTAAGGTTGTCCCTTTCCTGGTCGAAGTAATCCCCACTGAAGCTCCCGTCAACAATCAAGGGTTTTGATACCAGCTTCACCAGAAATCCCAGGATTTCGGACACTACACCTTCACCTTTCATGGTGTATTTGTCACTTATAACGTTACTGCCAAAGTATATAAGCTGGATATCACCCTTCTTTAATATATCCACGTTCAGCGAAGCCCCATAACGCCTTCCCAGATACTCTTCAATGGATTTGGTATCCTTAAACTCTTCACACCCTCGTTTCAGTACATGGGGAAGCAGTGCATTACTGGTGAAATTTTCGTCAAACGGTCTGTACATTATCAGGCTCACCGAAACCGTTTTGAATTTTGGTTCCTTCAGAAGGTACAGATTGATTCCCTTGCCGAGCCTGTGCTGATAGTATACCCCTTCCATCCTCAGTCCTCCTCAGGTAAGTTATCTATAATATTATTTAGTATATACTTCATATTTATCCATACAATCCAAAAATCCTGCCGGATACTAAAAAGCGGGAAACAAAAACTTTCCCGCTCTTACCTCTCGTTTACCATTTCAAGTCTATCCAACAGTGCATCAACAAGGTAGTCACTGTCCCCCCAGGGCCCTATGAACACCGTACCAACGTTTTCCGGCAGTTTTCTGCTTTCGGCCAGACGGGGGATGATATACTCCGTTTCGATGCCGGTACTCTCAAAACCAACGGCTGCTATGACCAGCTTGTTTATACCATAATCAAGCAGATAGTCCAGCGTGTCCTTCACACCCGACTGCCTGTGCCCTATATATGCAATCCTTATCTTTCTGCCGTCGTACCCGTTCTTAACAAGGCTTTCCTTTATTTTGTTATAAAACACTTCTGCTCTGTCAAAGGCCTGGGGATATTCTTTTTGTGTTTTCCTGTCAAAACCCCTGGCCACCAATATCACTCCAACCTGTTCGGGGCTTATCTCCTGGGTTTTTTCCAGTATACGCTGTTCATAAAGGGATACAATCCCGTCATGGTTCCATAGGGGGAAGGTAAACAGCACTTCGGCCTCGTTGCCGCTTTTCTCAATAACTCCAATTATTTTTTTGTCAATCACTTCCTTAAAGGGCATTTCCACCAGCAGATTATTAAGTACTATAATTTTGTCGTAACCCTTCTTAAGTATCTCATCAACAACCGTTTCTATAAAGGGAGATCCGAACAGGTCGGCGCAGTATAGTTCGAACCTGTCTCCCAATTCAGCTTTCAGCTTGTCAAACAGGTTTTGACCGGTAAGTATGCAAGTCTCCCCGTCAATACTGTTAAAGCTTCTTTTCAATTGCTGTGCCTTAAACGGAATGTTCCACCATCTGACCCCTCCCAGCCCTGCTTCACGGCAGGATTTGAGCCGGTAGATGGCACTGTGGGAATCATAAAGGTCAATTTCTCCGGGCGACAGCAGCAAAACCGCTGTCCCGCCATTTATTTCTGCCGGTGTAATATCTCCCGTCTTCACCCTGCCGGAAAAACTGCTCATATATATACAGGACAGCAGATACCCAGTCAGCATTAGTACCGCAAACAGCAGTATAATCCTTGGTTTTTTGTAAAATTTCCTGATATGCAGTACCGAAGCAAACAGGCATATGCATAACAGTACAATTAGAATAATCTGCCAGGCTCCATGTAACACAAACGATACTGCAAAAGTAATACCCATTATCAATGCAAGGAATATCAACAACAAATTATTTGATTTGACTCTAATTTTCACATAACCCCCCTCCTCTAATAAACTCTATGCTGCCTGGTCGCAATAAATAACACAAAAATAGCCCCGGGGCTATTTTTGTGCAGGTATTCCGGTAAAATAAGAACAACCCGGTTATGTCCGGGTCATTCTTTAAATAGTTTTAATTATAAAGATAGGCCTAATCGGTTATCACTTCCACCATGGCTCCGTTGCCGATACCGGCCGCATTCCCCTCTTCGACGTCTATATGCATATCCAAGGCATAACTGGGTGAAACCCTTATAAGTACGTTTTCAAATATCAATCCTCTCATGCCTTCCACCTTTACCTTAACCCTCTGGAAATCCTCAACCCCGAAGACCTTTGCATCGTCAGGGTGCATGTGAATATGCCTTGCCGCAACAATAACACCGTACTCAAGGTCAACTTCTCCCTTGGGTCCAACCAGTTTAACTCCGGGAGTACCTTCTAGGTCTCCGGAATCCCTTACCGGAGGATTAATCCCCAGGGCATAACCGTCGGATACGGATAATTCCACCTGTGTTTCTTTTCTGACAGGACCCAGGATTCTTACTCCCTTGATTGTCCTCTTTGGTCCTACTATGTCCACTTTCTCTTCGCAGGCATACTGTCCCGGTTGAGACAACACTTTGTACTCGGTCAACTGATGCCCGGGGCCAAAAAGTATGTCAAGGTGCTCCCGGGTTACATGTAAATGCCTATTGGACAGTCCTACGGGCACTTTATTCTGCTTCATTATTTCCCTCCTCTCCCTATTGTTATATTCGGCGAACAGTGTAGTCAACTCCATACTGCACTATCCATCTTATTTTATCAGATTGTTTTATAAATTTCCAATTATCTTGTTTTAATATGCTCTATATAATTTTGATAATTTTTTTGCATTTCGTCGTATGAATCCCCTCCGAATTTTTCTCTAAGCTCCACGGCAATGACCCAGGCCGCGGCAGCCTTTGCCACCACCGCAGCAGCCTCCAGTGCGCATACATCCGACCGCTCATATCCCGCCCTGACCGCTTCCTTTGTTTCCATGTCCACGCTCCCAAGGGGTTTTTTCAGCGTAGGTATCGGTTTTAACGCGCACCGAAGTACCAAAGGGCTTCCGTTGGTAACACCGCCCTCTATTCCTCCGGCATTGTTGGTTTTGCGAAAATACCCCCCTTTGTCGTTATAGAAAATTTCGTCATGTACCCGGGAGCCGAAACGCTGCGCCGCTTCAAAACCTAATCCTATTTCAACACCCTTGACCCCCTGTATGCTCATCAGCGCTGCAGCCAGCCTGCCGTCCAATTTGCGGTCGTGATGGACATAACTGCCCAGCCCGGGCGGAAGACCCGTTGCAGTAACCTGGATTATTCCTCCTATGGTATCTCCGGTCTCCGCTGCCGTCCGTACGGCTTCCTCCATTTCTTGCACCTTTAGCTTTTTACCTTCTGGCAGCAGGGTCCCGGATACGCTAATTACGCTACTTTCAACGTGTATGCCAAACAACTCTGCCATCTGGAGTGCCACTGCTCCCACCGCAGCCCTTATGGCGGTTTCCCGGGCGCTGGCCCGTTCGAGTACATTCCTTATGTCATTGTGGTTATATTTAAGTGCACCGGCAAGGTCGGCATGCCCCGGCCGGGGTCTTTTTAACAAACCCTCGGATGACACCTCACCTTCAGCCTTCATTATATCCTTCCAGTTGTCCCAGTCCCTGTTCTTAATAAAAATACACAGCGGACTGCCCAGAGTATAGCCTCCCCTTACCCCGGAAAGTATCTCCACGCTGTCTTTTTCTATCGCCATTCGTTTTCCTCTGCCCTTTCCCTGCTGTCTCTCGTAAAGCATCCGGTTTACCGGCTCCACACCGAAAGGCATATTGGAAGGCAGCCCCTCCACTATCGCACACAGTCCCCTTCCATGGGATTCGCCCGACGATAAGTATCTCAACATATCTTAAACACCGCCCATATAAAAATTCTGGTTTTAATATCATAATTATATTACATTTTCCACCGTGTAAGAAGCTCAAAAAAACAGGGAGCTAATGTCCCTGCTTTTTTATTCCGAATACCTTTTATTCAATTCGTCAACTATTTCATCGGCTTTCACGCCGTAGGTTTGAGCTGCCCGCCCAACGCTCTTGTACAGAGCACCTCCTCACCCGAAACACCGGATACCAAAGCGCTTGAAAACCTCTTCGGCTTCAGGGTGCTGCTTGAGTATATCCTTAACCTTGCTTTCTTTGCTGTACAAAGTATAACACCTCCAAACCGGACGATTTACTAATATTATATTATACTTTCCCCCGCTTCGATATGTTTCTTTCGGTTTATTACGCTTAAAACCCGTAAAAGTCGTGATTCCCTATGGTGGTTACGTATTCCAGCCTGTCCTTAAACCATTTTGATGCCCTCTCCCCTGCAAGGTCTTCGTATATGAAAAACAGTGCGTTGCCTACCGACTGACCGTTATCACCTATGGGTTTTCTGCCTTCCAGCACTTCATATGCAGCCATGTAAGATTCTTCTGAGGGTTCCTTGTTCTCCCATCCTCCGTCAGTTACAGGTTGAAACTGTCCTTTTTGGAAAACAACCGCTTCCAATGTATTCGGAAATCTTCTGCTCATCACCCTGTTGAGTACCACCGACCCCACCGCCACTTTGCCCTCGTAGGGCTCATAACGGGCTTCGCACTCTATTATTTTAGCCAGAAGATATATTTCCCCTTCACCTACCTGTGTAAAGCCCGGGCTCGCTTCTGCCTTCGGATGCGCCACCGCCGACTTCATCGCAGGCTGGAGCAGCGGCATTACTGCCGGTGCGTCCATATACATGTCCTCACTGCATACTTTTTCTGACCCGGTAAAACCCGTTAACAGTATCGTCACAACTGCAAAAATAACAGCTGCCAATACCGCTTTCTTATGTGTTTCCATTATTTCCTCCCCCTGATATTGGTAACTTTATCCAACACAAGTCATTACTATACCAGATTTTTCTGTGAATTACAACCTCTCTTCTTATATATCCAATTACGTGCGAAAATATAACAAAAAAATAAGACCGCATTATATACGGCCCTGAACATATGTACAGTGGCAAAACAAATCATTCTTCAGATTTATATTTCCTTTAGGATTTCCTTAAGCAGCAAAACAAACCTGTCCTGCACCCTTCTTCCCACCTCCAGAACTTCCCGATGGGTGGGTGCATGGTTCAGGATCCCCGCCGCCATATTTGTTATACATGAAATGCCCAAAACCTTCATTCCGCAATGTGAAGCAGTAATAACCTCGGGTACGGTGGACATACCCACCGCATCGGCTCCCAGCACTTCTATCATGCGTATTTCGGCGGGCGTCTCATAGCTTGGGCCGGTGACCCCGCAGTAGACTCCATGTTTGATACCAATACCCGCATTCTGTGCACATTTTTTTGCGGTTCCGATAAGACCTTTGTCGTAGGCATCCGTCATGCCGGGGAATCTCGGACCCAGTTCTTCTATGTTTTTGCCTATCAGAGGATTATATCCCATCAGGTTGATATGATCGGTAATTATCATTAAATCGCCGGGGTTGAAATCCTTGTTGACCCCGCCGGCAGCGTTGGTGACAATCAGTTTTTCTATCCCCAGCAGTTTCATAACCCTCACCGGGAATACCACATCCCCCATGGAATAACCTTCATAATAGTGGAACCTTCCCTGCATGGCCATAACCTTCTTGCCCATAAGATATCCCGCTATAAGTCTCCCCGCATGCCCTTCCACCGTAGATACAGGAAAACCGGGAATATCCGAATAGTCCACTATCTGTTTATTCTCAATATTTTCTGCCATTTGTCCAAGCCCCGAGCCCAGTATCATTCCTATGTCGGGCCTCAGTTCCAGCCTTTCTTCTATGTACTTCACCGCTTGATTGTATTTTGCCATATTACTCCTCCTTAGTGGTATGGGGACACACCGCTGCTAATAAGGTCAGGGGACACACCTCTCTATGAGGTATGCCTTCGCCGCCGAGGAATGTCCCCATTAGAATTCCTTGCTGCGGAATGTCCCCGATTGATAAGCTTTCGGGTATAGTATAACACTAATACAAAAATTAAAAAACCCGCACAGTGTGCAGGTTTAATATTCCTATTGCAGGTTTTATATCCCCAGCCATGGTTTTGGGTTTACCGGTTCCCCGTTTTTCCTCACTTCAAAGTGCAGATGGGGTCCGGTTGACAATCCTGTGCTGCCGGACAGGGCTACCTGGGTTCCGGCACTTACCACGCTTCCAACCTTAACGCTCAGGCTGGAATTATGCGCATAAAGGGTTACAATACCGCCTCCGTGGTCTATCATCACAGTTTTTCCGTATCCTCCGTAGGTATCGGCGTATATAACCTCGCCGGCACCTGCCGCAACTATTTTTTTGCCCCAGGGTACGCCCAAATCTATCCCGGAATGATACTTCCTGGTCTTATATATGGGATGCACCCGCCAGCCGAAATCCGATGTAATCCTGGTGTAACCGGGTGCAGGCCATACGAATTTTCCTCCGATAAACTGCCCGCCGCTTGACAGGCTCAATATGGTCTGGGTTATTTCCTTTGAGGTCTTTTCCAGTTCTGCCAGCATTTTGTCCAGTTCCTGCTCCTGACCCCTTACCCTGCTGAGGGTGGAATTCCTGCTGGCGGTGACCGTCTGGATTTCCTGTCTTTTTTTCAGAAGGTCATTTTTAAGGGCAAGCATCCTTGTTTCCTTTTCCTTGACTTCATCCTGCTTTGCCTGTACCAAATCACGGAATTCCTTGAGCTCTTCAAGTATGGATATATCGTAGGCAGCCACCTTGCTTACCAGGTAGAACCGGGAAATAAAATCCGAAAAGCTCTCTGCGTTGAGCAGTACCTCCAGATAACCGTAACCGCTGTTTTTGTACATGGTTCTAAGTCTCTGCTTGTAAAGGTCATCCCGCCGTTCCAAATCCTTCTGTGCCTCTTCCAGTTCCTGGGTAACCCGCTCCAGTTCCTTTCTGGTGGCATCAATGTCCCTTTCCACCTTGCCAAGCTGGTTTTCCGCTTCGTTAAGCTGGTTGTTAAGCCTTTCCAGCTCCTTGAGCAAATTGTTCTTTTGCTGCTGTACATTCTTAAGCTGGCTTTCGGTCTGCTGCATTTGCTGCTGAACCTGCTCAAGTTTTTCCTGTTCATCCGCCAGGTTGGCATATGCTGCTGTACTATGTAATAAAATCAGCGATACTGCCACCATTATTGACACTAATCTGGAATTCCTCACACAAAGCCCCCCCTGGTTACATACTCTCTTCATATTTTACATAAAAAAGGCGGCTTTGTCATATAATTTGATGAAAATTTAATATAATTGTAATATTACATAATTTTTACATCTATCTTCCGGCATAAACCGATCTCCTGTAATAAAAAAACCGACCGCAAAAGGCCGGTACAGTGACCGCTGAAGGCCGGCAGCCTATCAGGGTCTATATATTCCAAAGGGTAAGCCCTGTTGTTTCGTCGTACTCCCTTTTTAGGTCCTGCCCTTCAAATTCCTCTACAATAAACTCCGCCGCAAATACTGTCGTTCCACCCATCAGATGACCTCCAAAGCTTTGGCCCATTTCATCCCCAAGCGTTATATGAGCATGGATGAAAGGCTTGCCGTCCTTTACAGATATATTGCCTGTAAGGCCCAATACTTCCATCGGTTTGTTGAACACCAGGTTCTCATATTTTGCCAACCGGCTGTTATAAAACCCCACCACCGCTTTCTGTACTGCGCCTATCATCTGCAGTTTTCCCTTTGTAATCGCCTGCTCCTGTACAAAATCCGACAGGTATTCAAGAAGGTCATCCCCGTACGGTATACGGCCCATAAAGATTCTTTTGCTCTTGTATTCTGCTGCTGCCATTTTTATTCCTCCTCAAGTTTTGTTCGCACCTCTTCCATAATCTTCATGCCGCTGCTGGTGCCTATGCGGCTGGCACCCGCTTCCACCATGCCGATGAGGGTGTCGAGGTCCCTTATGCCTCCGGAAGCCTTAACCCCAATACCGGTTCCCACCGCTGCCCTGATCAGCCTTACATCCGAGGCCGTTGCACCTGAGGTACCAAAACCGGTGGAGGTTTTTACAAAATCTGCACCGCATTCCTTTACCAGCCTGCAAAGGCGCACCTTTTCGTCGTCGGTCAAATAACAGGTCTCTATTATCACCTTCAGAACTTCTGCCCCTGTTTTTTTTACACTGTTAATTTCCTCTGCCACCGTTTTATAGTCCCCGCTTTTAACGGCGCCTATGTTGATTACCATGTCCAGTTCCCGGGCCCCGTCTTCCAGGGCAATCTCAGCCTGACGGGCCTTTGTTCGCGGAGTATCCGCACCCAGCGGAAACCCGATCACCGTGCAAACCTTAGTTCTTTGGCCCTTTAACATATCCGCTGCTTCCTTTACCCAAAAAGGGTTAACGCAAACCGAAAAGAATCCTTCACTGACCGCCTGGCCGCACAACCGCTCTATATCCCCCCTGCTGGTATCCGCCTTAAGCTGAGTGTGGTCTATAAGGCCTGCTATGTATTCCTGCTTGAGCATCACGGGTATTACCTCCAATTCCCGGTTTTCCTTAAGCATATCAAAGCACCTCTTTAAAATCAACACGCTGTCCCGTCACTTCTTTTTCTGGCATCTGTTTATCAAATCCTGTGTTATTATACTACCCGCTTCGGGCTCGGTTGTTTCCAATTTCCGGTTTGTGTTTTCCAAAATCTTTTTCAGCCCTCTTATTTCCTCACCCAGCCTTTGTAGTTTTTCCAGCACTTCCCCTTCCAGTCTTTTTTCCAGTGCATCAAGTCCGGCTTCTATCCTTTCTATCCGTGCGGCCGATTTTTCGCTAAACCTTTCATCCTTTCCGCTGTCCGGGTCGGCCTGGGTGTCGTTTTGCTTCAAATTCCCTTCTTTAATCGTATTTCCGTTATGCCGGACCTCTGTGTTATTGGATGGCTTACCGGGCACCGGGCCGGCTTCACTGATGCTTTTTGGGGAACCCTTTTCAGCTTCGTCATAAGCTTCTACCGGAAGCTTTATCCTTTCGCTGGACCTGTGCAAAAAAGGAATGTGAAGTTCGGGGGGCCGGGTGGCAATCATTCGTTTCGCATCCACAAGGAGGGAGTAGTTATTCGAGAACCCGTAGACTTCCAACCTTTCATCCAGGGCGTGATGATAATACTTAACCCTACCCCAACTTAAGCCCCCGTCGTAGGAAGTCCTGTACCCCAAACTGTTCCCCTGAGCCCATGCCGCATACAGTGTATTTTTCCTGTTAACAACCACAGGCCCCTGTTCCACATGTTCACCTGTGACAATTTCTTCGGGCTGCATACTACCAAGCCTTTGTACTCCACTCAAAAAATATGCACCCCTGTAATTTCTGAATAAAACCAAGTCTCCCTGCAATGTTATACTCTCAACGCCTTCCCATTCCTCATTCTTTCCGCTTGCTTTTTCATTCCACAGCCCGTTATTGAACTCCCAAAGGTAAAGGCCTTTTTGTTCGGCTGCAATCACATGCAGACTGCCGTCACCGGCAACATCTGCATCATAACATATTTTGCCCGCCTCTTTCGGCATGTCAAACACCTTATAACCCTTCCACCCGTTTCCTGTCCAGTGGTGGTGAAACAGCGCACAACTCCCTCCCCTTTCGGAATACAGGTAAAACAAATGCAGACTGGCCTTTTGTTTTACAATCTTAAGCTTTGAAACCGCTGCCTGTTTCCCGGCAAAACTGTACAAAACATGACTCATCCATTTATCCGCCTCGTGCCTTAAATAAAAAATTTTCTGTCCCGAATTCAGGGCAGTCACATGTATTGTATCGTTTTCATCCACCAATAAGTCGATATCCCGAATATAGCCGTCAATACCAAGCTGTGCCGTCTTTGCTTCGGCCCTGTTTTTTTTGAAAACATAGGCTATCTTACCTGATGATGTGGGATAAAACAGCCAGACATTTCGTTTGCTGTCTATAACCAGTTTCTTTTCAGGCAAACTGCCAACCATATTATCACCCCTATAAAGAATATATGCCGAACAGGATTAATTAGAAGAAATGCCTGAACAGCAATGCACCAAAAAGCATCCGCTTTCATATATTACTACTGCAACAGGGTATATAAACCCAAAAATGTGTGAAAGGAGTTGAATACATGTCTTTCTATGCAGCTGCCGGCAGAGAAAACAGAAACTGTCCCGGGCTTGTGGCAGGAGGTCAGGATACTCTCGGAGTAAGAGAGAGGGTTTGTGTACAGGTCAAGAAGGTATACGATGCATGCCTTCAGCAGTTGGTTCTTGAAGATGAAAAAGTGGTGATATGCCCCACCGGGGGACCCTTTACAAAACCCTTGAATTTTGTAAGGTGCAGAAACGTAAAATCCAGGGGGGTTATCAAAAATTTAAGGGTTGATAGAATCAAAGGCCGTGACAAAAAACGTGACAAAGACCGTGATCGCGATAATCTCGCCAGGGTAAGGGCAGATGTCGAAATACCCATTGTGGTGGAGTTTATCGATGCCAATGGTGTAAGGGGAACAGGTACTGCTACCATAACCGTACACAAGGATGTAGTACTTTTTGTGCCTGACGATGCCATTATCCCCTTTGAAATCGAAGCAACGGTAGGGGCCACCTGCGCAGACGGTACTTTCTTAAACGATTTCAGATTCAGACTGGACCTTTGCATCACTATTATTCTGAAGGTTATTGCAGAAGTCGAGCTCCTGATACCGGCATTCGGTTTCTGTTTCATACCGCCCTGCGAGGAATTCGCAGAAGCCATATGCGAGGAATTCTTCGGGCTTCCGCTGTTCCCTCCGCAGTTGGAGGATATCCGGTTACGGGACGACTAGCAAAAAACTCCTGACGTTTTTATCGTCAGGAGTTTTTTTTACACATCCTTATCTGGCAATAAACGGCAGGTTAAATCAAAAATATATCCTATATATTGGCTATGTAATATATGCCTTGTTAACCACCGGATTCTTCAATGATTATCTGTGCCGCCTTCTCAATAGTTATTCCCTGGTCCATGCTGCTTTTTCTTATGTGTTCATAGGCTTTTTGTTCCGAAGTCTCCAGTCTGTCCATAAGGATTCCCTTGGCTTTTTCTATGTTCTTTCTGGCCGAAAGTGAATTTTTCAATCTTTCAACCCTTTTCTCAAGGGTTGTTATTCTGCTGGAATTAATAAGCGAAAACTCTACGATTTGCATCAGTTGGACGGGGTTTATCGGCTTGGTTACATATGCAAACACCTTCATGTGTTTAAGCTTTTCAACAAAATCCCTGTTGGGGTTTGCTGTCATATATACAACCGTTGAAAGTCTTTCCCTTTCTATCAGGCTGCCGGTTTCATATACATTGGTACCCCAGAGGTTAACATCCATCAGTACCAGGTCCGGCCTTATGCTTCTGGCAATACGCATCGCTCCGGAACCGTCACTTGCCTGATAGGTCCTGTAGCCTCTTTTTTTAAGCATATCATTTATATGATTTATTAAAGTCTGACTGCTTGAAGCTATCAGTATACTGCTAAT
>Ga0334893_1000745_pt1 | contig 38598 bp, 47 predicted proteins | sample GraSluR3_MG_5_FD_207218 | JGI IMG/M metagenome (GOLD analysis project Ga0334893, IMG submission 207218) | Sludge microbial communities from methane-producing bioreactor in Wageningen University, Netherlands - Granular Sludge_09_05-R3 | ecosystem: Engineered > Bioreactor > Anaerobic >...
AATTGAATCAGGAGGCATGTATGACGGACAACTAACCTCAGCAAAAACAGGTTTCTCATAATACCTACTTAACCCAAAGAAAAAGGAAAGTGAAAAAACTCCTAAGAAAATTGTTAGAACAATATTCTTTTTTTTCATATAACTATTCTAAATATCTTTTAACTGCACTAAAACTACTAACAACACCAAGTAAACCACCAAACAAAAGGTGTACTATGTAGTAAATCAGAATAAAAGTAATATTTAGAGAACCTAGAAAACCTAAATTAAAATCTGTAAGAAGCTGATTTATCCAGAATGAAAAATCTGTATTCTGTGTATAGTAGACAGTAATATACCAAGGCACTAGTAGTAAGGTAGCGCCCAAGAAACCTCCAACCAAACCATAGAAGAAACCTTCCAGAATGAAAGGAAGCTTTATAAACTTATCTGTACTACCTACAAGATGCATAATCTGTATCTCATCCTGATGAGCATTAATATTAAAACCAATTGTTATCCTAATTAAGAAAATTGTAATAAGCAGTAGAGTAGAGATAAGAACTATAGAACCAACCGCAATTATCCTAGATAAAGTCTTAAGATTATCTACAACATCCTTAAAATACATAACCTCATCTATATATGCATTAGTCTCTTTCTCTATATTTATATTCTCAATAATCTGGATTAAGGAATCTATGGACTTAGCCCTTATTTCTAGACTTGGAGGTAAAGAATCTGCGGTTACAGTAGATATAAGGTCTGGATTATCTGCAAAGTCATCCTGGTAAATCAGTAGAGCATCTTCTTGGGATACATATTTAATATCTTCAATAAGTTCAGGATCAAAAAGCTTATCCCTTAGAGTTAAAATATCTGCCTCTTTAGCATCCCTCTTAAAAAAGATTATTACCTGTGCCTTCTGTTCATAATATGTAACACCCCTCTGTGCAATTATTGCCATTGAGATGAAAAAGGAAGATATTGCTATTACTATTGTAGAAACAAATATAGTGGATAAAGATAACCACTTATTTCTTTTAATATTCTTTTTTGCAGTACTAAATATTTTTTCTGAAGTCATCTTTATTCTTCCTTACTATTTAAATATTTACGAACAAAATCTTCTAGAGATTCTTTTTCTTTCTTTGTTAGACCTAAATTCTCTAAATCTCTCTCTGTTAAGTTTAACACCAACTCTATATTATTTATTTTAGCATCTAGAAGCTTATCTACAACTCCCTTGTTTAGACCCTTTAAAGTCTTATCTGCTTTTATCTTCTTTTTCTTTTTGTCTTCTTTCTTCTCCTTTTTGTTTTCGTCCTTTTTCTCTTCTTCCTTACTCTCTTTCTTCCCATCTTTTGTTTCCTTCTCATCCTTTTCCTCTGTCTCTATCTTAGAAGGAGCAGGAGGTTTAGGTTTGCCAACAGCATCATAATCTCCCTTAGTGTCTGAGACAATCTTTCCTTTGTCCATACGGATTACTCTTGTCTTCATCTCGTTAACTATATCTCTGTCATGACTTATTACCAGAACGGTTGTCCCTGCCTTGTTAATATCTTTTAGAATGCTTAGTATCTGGAAGGCATTATCTGGGTCTAGGTTTCCTGTTGGTTCGTCTGCAACTAAAAGATCTGGAGCGTTAGCTAAGGCTCTAGCAATTGCTGCTCTTTGTTGTTCTCCTCCAGATAATTGTCTTGGGAAGAGGTGTCTTCTGTCTTGTAGTTTAACCAGTTCAAGAAGGTAATCTGTTGTCTCTTCAATCTCCTTATCTGCTTTCCCAAGTATCTCTAGTGCAAAAGCAATATTTTCATCTAGAGTCTTAGTAGGAAGTAATTTCATATCTTGGAACACTACACCTAACCTCTGTCTATATTGAGGGAGAAGTTTTCTAGGTAATTTGGGAACCTCTATATCTTCAAAGAGAATATTCCCTGCAGTAGGGAGCTCTTCCCTTATTAATAATCTTAGTAGGGTAGTTTTACCAGCTCCAGAAGGCCCGACTAGGAAGGAGAATTCTCCTTTGTCTATTTCAAAGTGTATGTCTTCTAAAGCGATTATGTCTTTGTCGTATTTTTTACTGACCTTGTCAAAAAGTAGCATAGGCAGTTGTCGTAAGTTTATGTACTCATATATATTACTGTAATCTCACCTGAGCTTCAAGAAACTTCTCAATATCTCCATCTAAGACATCTTCAGGATTTTGGGATTCAACCTCTGTTCTTAAATCCTTAACAAGTTTATATGGATGTAGCACGTAGTTCCTTATCTGGTTGCCCCACGCTGCAGCTTTCTGCTCGCCTGTAATTTCAGAAATTTTCTCTACCTGTTTCTCTTCTTTAATCCTCCACAATCTTGCTTTTAATATTCTCATGGCCTCTTTTCTATTTTGTGCTTGGCTTTTGTGTTCTGAGGAGTGGACTGTAATCCCTGTTGGTATGTGGGTAATCTGGACCGCGGAGGAAGTCTTGTTAACACTCTGTCCTCCTGGACCAGAAGAGCGGACCGCTTTAAAGGAAACATCTTTCTCTGGGATCTCTAAATCTTCTTTTTGTTCTTGAGAATCTTTAAGCATCGGTAGGACCTCAATACCCGCAAATGTAGTTTGTCTAAGACCTTGTGCATTGTAAGGTGAGATTCTTACTAAGCGATGGACGCCATGCTCTTTCTTAAGCATACCAAAGGCATAGGGCTCCTCTATTTGGATTGTAACAGACGAAAGTCCTGCTTCACTTCCTTTTGTTATTTCTGTAGTTGTATGTTTCCAACCTTGCTTGTCAAAAAACATCGTATACATCCTGTATAGCATCTCCACCCAGTCATTAGATTCTGTCCCTCCCTGCCCTGCGTTTATGGAGAGGATTGCTCCCAGTGAGTCATATTCTTCCGAAAGGAACTTTCTTAAGGAGAATTTATCTAATTTAGCCTTAATAGCAAGGTAGTCTTCTATGAGGTTGTTTTGTTCAGTCTCCTTTTCTATGGAATTGAAAAGTTCCTCTAGAGATTCTATGTCATCTTGTAACTGTTTTGCTGTTTTAATCTCATCTTGAATTACGGAGATATTAGACATAGTTTCTTTAGCTTTCTCTTGGTCTTTCCAAAAATTCTCATCTAGAGTATCACTCTCCAGAAGTTTTAAATCTCTCTCTTTGTCTGCAAGCCCAAGGCTTTTAATTGTTTCCTCAATATCTCTCTTTAATTCTAGGACGTCTCTTTTGCGTAAATCATTCATAGGTTATATTATATGTTATATGTTCACTTGATTACCAATAGATATATGATGAATTTTTTTAAGAAAGAAAAACCAGAAGAGCAACCTTCTCACAAAAACCTTTTAGATGTAAGAAAGTTTGTTACACTAATAATTATGGATGGGTTGGGTATACATCCAGATAGAGAGGGAAATGCTGTCCTTGCTGCGAAAACACCTTTTCTAGATACCGCCTGGACTTATGGTAGGTCTACCTTGATACACGCTTCTGGGACACACGCGGGCCTTCCTGGAGAGGAACCGGGGAACTCTGAGGTTGGTCATCTTAACTTGGGTGCAGGTCAGGTTGTGTACCAGTCACTGCCAAGAATAAGTGATGCTATTCAAGCCAGCGAATTAAAAGGAAACAATGTTATTAAGGAGATGTTTGCTTTAATTAGGAAGAGAAATACCAAGCTTCATCTTGTAGGTGTTCTTAGCCCTGCAGGTGTTCATGGCCATATTGCACACCTTTTCTCAATACTAGATTTGTGTAAAGCAAACAAGGTAGATCCATATATTCATGTTATCTTAGATGGTAGGGATACAACCCCTATGGAAGGGCATCTTCATGTCAAAAAGCTCGAGGAGAAAATGGAGGAGCTAGGAATAGGGAAGATAGCGTCCATGCAGGGGAGATTCTATGGCATGGATAGAGATAATCGTTGGGATAGAACCCAACTCGCTTATGATGTTATGGTTGGAATTGCCGAAGAGTCTTTTACTAATCCTGTGGAGGCTGTAAACATGGCTTACCAGATGGGGGAAGATGACCAGTATTTTAAACCTAGGGTTAGGGTAGATGAGAACAATAAACCTGTAGGCCCTGTTAAGGATGGGGATGCTATTCTTTTCTGGAACTTTAGAGAGGATAGGGCAAGACAATTAACTAAGGCTTTCGTAGTTAAACAGTTTACAGAATTTAACAGGAAGAATTATCCTAAGGATATATATTTTGCAACTATGACTGGTTACGAGGAAGGACTCCCAGCGAATCCAATATTTCCTCCTCTACCAATTAAAAAACCATTGGCTGAATATTTAGGGGAAAATGGGAAGACTCAGTTCCATATCTCAGAGACAGAGAAATTTATGCATGTTACTTATTTCTTCAATGGTGCTACTGAGCAACCACATCCAGGAGAGGTGTTTTTTAAGATTCCTTCAGCAAGGGTTGTGGATTATGCTGAAGTTCCAGAGATGAGTTCATATGGGATTAAAGATGAGGTTGTAAGAAGAATAAAGAATATTGGAAATACTCATTACGACTTCATACTTCTTAATCTTGCAAATCCAGATATGTTGGGACACACAGGAGACTTTAAGGCGACTGTAAGGGCAAACGAGGTTGTAGACGAATGTGTTGCAGAGATATCTAAGGAGACATTAGCTGCAGGTGGTGCGGTTATAATAACTGCAGACCATGGTAACTGTGAGACCATGATAAACAGAACTACAAAACAAGTAGACATTGCACATACTAACAACCCAGTCCCTTTGACTATACTAACAAGTATGAATGAAATTGAAGCGAAGGTAGGGGTTCCTTTAATGAGGATAGGGACCGGTCCTAGGGCGAATGAAACAGGATTACTGGCAGATGTTGCTCCTACGGCACTTGGCCTAATAGGAATGGATTCTCCTGCAAATATGACGGGTGTAGACCTACGTGGTGTGCTTTAAAATAGTTTTGTAATTTGCTATTCTGAGACATATCCTATTTTAAGAATTATAAGGACATAGTTGTGAGAATGAACAATAGTAGAAAAAAGATATCCTTTTTAACAATATGTTCTTATATTACCCTCTCCATTTTGTTTTTCTTCTTTCTAAATTCAACTTCTTTCATGGGAGTATTATCATCTTCTTTTGGGAAGGTTTATGCTCAGGAAGAATCTGAGCCGACCTTTAAGCTTTATCCCCCAGGGGGAAGAGTTCTTAACAAAGACCAAGGCTTTGTTGTGGATGTATTAATAGATACTGCAGGGGAAGAGATAATATCTGCGAACTTTGCGCTTCTATTTGACCCAGAAGTTCTACAAGTTAAGAAAGCGGAGAGAAACAATTCTCTCTTTTCTCAATTTCCTGATGACCAGGCAAGCATAGACAATGATAATGGCGTTATATATCTCAGTGGATTTACTCAATCAGGGACAGACGCTCTATATTCTACCCAGGGAGACCCAGATGTTTTTGCAAGGATAACATTCCAGGTATTAGAGCTGGGAGAAACCACATTAGATTGGGAATATGGAGATAGTGCTAATTTCGGTACAGAGATTTATGGAGATGGTAGTCCACCTCAAAATATTCTTAGGTCTAAACCCAATTCTGCAACATTTACAATAGGGGAAGAGATATTGGATCCTTCTAATTTGAACACAGGCTTTTCGGTGGATAAATATATAATTGTTACAGGTGCCGTCCTTCTTCTCTTTGGTGGCTTTATGGTGTTTACTAAACCAAGGAGCTTTAAGAAGAAATCTGGGACAGTAGTAATCTATGATGAAGAATAGTCTCTCTGGTCAAAATCCTCTCAGTAAAGATTCCAATATTAAAGTAGCATTAGTAACAGAATCTCTCTGGAAGATGGCTGGTTCCAACCGTGTCCTTGACGTTTTTGCAGAGATCTACCCTCAGGCAGATATTTTCGCACTATTTGGGCAGAAGGAAAATCTCTCTTCAAATTTAAAGGGGAGAAAAATAAGGTTTACATTTTTAAATAGAATCCCATTCATAAAGAAAATTTACAGATACACTTTCTTTCTTTGGCCTATTGCAATAGAGAATCTAAACTTGTCAGATTATGATTTAATAATATCTATTAGTAGCTCTGTAGCTCATGGAGTAATAACGCCAATGGATTCCAAGCATGTAGTCTACCTAAATACCCCAATGAGATATGCCTGGGACCTGACATCTCTTTACAAAGAGGTTGTAAATTTTGGTTTCTTCAAAAAGATTGTAAGAGATTTCTTTCTTACAATAAACAGGGCTTGGGATGTTGTAGCTGCGAGAAGAGCAGGGGTAATAATTGCTAACTCTAAGTTTGTTTCAAGACGAGTGAGGAAATATTGGGACAGGGAAGTTGACGCTGTTATATATCCACCCTCTGGGAGATTCTCTGGAGAGATTAAAAAGGAGAGAGGAGATTACTTTGTAGCAGGTGCGCCATTTGAGCCTAACAAAAGGGGAGACTTTCTTTTAGAATGTGCAAAGGAGTTAGGGTTTAACCTGAGGATAATAGGTGGAGGCTCTATGAAGAAGAATTTAAAGACGAAGTATGGAAAGTATCCAAATATAGAGTTTCTGAATTGGATAACCGAGGAGGAGAAATGGGAGTTATTATCTAATGCGAAGGGTTTTCTTGTCGGAGGGATTGAGGACTATGGCATTTTTAGTTGTGAGGCTATTAGTTGTGGAACTCCAATATTAGCTTACAATGGCGGGGGTAGTGTAGAAATTATAAAGGAGAGAAGAAGTGGACTTTTCTTTAACAGCTGGAAGGTCAAGGAGTTTGAGAGAGTTATGAAAAAGTTTAACGAAACTGAGTGGAAATATGAGGATATTGTGAAGTCTTTGGATAATGCAAACAGGCAGGATAGTTTTAAAAAGGAAATAATCTCCTTATTGGTTGAATAGCGGAGGCATTTTTGATATCATTTTTCTACCTTCTAGATGCCAAGATAGCTCAGTTGGTAGAGCATCTGTCTGAAGAACAGGGGGTCCCCAGTTCGAGCCTGGGTCTTGGCATATTCCTACAAGAGTAGGAGAAGTAATCCCCCGAGAATAATCCTGTATATACCGAATACTGTTAACCAATTCTTCTTTTTGAATCTTTTTAAAAGTAGTATAGAGAAATAACCAACAATCCCCGCAGTTATTATCCCGAGTATTTCCTCTATTCCAAAAGAGTTTATATTCGTTTCTTTCATGAACTCATACCCAGATGCGCCTATTAGTACTGGTAGGCCAAGTAAAAAGGAGTACTGTAGTGCAGTAAACTTGTTTAAGCCCAACGCCATTCCTGCAATAGTAGTTATCCCAGATCTTGATGTCCCAGGAATTAGGGCCAATGACTGTGCTATCCCCATAATTATGGACTCTTTCCATGTAACCTCCTCTACTTTTTTCTCAGCTGTATTTCCACTGTTTCTTTCAAGGATAATCATTGCTATTCCCCAAAGGATTAGAGACATAGAAAGAAATATCGGGGCTCTTAAAGTTTCCTCAATGAATGTCTGAAAAAGAAGGCCAATAATTCCGGCAGGGATGCTAGATACAAATATCTTAAGGTAAAGAGACATTTTTGCTTTGCTAAATATATCTTTGAAAAGAACTTTGGAGAAATAGAGTATTAATGCAAGGGTAGTACCTAGATGAAGAGTAGTAAGGAAGTATGTTGTAGCATCAAAATTTAATAATTCTGAGCTAATGAGGAGGTGGGCGCTACTTGAAACGGGGAGTAGTTCTGTAGTTCCTTGGACGAAAGCAAGTACTAGGTGTTTTAGGATATCCATATTTTTCTTGTGTTAGATAATTTGTGTTATTGACATTATATATAAATTTGCAGAGAAATTTCATAAACAGGAGAAGATGTGTCTAATTGTGCTCCTATATTGAAAAATATCGTATAGATTGTTATTATATTCAAGCCTAGCTTAAAGGACATTGCGAGAGTAGTTCAGCTGGCTAGAACGACACATTGCCAATGTGTAGGTCGCGGGTTCGAACCCCGTCTCTCGCTTTCCACTTCAATTGAAATTATTCCTACTCGCGTTTTTTGTTGTTGCCCAATTCCTTCTTTATTGCCTTAAGGACTCCATTATCAAGGAGCTTGTCTCTGTTTAAGTATATATAAATGATTATTCCTAAAAAGATTAGGCCGAGAGATACATTGTTGAAGGTATCTATTATCTTCTTAATTTGGTCCCAGTTAAAACCAATTTCTGCACCAAGGAGTGCAAAGCCATAACCATAGACTATTGTCCCTCCGAATACCGCAAGTGAAAAGAGGGGGATATTTAATCTCACATAACCACCTATTAAAGTAGCAACTATTCTTAGCCAAGGGACAAAACGGGTAATTAAGATGTAGAAGACTCCTTTCTTTCGAACAGATTTGTAACCTTCATTGTAGGATTTCTCATTAACCCCTAAAACTTTACCCTTACCTTTCGTTAGAAATTTTAGAAAATCTTTGTTACTGAAATAGTAACCTACAAAGTAGGTTAAATATGCTCCTGTGACCTCCCCTAATGCGGCAACGACAGCAATTTCTAAAATGTTCTGAGGCATTATCGCTCCGGCCATTGCTATCACAATCTCTGCAGGAAAAATTCCGAGACATGCTAAAAAGACACCCCAATATCCTAAATTGGCAAACCAGAGAGTTATCTCTTTTAGTATTTCACTTATCACAATATGATATCTTAGCAGATTATATTTGAAAAAGTATAGGTTGTTTAAATCAGGAGGGTTGAATGCTAATATCTATATATGGACAAGGTTGTAGACAATAATATTAAAGAGAAGAAGAGATCTTTTCTAAAGGAGAGGATTATGAGGTTTAAGATTGTAGCTCTTATTAGGAAGAACCTTCCTCTATCTATTTTCATCTTTTTATTGATACTCTCTTTCTTGGTGGGCCTCTGGGATGTAAAGAAATATGAGCTATATGATTTAAGTGGAGAAGTTGTATCTGACGCAATATCCTCTTCGGTTGATAAGTACTTGAAAGAGAATATTACAGGAGAGAATTATTTTCTTCTCAGTCCATCTTCTCTTGAAAAGGATCTCTATTTACAAGTTCCCAAGTTAAAATCTGTAAGAATTGAAAAGGTTGCACCTAACAAGCTGGTTCTCTTTCTAGAAGACTTTGACGAGAAGTATGTTGCATACCTTAGAGACCAAGAGTGCTACCTTCTTGCCCAAGAGGGGATAGTTTTAGATACAGTATGCGAAGAGTCCGAAGAGGGATGTTGTCAGCAGTATGCTTTGGACAATTCTTTGACATATTTTTCTTCTGGGGAGGTTGAGCCATCTATCTCTGAGGGAGACAAAGACAAACTCTTAATAATGGAGGAGGTGGGTAAAATTGTTAAGGTTGTAGAGACCTTCAATTACAGAATTAAGAGAATTGTTTTAAATAAGGAAATTGTAGAACTGTATGATGAGAGTGATAGAGTTTTTAGGTTTACAATTTCTGCAGATATTGATATACAGTTAAAGAGATTTATCGTTGTTGCAGGAAAGATAAATTCAGAAGAGATGGATTTCTCATCCTTAGATTTGAGGTTTGAAAGACCTGTGATGAGAGAGTGAAAAGTTCTTGCTAAAATAGCTAATATTGATTATATTATTAAGTAGAGCTTGTTTAATTAGAATTTTTGTATATAATAAATTTAAAGTAAAATTACTGCCTCTTAACAAATATGGCACGCAAAATAATAACAGCAATAGACGTAGGTTCTTCCAAGATCACGACAGTTATAACCTCAGTAGAGGATAATCAACAACCCACAGTTATAGGTGTTTGTTCACATCCAAGTAAAGGAATAAAGAAGGGTGTAGTTGTGAATATAGATGATGCTACCGCAGCAATATCTGAGAGTGTTACCGCAGCAGAGAGAATGGCTGGAGTAACAGTTTCTGATGTTTATGTATCTATAAATGGTGAGCAGGTAACTAGTTTAAACAACAAGGGAGTTGTAGCAGTTGCTGGTTCGGAAATAACAATAGATGACACATACAGAGCAATAGAGAATGCTAGGACACTATCTTTACCAGACAACCTAAACCCCATCCATATTATTCCTAGGGAGTTTGTTGTAGATAACCAAGGTGGAATAAAGTATCCAATAGGAATGAGTGGTGGAAGACTTGAAGTTGAAACACATATAATCACGGCACCTAATTCTTACTGGCAGAATATAAAGAAATGTGTAGACCAGATAGGTTCCAATGTATATGACGTTATCTTTACAGGTTGGGCTTCTTCTCTTTCTGTTTTAACTGAAACAGAGAAAGAATTAGGAGTAACTCTTTTAGATATTGGTTCAGGCACAACAAGTATCTGTATATTCCAGGAAGGTGCAATTATATATAGTGGTTGTATTCCTCTAGGTGGAAACAGTATTACTAGTGATATCGCAATAGGATTGCAGGTCTCTTTGGAAGAAGCAGAGAAGATTAAGGTAAATATGTCAGACCTTCTAGATAATAAATATTCGGAATCAAAGAGCAGGGATTTAGATTCAACACCTGCGTTACTTAGAAAAGAAGACGAACCAAAGAAAAAGAGTAAAGGACCAGAGATAGATTTGAATGTAATTGGAGTAGACAAGAAAGTTTCAAAAGAAATGTTGCAGAAGATTGTAGAAGCAAGGTGTGAAGAGATATTTGAAATGGCTAAGGAGAATGTCACTAAAGCAGGATACGAAGTTGCAATGCCTGCAGGTATTGTTCTTACCGGTGGAAGTAGTTTATTAAAAGACCTTACTAAATTAACACAGAACATCTTTGGTGTAGCAGCAAGAGTTGGTTATCCTTCAGGCCTTACAGGAATGGTAGAGGAGATATCTGAGCCTTCATATGCTACTGTTCAAGGATTAATAAAGCATGCTCTTGATGATGATGTCGAAATCTCTTCATCTGGAGATAAGGGCTCTGCTAATATAGGAGGATTCTTTAATAAAGTTATAGAGTGGTTTAAGTCTTTACTGCCCTAGAAGATAATTTAATTTAACAGTAAAGTAGAATGTTAGTAACAACGAATGTTGATCCAGTTGCCAAAATTAAAGTTGTAGGAGTTGGCGGTGGAGGCTGTAACGCAATAAATACAATGATCTCCGACTATGAAATCAACGGTGTTGAATTCATGGCGTTTAATACAGATGCTCAGGCATTAAAGATGTCTCAGGCACCAATAACACTCCAATTAGGAGAGGAATTAACCCAGGGATTGGGGGTTGGTGGTAATTATGAACTAGGAGCACAATCAGCAGAAGAGAGCTTAGACCAAATCCAGGAGCTTCTTGAAGGAGCTAATATGGTATTTATTACTGCAGGAATGGGTGGTGGAACAGGAACAGGTGCTGCTCCAATAATTGCTGGAGTTGCTAAGAATATGGGTGCACTTACAGTAGCTGTTGTTACAAGACCATTTGACTTTGAAGGAACCAAGAGAAAAGAAATAGCAGAGGAAGGTATAAATGCACTAAGAGACAAAGTAGACACTCTTATTGTTGTTCCAAACCAGAGACTTCTTGAAATAGTAGATGATAGTGAGAGGTTATCTTTCATAGATGCAATGAAGAAAGTAGACTCTGTTTTAGCCGAGGGTGTAAACAGTATCTCTAGCTTAATTAGTCAAACAGGATATATTAATGCAGACTTTAATGATGCAAAATCTGTAATGGAGAATGCAGGAACAGCATTAATGGGTATTGGTAGAGCAAGCGGAGAGAACAGGGCAGCTAAGGCAGCAAGAGAGGCCACAACAAGTCCTCTATTAGATATGTCTATAGAAGGTGCAACTGGAGTACTTTACAATGTTGTAGGTTCTGACCTAACACTCCCTGAGATTAGCCTTGTATCCGAACTTATTAAGGAAGCAGTAGATCCTGCAGCAAATATTAAGTTTGGTGCGCAGATAGATCCAGAGTTAGGAGAGGAGCTTTCTATAACCATCGTAGCTACAGGTTTTGATGAAAAGAAACAGGTATTTACTAGAAAACAGCAAGATTTCACGACACCAGGGTCTGTTAGGACATTTGGATTTGATTCTGATGAAGACGAAATAACAGAAGTTCAAGAAGAGGACAGTTCCGAATCATTTACAACAGATACTCCACAGGAAGATCTTCCATCCTTTGAAGAAGATGAGACCCCAGATATAGAGGAGGTAAAGAAAGGAAATATCCCTGATGATATAGGAGACGATCCTTTAGATGTTCCTGCCTTTATGAGAAAGAAGGATGGCAATTAGGTCCTCATAATGCTATAAATCTATTATGAATTCACTAAGTTCTACGACTAAAAGGAGTTCTTCTTTTGGGGTAAGTATAATTCTTCCCCTTTTGATACTTTCTGCAATAGGAATATTAACACTTCTCTCAACAACGATACTCCCAAAGGGTGGTTTTGGAAATTTAGAAATTGTTTACAAACAAATCCTCTTTGTTATATTTGGTTTTGTTCTTTTTTTCTTAGTATCCAGGGCAGATCTTTCTTACATCAAGCATTGGCAAAGCATTTTTATAATATATCTTCCAACTCTAATCCTTTTAATTGTGACCTTACTCTTTGCTCCAACAATAAACTTTGTAAGGAGGTGGCTAGTTATTGGCGGTATACAGATACAGCCATCTGAGATAGCTAAGCTAGTAGTAATCATTTATACCGCTGTTTTAATGTCTAAAAAAGAGAGTTTTAATGAATGGTTACTCTTTGGAATATCTTTTCTTTTAACTCTGCCATTTGTTGTTTTAATATATCTTGAACCAGATGCAAGTATGTCCTTTCTTACACTCTTAGTTTGGTTCTTTGTAGCTTTCATGGGTCTTACAAACCCACTAAGAAATACAGCAGTCTTACTTGTTCTAAGTCTTGTTTTTGGAGGCTTCCTCCTAGGGACAATAACGGGTAGTCTTGGCTGGTATCTGTTAATAATTCCTGGTGTAATATTAACGATCTTTATATTCTATTCTAAAAACACCTGGAGAAAGGCTGTCGTTATATCCTTAATAGTTGGTGTTTTCTTAGGGTTGCTAACCTCTGTAATATGGCAGGGTTTACTTCAAGATTACCAGAAGGACAGGATAGTGGCATTCTTAAACCCCTCCGAAACTGAATCTGACATTGGTTTTAATATAAACCAAGCTAGAATTGCAATAGGGTCAGGGCAATTACTAGGGAAGGGCTTTGGTAATGGAACTCAGAGTAAGAGAGACTTTCTTCCTGAGCACCAAACAGACTTTATATTTGCTTCCTTTGCAGAGGAATTTGGTTTACTAGGGAGTCTTTTTCTAATTGGTTTGTATGGCTATTTAATAGTTCGTTGCTTCTTAATAGCTATGGATACTTCCAAGAAACAATTTCTTTCTCTTCTTGTGCTGGGTATAGGTATAAAGCTTCTCTTTGAGGTCTTTATTAACTTAGGAACAAACACTGGGACAATTCCAGCCACAGGTATACCACTTCCTCTTATGAGTGCAGGAGGGAGTATAACAATTATGACGCTTCTTGCTTTTGGCTTGGTCCAGAATGTTAAAAAAGAGAACGATACAATGAAAGCTAATGTGATGCTTCAGGAATAGGTTCGTAGTCCCATAGTAAGGTCTTTCTTTTCTTGGTATAATCCTTATTGTATTTGCACTTTAACACTTTAACTAAAGTCATTCTCTAACCCGTTAGGAGGTTGTAATGTCTAAAACTTTCTGGATGAAATTCCTTGCCATCGTCCTTATCTTGTCTCTGCTGGGCCTCATTCTTGTGGTTGTCGTCTTCAGCGGTATCGCGATAACAAAATTGATTGAAGAGGCAAAGCCTGGATCCACCGACGAAGGGATAGAAATTCATGACAGGGATCGTCTTTCGCACGAAGTGTCAGACAATGTTTTTGTAAAGATCCTTGCTCTCGGATTCCTCTTTCTTCTTATGGTTGGGATAGTTGTTTGGCTAATAATAATTAAAAGATGAAAAAGTTAAAGTGCAAGAAGCTTGGGAGAGATTATTATGTGTGGTATATACCATCTTACTCATAATCTCGTTAGTCCCAAGCTTTTTTCTTTATAAAGTTGACTTTTTATAAATATTAAATTAAAATCCCTCATGATGGCAGACACAAAGAAAACAACCACAAAACCAAAGAAAGAAACAACAGAGAAGGCAGTTAAATTTGCCGTTATCAAATTAGCTGGTTCACAGCTTAAAGTTTTCGAAGGAAAACAGTACGAAGTTAACAAGCTATCTGGAGAAAAAGGAGATAAGATAGAAATTAAGGACGTTTTACTTGTTTCAGATGGTAATGACACCAAAATAGGGAAACCATTGGTTAAAGACGCTAAGGTAGAGCTAGAGATCACTTCCCAGAAGAAGGGTGAGAAGATAGATGGCCTTATTTACAAAGCAAAGTCTAGATATAGAAAAAGATACGGTTTTAGACCAGAGATAACAAGAGTACTTGTTAAAAAGATATCCTAATGTCCAAGAAATATTTTTTCCAAGCAGGGAGTTTTCCAAACCTCTCATATGTAGAGCTGGTATCTGTATTCCAGTTATATGGATTAAGCAAAGATAACATACACCTCTTTACAGAGGATATATTCGTAATTAAAAGCGATGACGTTACTGAAGAAGTCCTAAGTAAGATATTTAATAGGCTAGGGGGCTTTGTAAGATATGGGCAGATTATAGAGAATACGGAAACTTTTCTAAAAGAGTTTAGAAAAAGTGAAGACAGAGTAGTTTTTGGTATAAGCTTATTAGGAGAACTAGATAGGTCAGAAGCAGGAAAAGATAATACCTTTATTAAGAAACTCGCTAATCAGGTTAAGAAGGGACTTAGAGAGAGTGGATTATCTGTAAGATTTTTAATTCCAAGGGGAAAGGGATTTGAACTTAATGCCGCCCAAGTTATTAACAATGATATCCTTGAAAAAGGCTTTGAATTGTCAATTATAAGAAATAGAGAAAGAGGGGAAGAAATATATGGTAATACAATTGCTATCCAGGATTTAGAAGGCTATGTAGAAAGAGATATGAATAGGCCATATTCTGACATTAAGATGGGTGTGTTACCTCCCAAGCTTGCCAGAATGATGGTCAACTTCGCAGGATTAAAAGAAGGAGCCATATGGGACCCCTTCTGTGGATCAGGAACTGTCCTGATGGAAGCTGCAGTCTTGGGTTACAACTTCTTAGGTTCGGATATAGATGAAAATGCTCTCTACTACAGTGAGGAGAATATTAGATGGTTAAATAAAAAAGGCTATCTAGGAGATATAGTCTACGAACTTTTTAAGTTAGATATTACATCTCCAGAGAAGGAGATTATTAAAAAACTAAAACACACAGATATAGATGCAATAATTTGTGAACCTTTTATGGGACCTCCACAGAAGGATTTGGTATCCAAAGAAAGGGCGGAACAATTACTAAACTCTGTAAAGGACTTATATACCAGTCTTTTTAGGATGCTAGACGAGGAGGTTGGAGTTCGTGGTTCAAGGATGGTTTTAATCATCCCTTCGTATAAAACTAACGATGGGTGGAAGACCTTTAGTATATACGACTTAATTAGTAATAGATGGAAACTTCTAAACTCAGAACTTTCTCCTAACAAGGACTTGAAGTGGGGTCGTAAAAATAGTATTATCACAAGGAACATTTACATACTACAGAGAACGTAGTATTTAGATAATTTGAAATTACAAAAGCAATGTCACATGTTGCGGCAGCAGCGACATCATCTAACTTTGGGAATGTTGCTGGAAAAAGATTAGGACTTAAGAAATTTGCAGGGGAAGCTGTTAAGGCAGGTAACATAATTGTTAAGCAGAACGGTTCTGTTTTTCATCCTGGCAAGAATACATACATATCTAAAACCCACTCCATTCACGCTAAGATAGACGGTGTAGTTCAATTTAGAAGAATGACAGGTTTCAAGAGAGGGCAATTTTATATAGATGTGGTAGAATCAAAGTAGTATTATGCCTAAGTCCAAATTTGTACAGATAGAGAGCAAAAATGCTCTTTTAGAGTTGTTAAGAGAGGGTAGAGATTTTGAAAAGATCTTTGCTGTTGGTAATGCTTTTAAAGATCCCAAGAGCAAAGAGATATTCGAATTGGCAAGAAAAAAGAATGTCCCCATTATTAAAGTTTCCAGAAGAGTTATAAATAGAAAGCTAAGAAGTTCTTCTTCAGAGAGCATTATTGGTTATATGTACTCTCAAAATGATTGGAAATTAACAGAGCTTTTAGACAAGATTTACCAGAGTGGAAAGCAACCATTTTTCTTAATCCTAGACGATTTGAAATATACCCAGAATGTTGCAGCTATAATGAGAACTGCATTTGGTGTTGGCGTTAATGGTGTTATTGTTAATCCTCAGAAAAAGAGTTTAGTATCTGATGAGACTCTTAGAATATCTATGGGTGCAGCTGAAAGAGTTCCTCTAGTAGAGATGAACCTTTTCAACGCCCTTAAGACACTTAAGGAGAATGATATTAAGGTATATGCAGTAGATATGGAGGGTGAACCTTATTATGAGAAAGATCTAACAGGACCAATAGCATTTGTTTTAGGAGCAGAGGATGTAGGTATTTCAACCGGCATTATGGAGAGAGTAGATGGCAAAATCTCTATCCCTATGAGAGAAGGTATCGGGTCTCTAAATGTTAGTGTAAGTACAGGAGTATTAACCTACGAGAAGTTAAGACAAGAGGTTACTAATTCTAAAGAAGCTTAAAGTCTGACTATTCTTCCTGTTCTAGGAGTTTCTCCATTAAGTCTTTTAATTCCTCTTTTGTGTTGTATCTAATTACAACTTTCCCTCCCTTAGTCATTTTTGTAATATTTGCAGTGTAGCCAAGCCTTTTACTTAACATCTCAGAATATTTTTCTGTTTCCTTGTCGCTTTTCTTCCAACTTTTTGTGCTAGAACCCTTTCCGTAATTAATCTTTCTAACCAAGGCTTCTGTTTCTCTAACGCTCATACCTCTTTTAACAACAAGGTCGGCAGCTGCTATTAATGAAGTGTCATCCTTTAGACCAAGTAGTGCTCTTGCATGGCCCTCTGTTAATTTACCATTTAGAACATCTTCTTTTACTTCCTCTGGGATAGCTAGAAGACGAATCTTGTTTGTAATTGTAACCCTGTTTAAACCAACCTTTTTAGCAATGTCATCTTGTGAGACCCCGAATTCATCTATCATTTGTTGAAATGCGTAAGCTTCTTCTAGGGGGTTAAGGTCTTGTCTTTGTATATTCTCTATAAGGGCAAGTTCCAACATGTCCTGTGGAGAGCTCTCCTTTATTACAATAGGGACGGTTTTAAGTCCTGCTAATTGAGCAGCTCTTAATCTCCTTTCACCAGCTATAAGTAAGTATTTGTCAGACTCCTTGTCTTTTGTGATGATTAAAGGTTGTATAACACCTTTTTCTCTAATGGAGTCTGCAATCTCTATTAACTCCTCTGGATCTATTTGCATTCTTGGTTGGTAAGGATTTGGCTCTATCTTTGTTATATCGAAATTAGGATTGTAGGCACTACTAGAGTTATCTATCTCTTTAGAATCTATTAATGCTGCTAATCCTTTTCCTAATCTTTGTGTGTTACTCATACTAATTGAATTAAAAATTTAAACTTTAAAACGCTTTATAAATTCTCCAGCAAGCTTTTTATATGCTAATGCCCCTGTGGATTTGTCATCATATTGTAATATCGTCTGGCCATAAGATGGAGCCTCTGACAATCTTACATTTCTTGGAACAATTGTCTTAAATGCCGTGTCTTTGAAGAATTCCTTAACATCACTAACTACATTCTCTGACAATTTGGTTCTGCTGTCATACATTGTTAATATCACACCCCCAATTACAAGCTTAGGGTTTATACCTTTAATAAGCTTTGTTGTCTCTATAAGCTGTCCTAGGCCCTCTAGGGCGAAATATTCACACTGTATAGGGATAAGAAGATAATCTGCAGCACTTAGTGCATTTATGGTTAACAAACCCAGTGATGGGGGACAATCTATGATCACATAATCAAAATCTTCAGACATCTGGCTTATCGCTTTTTTAAGAAGAGATTCTCTTGTAAGCATATTTACCATCTCTATCTCTGCTCCTGCTAGTGAAAGATGTGAAGGAACAAGAAAGAGGTTGTCAGTAGAGGTAGAGACAAACACTGAGGATATGGAATCTCCTTCTACAAGGACATCGTAAATGCTTTTGTAAGGAGCTTCGTCTGCAGTATTCCAGCTCTGTTTGTCAAACTGTTGTGTAAATCCTAAACCAGAGGAGAGATTAGACTGCGGGTCCATATCTATGACTAAGACCTTTTTCTTCCTTGCAGCAAGGCTTGCTCCAAGATTCATGGTTGTGGTCGTCTTTCCGACTCCTCCTTTTTGATTAGCAATTACGAAGGTTTTCATATTTCTACTTTATCATGTTTCACAAATGATTTCTACAAGCTTGGGTACTCTTGGTGTGTAACGATTCTAAATTCAGAGAAGGGGAAATAAACAATCCATGCTTTCCCTTTTATATCCTTTTCAGGTATTGGGCCGAATACTCTAGAGTCAGAGCTGTGTGGTCTGTTATCTCCACAGACAAAATATTCTCCAGCTGGAACCTTTTTAGAGTCTCCCTCCTTTAGGTATTCTCCACCATTAGTATAGACGGAGTCTGCTAAGTAGTCAGATTCATCTAAAAGCTTGTTATTAACATATAATTGGCCATCTTTAAGCATCACTGTGTCTCCTGGAAGACCTATGACTCTCTTAATAAAGTCTTGGGTGTCAGAATATTTAAAAATGATTACATCACCTCTCTCTGGTTCTCCTATTCTGTAGGATATTCTGTTGGCCATTAAGTATTCACCATTCTTGTAAGTTGGGTGCATAGAGTTACCAATAACCTCGTGTGGGGTCATTACAAAGATGTAAAGGACTATTGATATTACCAATGCAACAACAACGGTTTCTAGTAGTGAAACAATAAATTTCCCAACAGAAGCAAACGCCGAGGAAACTTTCTCAGTCTTTGTTACTTCTTCTTGTGTAGCTTCGTACATTATCTTAACCTTCTGCAAAATTATTTCTACGTGCTCTGTATAATAGTAATCCAAAAGGAGGAAATATGCAATTAAATTCCCTTATTGCTTTACTAGTAGGGGATTTTTGCTATAATTGGAGATGGGAAAGCACACTGCTTTAAAAGCAGAGGGTCGAGATAGAAATGAAGCCCTGAGAAATTCAGGCAAAAGAATAATTTGCGATTCTTTATTACTTGCTGCAGAAATTATTGAGAAAAACAGAAATGTTTGGGATTTGGTTAGAAGAGGTATTGTAGACGACCAGAATGAATTGGTTCAGTCTGTGGGGATTCTTCTGGGAATGGAGATGGATAGGAAGAGGGAAAGCCCCAGAGGGGGTACTTTGGCAGATAAGTTGGATTTTACTTTCGGATGGAAGTATCAGGCTCTTAAGGAAAGCGATTTTGAGGAGATAGTTGATGAATATACAGCAATAAGGGAATGGTTGAAGGATCCAAACTCTGAGGTCTAGAAAATACCGCTACGGGGAATCGAACCCCGGTTTACAGGATGAAAACCTGTTGTCCTAAACCACTAGACGATAGCGGCACAACGAAAAGATTTTACTATAATTAACCAATTTTGTGAAGTTAAAGAAATCCTTAATGATTAAGCTCTTTAAGGATCTGTTGTTCTTCTGCAAATGTTGCTCTCCTGTACTCGTTTAATTCTCTATCATAAACATAGCGTCTTCTACATTTACATTGGATCATAGTCCTGTTTTCGGATAGCTTCCCCAATTTAGTTGCCTTATCTAGAGGGTATGTACAACCAACACAGAGTCTCTTTTCCAGTAACACTTCTTGAAACGGTCTTACTAGTTTCTTTACCATTTTTCTGTTCTTTAAGTAATATATGCCGAAGAGAGGACTCGAACCTCCACGGGAGATTATCCCACATGCTCCTAAGGCATGCGTGTCTGCCAGTTCCACCACTTCGGCATAACAATGATTATTTTACTAAATAATTAAGTTTTTTAGTAGAGGAGGATAAAATTTTTAATTCCGAATGATTGTAGCGGTTTTCATAAATTTGAATACGTCCTCTGGTCCAGTTTCGTTAATAAGGTCTATTGAATAATAAGCTCCTTCAATCTGGCCCTCTACTGTGTAATCAGTATGTCCATCTGTGAAGATTATTGTGGTGAAGATAAACTCTCTGTTTTGACCTTTATATGTCTCCATCTTCATCTTTTTAAAGTCCTGACCCTGTATTGATCCTTTCTCAAGTCTCTTCGCAACATCCTTACTTATTCTGTTTATAGCAAATCGTGCTTTAAATGGATTTCGTAGAGTTCTTAACTTCTCATTGAAGATCTCAATATATTTTGTATCGGTAATTCTCATGACATATACTTCTTTTTCAGAATTTGGATCTTTTAAGGCTGTCAGTTCCCGGCCACTCTCGATATTTTCTCTAGGAGACGCAGCTTCATAATTGTTATTAGTAAGATCAAAAGCTAATGAGATAGTGTCTAGTTTATAAGTGTTCCCAGAGGAGATTCCTCGCAAGTTTTTTTGTATTGAAGGGAGGACAATATAGAGGATCGCAATTAGTTGTAATACTGCTATGACGATTAAAATAATCTTAATGGGGCTTTTCATGGTTTATTATACAACAGAAATTTAACTCTCTTCTATACCGCCAAATATCTTTCCATATACCTTGATATATCCGTTCTCATTGTGTGGTGCATTTTTAAGAACATCATCTTGCTCTAGAGGTTTCTCGGGACTATCTTCTCTTAACTCTTTAAATTCAATTCTTTTCTTCATTGGTTGTACTTTAGAAGTATCTACCTCCTGCAATACGGATGCTGATTCTAGAATTGTTTCCATCTGTGGTGTAAATTTCTCTTTCTCTTTTTTTGTTAGAGCAAGTCTTGAGAGCCTTGCTATATGTTTTATATTTATTTTCATTATTTCAACTGCTCTATTAAAATATCTCTAACTTCATTGGGATCTGCTGCTCCCTTAGTAGCTTGCATAACCTGACCAACGAGAAAGCCTAATGTTGCTTGCTTCCCACCTTTGTAATCTTCTACAGCTTTTGTATTCTTCTGAATTACTTCTGTTACAATCTCGTCAAGATTATTTGTTATTTCTTCCTTTTGCTGTATTACTTTTTCTAATTCTTCTGAAAGGTCCTTATTTTCTTTAACGGATTGATTAAGTAGTTCCTCTGCCTTGTTTTTTGTAATAGACCCTTCTTTGAAAGCCAAAATTAACAGGGAGAGATCTTCGATCTCTATATCTAAGTTTCCAATTGCAAAGACAGGACCCATTAACCAGTTTGAGGCCTCAAGTGCAGCATCTTCTTCATTTAGATCTTTTCTTAATCTGTTGTATAGCTCTTCGAAGTATTCAGCGCTTTCTCTGGAGGAGGAGATAACATCTGCAGCATATTCGGATAGACCAAGCTCCTCAATGTATCTCTTCATTCTTTCTACAGGGATTTCGATCAATTCCTCAGAGATTCTGTCTACATCTTCATCGGAAATCTCAATAACAGGGATATCTGGTTCTGGCATGTATCTGTAGTCATCGGCAGTCTCTTTTGTTCTCTGGTACTCTGTAATATTTTTATCTGCATTCCATCCCCTTGTTTGCTGTTCTATCTTCTTTCCTTCCTCTAATTCCTTGGTTAGTCTCTCTACTTCGTACTGTATAGATTTCTCTACGGCTGTTATTGAACCAATATTTTTAACTTCTACTTTAGGATTTAATTTGTAATCTCCAATAGGAAGTATTTGGCCATCTTTGTATTCCCATTTGCCTTTTTCTTGTAGAGATATATTTGGTTCACATCTCATCTGGCCTTTTTCCATGTCTGCATCAGAGATACCAAGGTATCTTGCTATCTTTCTGATTTCTGTTGCGAAATCTTTTGCATCCTTAGCACTTCTTATGCAAGGTTTTGTGACAATCTCTATTAGAGGGACTCCGGACTTATTGTAGTCTATTAAGGAGTACTGTTTCCCAGTAGAGTTTTCAACATGGTGTGTAGATTTAGCAACATCCTCTTCCTGGTGGATTCTTTCAATATCTATTTTTACTCCCGATACTGTTTCTACATAACCATCTGAACAGATAGGTCTTTTGTACTGACTAATCTGGTAACCCTTTGGTAGGTCAGGGTAGAAGTAGTGTTTTCTGTCAAAGTGAATCTCTTTATCTATGTCGCAATTAAGTGCTAGCCCCATTAATATACAAAGCTCTAGGGCTCTCTTGTTTGGAACTGGTAATGCTCCTGGTAAACCTAGGCATACTGGGCAAACGTGTGTATTGGGATCTTCTTGGAAGTATCCTGTTGGACAAGAGCAAAACATTTTAGAAGAAGTGTTTGTCTGAACATGTATTTCTAAACCTACAATAAGGTCGTACTTGCTTTCTAAGTTGGTATTACTCTGTTTTTCTGACATCATGTAATATTAACAATTTACTAGGGCTATATCAATTCTTCATCTTTTGGAGTCATCTCTTTTGCTAGAACATAGAATGTTCCTCGACCTCTTCCTTTTTGCTTTATGTACTTCTTATCTACCATGTCCTGGAGGTCCCTATAAGCCGTCATAAAGGAGATCCCCATTAACTTGGTATATTTACTCCTCGTAATCTTTTTATTCACAGCCAGGTAATCTAGGAGCTGTATCTGTCTTTGGTTAAGATGTAGTTCTAAGGAACCTTGTTTTTTGACCTTGCTGTTATATGTCTCCTTAAAGTCTTCTGTAACTTCTAACACAGTAAGAGACGAAGTGTAAAGGAATGCTTCTAGGAATGTTGTTAAGTCCAGCTTACTCTTTGACAACTTAAATGCAGAGAGCAGATCCTGGGATATGTTCTCTGTAGACTTGAAGAAGGGAACAATATTCTCTGGATTGTATCCATATTTCTTGCTTAAGGTCTCTACCATAAGTAGTGCAGTTATTTGGTTCCCTGCTAGAAATGGTGCTTTGTCTATGAATTCAAAGAGAAGAATTCCTAATTTTATTAACTTATGGTTATTATCTTTTTCATTTTCTATCCAGTCAAAGATCTCGTTAAAATGACTATTTAGATCTAGCTTAGGGTAGAAGTCTCTAGCCTTATACCAGGTATCGTATATCTCATTTGGTTTCTCTGAAAAGCTTCTAACTTTTGCTAAGTCCCATTCATCTACAATATTCTTCATAACTAACTTGTTTATGTGGGAAGCAAGGTCCATGGATGGTTTAAGAGCATTTCTGTCGTTGTAAGACCTGACAAAATCCTTAGCATTTCTAAAGTTTGTAAAAAGTTTAAACTCTTTTTTCTGAGAAGGCATCTCCTGTCCTCTGTGTATCTGTAGAGCCTGGTTGTAGCCAATACTATTTCCTACTAAATCTCCGAGAGCATTTATGTCCTGTGCTGAATATTTTTCTTCCAGTGGAGTTTTATGTTTGTCGGGGAGTTTATTATTTTTAAGATTGTTAATACTTAGTTCGTATTTAACGATGTATCTGAGTATTAGGTTTGTTAATGTGTATTTCGGAGTCCTCATAATGTTTATTTTTGTAAAAGCTGATGGATGGTTTCGAACCATCGACCGTTCCCTTACGAAGGGAATGCTCTACCAACTGAGCTACATCAGCGAATGTAACGGTATTGTAACACACCAAGGGCCTTTGCTTCTAGCGGTTATTTCTAATACAATCTAGATTATATTATGAAAGAGATATATAAGGGTATAGATATTGTGATTTTTGATGTTATGGGGGTTATTATAACCAGCCCAAGTCTTGTTAAAGACGGTCTTTATCCTCATTACGAAGGTAGGTATGATTATGAATATCTAAAGGATTTGTACAGAAAAATACGCAAGGATACAAAGGGAGATGCTTCTTTGTGGGAGGAGATTGGAGAGGAGAATCCCGAAGTTGCAAGGAAGGGGTTTCTAGAGAGGTTTGTATTAGACAAGGGGTTCTGGGATTTCAGAGATTTCTTGGAAAAGAAAAATTTTAAGAGAGGTGTTTTATCTAATATGCCCAAAGAGTGGGGGGAATATTTTTTCGAAAAGCTTAATTTTGAAAAGGAGTTTGATCCCGTTGTTTTAAGTGGTCAGGTTGGGATGAGGAAGCCGGATGAGGAGATATATCTAGAATTTGAGAAGAGGTCAGAAATTCCCCTCGAGAAGAGTTTGTTTATTGATGACAAACTTGGCAACCTAGAAACAGCATCTAACCTTGGTGTTAAAACAATTCATTTTAAGAGGGTAGAGAAGAAGGGTGGTAAAGGGCTTTTCCAGTCTGATTACGAGGTTACTAGTTTTGCTGAACTTCTCTAAGAGGGACACATCTTTAAAGGAGCTATGTAAAAGAAAACATACCGCTATTAACGGTATGTTTCTGATAACTCTTCTTTAGAAAATTATATTACCAAAGAAGCTCTCTTACCTTGACGCTTGTTACCTGCATCAATGGATTTGTTTCCATCCTTATGGTTCCTCTTCTTTCTTCATCTTCTTTTGCGAAATCAATTTCGCCTGCAATATACCCTTCCATTGGTTCCTCAGAAGACCTAGCTGTTATTTCCCACCCTTCTTCTTCTAAAGCGGTCACATACCAATCCATTATTTCTTCTACAGTAGAGTCTATTTCAATGGTTACGTCTATGGAGTAGTCATCATAAGAAGAACCTGTTACTATTCCGCCTGGTAGTGGAATATCCTCTGAAAATTCTTCTGTTACCATATCTGCTTCTTCCAAATTTCCATCTACACTCTCTTCTGTGCTTTTCTTCATTTGCCATGTCTCATCACCGTCTTCATCCTCTGTAAATTCGTAATCTTCTGAAACTTCCTCTACCCATTCTTGTCCTTGTTCTAAAGTCTCTGAACCTAATTTAACAAGTCCTTTAAGCACAAAGAAAACAACTGCACCCCCAATTGCCAAGAGAACAACTATCCCTATCCCGATGTATAGGAATATTTTATTCTTTTTCTTTGGCTCTGGTTGTGGAGTGTTTTGTTGTGTGTTTACCACTCCCTCTTTGTTGGCTTCTGCCATATTAAATATATTTATAATTTAATTAGATAGAAAATCCTATCGTAATAATATTTTTACATTATCTCTGTTTTGTGTCAAATTGGGGGATAAGGAATTTGTAATGGAGCGAGAGACGGGGCTCGAACCCGCGACCTTCTGCTTGGGAAGCAGACATTCTACCAGCTGAACTACTCTCGCTTACATGCATATTTTACTAAGAAAAGGGGACTATATCCAGTCCCCTTGTTTAAGCAAATGAAGAAATTAGATGGTTATTTTGCTACTTCTCTTTTTACCATCTCCCAGTCACCACTTAACTGCTCTCCTAATTGTTTAGCAGCAGAAGATGTGACTTTTGCATCTCTCTTGAATTCGTCTACAACTTCAGCGACGATTCTTTTGTATTTACCTTCGTCTATTTTCTCTCCAGCCTTTTTAACTTGTTCAATCTTTTTTTCAACTTCGGCTCTAGCTTTTTCGTAGGTATCTACCGCTTTCTCTTTTAGATCTACGGCAAGCTTTTTAATATCTTCCCTTGTTTCTTCTCCAGACTTTGGAGCTAAGAGAATACCTGCAATGGCACCACCTAGGGCACCTACAATTAAACCTTTAAAGAAGGACTCTGTACTGTTATTTGACATATAAAAAATATACTAAATTTATATATCTTCATCTTAGTATATATCTAGAAATCTGTCCAATTAAAACTTGAAAAGCTTTAGTATAAAGTAGACTAGAATAATAAAGAAACTAGGTATTAATATTGCTCCTAAGACTTCCCAGAAAGTTCTCTGAGGAACAATAATTTCCTCTTGGATGGTTTCTTCTTCAGTACTTTCCTGATCTAGCTCTACTTCCTCGCTGTCTACAATATCTCCTTCCCCGGGGGCTGAGGTTCTACCGTCTTCAAATTCTACTATTTCAACATCTTCTGGGACTTCAAAGTCTTCTTCGCTTTGTCCAAAAGAAAGTGAAAAAGAGGTAAAGAGAAGTATGAATGCCAGTGTTAGTTGCGATAATTTTTTCATAGGTATATGGTAGCATATATAGTCATGATATATCCAGATACAAAATTAGAAGAGAGGTTGTGGTCAGAAGGCTACAATCTTGTTTTAGGTTTAGACGAAGCTGGTAGGGGTCCTTTAGCTGGGCCTGTTGTTGCAGGGGGTGTTGTTATTACTAAAGAGAGTGAGATTATTCCAACGGTAAGAGATAGTAAGAAGATGACGGAGAAGCAAAGGAACGAAGCTTTTGAAAAGATAAAGGAATCTGTTCTTGCTTATGGTGTTGGTATAGTGGGTCCTGCAGAGATAGATAGTATTGGGATACAGGAGGCTGTGTTAAAGGCGATGGTTACTGTTCTTGAGGTTATTGAGGCGAAGTTCAATAGGAGGATAGATTATATTATTGGAGATGGGACTAATATTCTAAGTATTCCAAGGTACAGGATGGACAAGATTAAACAAGGAGATTTAAATCATTATTCAATAGCGGCAGGGTCTGTTTTGGCAAAGGTTACGAGGGATAGAATAATGAGGAAATATCATGAAAAATATCCAAAGTACGGTTTTGACACTCATGTGGGTTATGGTACTAAGAAGCATATAGATGCAATAAAGGCCCTTGGTGTAACAGAAATACACAGGAAGAGTTTTGCTCCTATTAATAAGCTTTAAACCTGCTTTCTTCCCCATAATTTTGTCAAATTGTGTTAAAATAGGCTATGGAAAAAGCTTCTTTAGAAAAGAAATCCCAAGAATTATCAGATGTGGTGGATGAGGAAGGTAGAGTTGTTGGTCAAGCTACTAGAGAGATGTGCCACAGTAATCCAGAATTATTACATCCTACGGTACATTTCACACTTGTAGATCTAAAGAATAGGGCAGTTTTACTCTCCGTAAGGAACAGGGATCAGGAATATGATGGAGGTATGGTTACGTTCTTTGGTGAGCATATGTTTTCAGGGGAGAGTACAAACTTAGCTCTTATTCGGGGAGTAGAGGAAGAATTAGGTTTTAGACCAGTAGGCTTTTTGTCTTTAGGAACAAAAATATTCAGATATGGTAGCCAGAGAGAACTAGCTACTTTTTATTTGGTAGCTTACAGGGGAGAAGAATTAAACTTCGATGTTGATGAAATAGAGAGTTTAGAGTGGGTCCCATTAGAAGCAGTGAAAGAATATGATGATAATGTTGGGGAAATAACTAAATATTGGATAGACAGATTTGACTGGGAGAAGCTCTCCTACTAATTTTATTCATGTTATACTTCCCGTTAATGGAAAATAATCATTTGGAACAAGGCCATTTTGAAGCAGAAGATAACAGCCTAGAAGCTAAGAATAACCAGTATGTAGAAGAACTTCTTCAGGAATATCCACGAACTATCAAGGAACTAATTCTTAAAGACGGTAGTAAATCAGCTGTCTTATACAACGATGCTTTGATTCGCCCAGAGGATAAAGAGGTTCTACCACCCTATGAATATTTTGTTTTTTCTAAATACGGTTTAACCCAATTTAGATCTTCTACTAAGAACTTTTTAGGTTGGACTATTACTACTAATGCAATATCTGCCCTTATAGAGTTAAGTAATGGTCAAGAGGTTGAAAACTTAGTCGTATCTGAATGGAAGAGATGGAAAAGGAATAGGATAAATAAAGGCCTTATGCCTCTTAAGATGGTATTGAGATCTGTTACTGTTACAGGAATACATCAAGATGAAGGTATAGAGGATTTCTATGAGAATATACTAACAAAATTGAATCTATTACCTTAATACAAAAATATCCCATAGTTTGGTATAATCTGCCTTAAGTAAGTTAATAAATGGTTAATGTATTAACCTTTTTACTTATTACTTGTTCTTTACAAAATAAAACTAACTAGATACGCAGAAACGGAGGAATGAATGGCATTGCAGATGGGAAGGCAGGATTATGTGGAATTTACAAGGCTGTATGAAGGTAAGCGGGTCGAAGTTGAAGGCTTAAAAGGAAATCTTTTTGTTTCGCTTACAGAGGATGCTAAGGAGATTTCTGTTGCAGTTGTTGGTCCGAAGACTCGTGTTGAGCAGGTGGTTATTGAGGAGCAGGGAGACAGTTTGTTGATTGTTCAATCTTCAATAGACCCTCTCTTTCCAAATCCGCCTGTAATTGCGATTACACCGGATGGTAAGTTTACGACAGAGGCTGTTGTGACAATCACTATGCCTCTGGGAACATTTATTGTCCTGGACGATGTCAAAGGTTTTGTCAGAATTAAGTATGGCGAAACAGATGTTTTATCTTTTTCTAACTAGTTTCGAAAGAATGGAGGAATGATGCCTTTACCAATGGCAAAGCAGGAATATTTGGAAGTGAGCACTAGTGTGCCCAGTGATTATACAGTCAAGGTTATTAATATCGATGCAGACCTGTTCATCTTCATAGATGACTCCTACCGCGAAATTCATGCTGAGATTGTAGGGCCTGAATCGTGTGTGAAAGAGATCTGTGTGGATGAAGGTGACAGATTCAAGAGGATTTTGAAACTATCAAAAAATTGGCAGGAAGATCTGTTTTTTGTTCGACCAATCAGCACTTGCCCCCTAGGGAATATTTACACCAGAGCAATTGTCACATTTTATGTTCCAAGAGGGACAGTTATTAATGTAGAGAAGCTGGGTGGGCAGATTATTGTAAATGATTATGACGGTCAGGTGGTAATCTCTAAATAGTTTTATTGTAGGACAAGGATCGCCTAGGGTTTATGTATGTGGGTATGCTCCCCGCGTTAGTACATTTATCCTAGGCTTTTCTTTTTTGGTAAGATATTTTTGTCTTGTAATACCTAAAATATTAGTAGTATAATAGCGAGTCTTTTAGAGATATGTGGGGCGCTAGCTCATCCGGTTAGAGCAACTGCCTTTTAAGCAGTAGGTGCTGGGTTCGAGTCCCAGGCGCCTCACCACTCCCTCTTCTCCTGAATGGACAAAGTCTTATGCATCTTGTACACTTAAACAGTATTATCTAGTCTCGATGTATATATGAAAAGGTTTCTTCTTTTAATCTCAATTCTCTTCTTTTTATTTTTATTAGTTTTCATATCTTTTGGCTCTTTTTCATTATTCCCCCCAGGTTGTAAAGATTCTGGTACTGTACCAGGAGGTTGTTTCAGTACTCGATCTGTAGCGATGTTGGGGAAATTAAACTTGTCTCCTTGTTTAAATATTCGTGTAATTAACTGTAGCCAACCTGGGATTGAAATTCATAACAATTGTGATTCGCAAATAACTGTAAATGGAGTACAAAGAAGTACTCTATCTCCATATATCTATTTAGATGCAAAACAAGGTTTGAATCTGTTTAGAGGCTCAGGAAAAGGCCTTCCATTTATTGTCCTCGTTTCTGTTTCCCCTCCTTTGTGTGATTAGTGTATATCAGATTACTTTTTCTTGTGTCGCTAATGTTTTTCTGTCTAAGAGAATCATGTCTAAACCCTTTAACAAAGAGCCTAGTTTTAATAGCTTTTATGCAATTGGTTGCAAAACTGTCTCACTCTTCTCATTTCCCTAATCCACATACACCCCAACTATTTATTTCAAGTTTTTTATGTTATTTTTATTTATATCATTTGTGTAATGTTAAATATGAAAGTTAGTAAGAAAATAAAGTTATTCATTGTTATCTTGGGAGTTCCTGTCCTAATTCTTTCTCTTTTACTATTATTTTCTCCCGTTCGTCTTAATATGTCTTTTTTCCTTGGGGATAGTGACATAATGTTTTGTGGAGGTAAGGGATATAGGGGGGACTATTTTATTAGTGGGTTAGAATGTTGTGGGACTAAGAAATTCTGGAATGTCGGTCCTACAATAATGCCAGGTCCTAATAGCTATGATTGTGAATAAATTTCGTTCTTGTTAGTTTCTTTCTATGTAACCCCTAATTGGTTGCAAAACAATCTCATTTTCCTCACCACAGGCAATTTATTGTCCTTCCTATTTTTCTAATCTCCCCTTTTAACCCCATAGTATTGTTCTTTCTTTTCTCCTAAAGTATAATATTGCATTGAATATATGGGTTTTCATACCCATTCAATGTCATTTTGCACATTAAAAAAAGAGGCTAGATTTATCCAATTCCAATAGACTAAGGAGCTAAAAATGCTGTATGTAGTATTCATTCTTGCTGTTTTTGTAACAGTCCTGTATTTCACAGGACCAGAATTTATCCTCCAGAAGAAATTTCGTGGACAAGATCTCTATGAAATCCTCTCTGATGAGGAACACAACCATACTTTAAGACTCCTGGGAAGAGGTTTGCATGCGGTCCTTTATTCGCTTGTATACTATCCCACGTCACTCATTGCAATCCCCTTAATTATTCTTTGGGCGATTTCCAATGATGTCGGTTTGCGGGTTGTGTCCTTTATTGCAATAGCAGCTGTCCTTGTATTGCTTTTTCAATTGGGTCAGTGGTTGTGGGAAGCGATATCTAGAAATAAAGGGAAAGCAGATATCTTAACGGATGATGGCAAAAGGTATCGCGGAGAGCTTCTTTCGGAAGAAAAGATTGTAAACTTCGATGTAATAATGCCAGACATTCCCGAAGGTGTTCATATAAGTGGTGTTTTGCTTGATGAGGATGATAGGAAAATGAAGATTCGTACATCCGATGGAGTTCAGAATCTTTACAAGAGTCCTCTTGATCTTGAGACCTTAGAAAAAAGGACTATCTTCGAAGCGGAGATCAAGTTAAAGGACGGAACGAAGAAGACCGGACGCAGAGTACATATTCTCGGAGAGAAACCTTTTAAGGAGTTCTTGGGGAATTTCCCAGACCTGCTTCTTGTTTTCTATCTTTGGTATTTGGTCGTTGTCCAACTTATTAACTAGTTTCTAAACAGTTTTGTGCAAAATAACCCCAGGGTTGATACTTTCGTGTCTAACACGGATTTAAATCAGACTTGGGGTTTTTGCTTTTTAAATACAAAAACCAAGACTTACATATCTACATCCAAAGCACAGTTTGGACAACTTTCATATTGCTCAACAACACCTGGGTGTAAATCTGTGTAGTTAGATGAAAATTCACAATCTACATCTAAACATTGAGGAATCCAGTAACCAAAATCATCTTCTGTAGAACCAAAAAGGAATCCATTGTGCCCGTATCCTCCACCTGGGTAGGTGTCTTTTCTGACGACACTAACTTCGTAGTAGGTGTCTTCCTCGTCTTTACTTATTGACATAGAGATAATCTTTGTCTGCTGTCCATGTTCAGGATCATTGTAGTAGTCAAAGTAGGGGACGACCAATTTCTCTCTTAAAGCAGCTCTCTCATCTTCACCTTGAAACAAGCCTCCCGGGACATATATAACAGCATAGGGATCCTCCTCTTCGTTCTCTGCCTCCTCCTCAACTTCTTCTAAATCGGTATCTTCGTTAGTATCTACCTCGTTAACATCAACATCTTCTTGCTTTATTGCTGTATTAGTTTTTAGTAATGTGAGTTCACTATTTAAGTTTTGTATCTCTTGTTCTCTGTACAGGTATACCAAAACGGCAGTAACTATACCCGTTATTAGAAATGTAAGAATAATTCCTAATATTGATTTTATTTTAAGTTTTTTCATTTAAACCCCAAGTAATATTATTATTTTATTATTCTAGATTAAAGAAATTTTGTTTAGGGATATCTCCTTCGAAGGTTCTTTTGTGGTAGGATAGTAGTAGCAATATATAAGCACAAAGACTTATGCTCAAGAACATAAAGATACTGTTTTTTATTCAGTTTTGTTTAGTTTTGCTTTTCCCAACCCTGATACTAATTGGTGTGTATTTCCCTTTCTGGGGTATTATCCCAGCACTTGCCATTGTTTCTTTGGTAATGGTTGTTAAAAATCTAAAGAAAGGGTTGTTAAGAACGAGCATGATAATAAACAACTTATCTATACTTCTTTTCCCTTTTTTCTTTACCCTAATAATACTGTTGGCCTTCCCACCAGGCTTTCTCGGAACCCTTGGAGGAAAGAACTGTCCTGTATCTCCCGATCTTGCATTAAAGTCTTTTGGAGTAATCTCTTCCACCTTGGGTTTGGTCATAATTCCTTTAACATACCTTGTGACAGCAATAATAATCACGGTTCTTTTTATTAAGGATAAAACTCAAAAGAAGGGCAAGAAGTAACAAAAGATAAGGGAATTTAATAGGCTCTTTATCTGTGTTATACTCCCTCAATAAAATAATTACACAATCGTAATGACAGAAGGAAATACTCCAATAGAAACCTCTCCAGAACAAAACCAATCTTATTGGTCTGATGCTAGAAAACTTTTAGATAATGATGACCCAAGAAGAAAGAATGATGGAGTAGTGGAATTGCTTCTTAAAATGACCCCTGAGCTTCTAGAGGAAGACTACAACACCTACGAGGAAGGTTTTGACCTAGTTCTAAAGGCTTTGGCTTTTGAAGATACAGAAAGGACTCTGTACTACCCAATTAGAGTTTGTGCTGTTTGCACTCTTTCAAATGTTTTAGAGCATATCCAGAAGAATCCTAAAGTGGAGTATGCTGCAATATATGCAGAAGCAGCATTGGCAATTGAGGATAAAGCTTATGACAAGGACGAGCACACTAGGGTAAGATTACCTGCAAAAGTGGCTGTTAGAAAGTATTTAAATGGTTACAGGAAAAGGATTTTCAGGTAACCCTCACTTTAGTAAATCTAACTCTCCTCCAAGCCTCCAGTAAGATATCCCTGCAATTTCATACTCTTTTGCTAATGTTCTTCTAGATTCAACACCATCTGGAGATTGAAAATAGGCCTTGCAGGTATAACCATTATCACAGCTAAATACCGAATAAGTTTCCCCAATATCTTCTTTATATACATACTCTATATCTGGGTCATTTACGATTGCACTAAGTGCTGTGGTGTATGTAAAAGCTATAGTTCTGTCACTAGACCATTGGTAACCATACAGGTGAATACCCAGCCATATCTTCTCTTCAGGAATTTTCTCTGTAGCATAATCTAAAACTTCCTTTACCCAATCTATTGGTGCTATTGGTCCAGGAATTTGTGAAGACTGAAGAGTGTAATCATAGGCCATTATTCTAACCTCGTCTGCATACTTAGCAATCTCAGAATAATCTTGAACAGCTCTTGTTTCTTGATGATCTTTGTAATCTGCATCCTCCCATTTGGCAAAAACGGTAACAGACGAAATCTTGCCTATTTCATCTAGTTCTTCACTTAACTTTTTAATGAAGTTAAGGTAGTTCTCCCTGTAAGAACTATTTACCATCTCGTAATCTAAATCTATACCATCAAAATTATACTTCACTACCTCCGCAATAATCTTCTCTACCTGTCTCTGGTAAGCAGCTTCATCTTTAAATGCGCTTGCAGTAGATTCAAAATCGTATGATCCAATTGTTGGAAGCACCTTTATATTATTCTCTCTACAGAAAGAAAGAAGTTCCTTAATCTTTGCTTCTGAAACGCCTCTGGAAACAACATCTCCTGATTTGTCCACTGTGTAGAGGACAGGGAGGGCGGTGTCTATTATCCCAAGGTTGTTCTCTAAACTCTCAAGCCCTAAATCAAAACCCCAGTTTGGTATCCAACCAGACTCCTTTAATACATAAGGAGCAATCTCCTCCTCTTCCTCTTCTGGGATCTCTTCTTGAGCTTCCAACTCCCTTTCTACTTGGTCAAGAGTATTTACATTAGCACTCTCATACAAATTAACTTCCCCAAGAGAGTCTCCATTCTCTGGAGTAGGGCGAGTTAAAAACATAAAAGTTAAGGAAAGAAGGATTATTAAACTTCCGAAAGCCATTCCGATTATGGGCAAGGTTTTTGTTGCTTTCATTTATATATAATATATTACAAAGAGATCTTTTTCTCAAAGTCAATAAAAAGAGTATCGTAATTAAAGTCAGGGTAATGCTCTTTGCTTAGATATATACCATATGGATCCCTACTTAGAATTTTCTCTCCACTCTCCCAATCCCTAGCCGCTTCTTCAAAGTGTAAGTGGGGTTTATCCCAACTTTTAATTTTTCTTAAGTTTGGTCTTTTTCTATTTTCAAAATATTTAAGTCTTCCATGTATTAATCCAGATACACCGATATATCCAATAATATCTCCTTGTTCTACCCATTTCACATATTTATTGTCCTCATCCGCAAGCCTTTTTAGTTCCCCAGGGGTATACATGAAGGATTCTTTTTTCTTTATGTTCTCTGAGAAGGAATAGCCATAGAGCCTTTTTATCCAAGAGTATTTCCTAATTATTCTTCTAGTATTTCTTATCATCTCTTCTATTTCTTCTTTCCCTTTCCTATATTTTCTCTTATCTTTATTGCTTTTAATTATCCTTCGTTTGTAATCTACTCTTAGGGGTCTGTGTGTTTTAGCATATATGCCATCCCCAAATTTTGAAAGATGTCCATATATTGTTATTCTTCCACCTTTAACCCTAGAAATTTTGTAGGGATGATATATCTGTACGAAATAGCCTAGGCCTGAGGAGAAAGGCTTGCCATCGTATAACTTTGGGGTGTTATCCTCGTTTAGAACTGTATATCTGTGGTAACCTGCTACAGCATAACCACTTGCAGAAGCATAAACAGGGGTCTTATGTGTAGAAGCGTAGTCTATTCCTTTGTGAAAATACCTGTTAAGAATATCTCTTTCCTCCTTTGTATAAAGGAAACCTTCTGTTATTGGGGCGCTCTCTTTTAAGGGGTGTATTAGGTATCTGTAATTTCTAATATCCGGGGCATATCTTACTCTCACTGTAGCCATATATCATATTATACAGGATAATGGTTTTTAGAGAGTAGCTTCTTCTAAGTGATCTTTTATCGTGGTCTCAATTATCTCTATAGCTTTTTTGATGTCAGTAGCTTCAAAGTCACATCCAGAGGCTCCTTGATGACCCCCTCCACCTGGAAAAGTTCTAGAGAAGACGGAAGTGTCTACACTCCCATTTATAGCTCTAAAGGATACTTTGTAATGGTTCTCCTCTTCGAGTATTGGGGTTATAACAAAACCCCAGTTGTTATTTTCTATGGTTCTTACATATTCATTTACATACATCTCTGAAGCGTTCTTGTATAGACCAAATAGCTCTGGATTAGCTCTTACTTTCTGTGCTGTTTCGTCTGTAAAGAAACTAAAGGTGTAGTTATCTCTAATTACAGTGTTATTAATTAATTCTTGTAAGAATTTTAATGTTGTCATTTGGTTTCTTCCAAATGTATAGGTGATTTTTTCTATCATCTGCTCATCAAAGGTTATTAACTCTGATGCTATTGCAAAAGTTTTTTGTAAATCCTTTGCATAAAGAAATCTCCCTGTATCTCCAACTATTCCAGTCATAATGCAGTAAGCAATATCTTTATCTAGTTTATATTTGAAATCTTTAATAAATATCTCATACACAACCTCTGCAGCACTTCCAAAGTCTTCTTGTATGTAAAGGTCAAAGTTGTCAAAACCTTTTTTAGGATGATGGTCTATACAGATTGTTTTTAAATCCTTCCTGCTTTCTATAAAATCCCCAAGCTCCTCATGTTCTTTCTTTGTTAGTCTCTTCCAGTTATTAGCATCAAGGACTATTAAGAGATCTATGTCTTCCTCTTGGATAATTTCTTCATGATTTCTGTTTTGGATTCTGTCAAAGCTTTTTAATATGTTGAACCTCTCATCCATGGGGTCTTCGAAATTAACGAGAACCTTCTTATTAAAGTTTTGGTTTATGATGTTATAAAGTCCGAGGGTAGAACCCATTGCATCATAGTCTGGGTTCTTGTGTCCTGTGATTAATATGTTTTTGGAATTTTTAATATACTCTAAGAGTTCTTTGTATTCCTTTTTCATTTTTATATTTTTAACTCCAATCTGCCAGTTTCTTTTTCTAGTGCAAAGGAGGCATTTAATATGGTCTGTTCATCAAAGTGTCTACCTATGAACTGGATACCTGTGGGCATACCTTCGCTTAGGCCTGAAGGTATAGATATCCCAGGGAGGCCTGCTTCGGAACTAGATTCTGCCAAGACATCTGCTAATTCTCCAAAGAGGGGATTTTCTGCGTCCTCGTCTTTAAGCGCTATTGATGGGGTAGTGGGCCCTATGATTAAGTCATATTTATTAAGGATTCTGTCGATGTCTTCTTTAATTAACTGTCTAACCTGTTCAGACTTTTTGAAGTATTCATCTGCATATCCAGCGGATAATGAAAAGGTTCCAGTCATAATTCTTCTCTTATTCTCTTCTCCTAATCCTTCACCTCTTGTAGATTCGTAAAGGTCGATTATTGTTTTGTTTTCAGTCCCTTCATAACCATATCTTGTTCCATCATATCTTGCCAAGTTTGAGGAGACCTCACTTCTGCAAGTTATTGTGTAAACAGCTATCCCATATTTAGGATCTAATATGTTTACTTCCTCTATCTTGGCTCCTAATTTCTTTAATGTATCTATAGCACTAAGGAAGTTCTTTCTAACACCATCTTCCAGTTCTAATTCTAGATATTCCTTAGGTAGTGCAATCTTCATCCCCTTTATTTTGTTAGCATCTAAACTTTCGTAGTAATTAGGGACTTCTGTTTTGGAAGATGTGAAGTCATTTTTGTCATGTCCTGCCATAATGCTGAGCATGTATGCTGCATCTTCTACACTCTTCGTAATTGGGCCTGGACTGTCTAATGAGGAACCCATTGCTAATACTCCATATCTAGATACTCTTCCGTATGTTGGTTTAAGTCCGACTATCCCGCACCATGATGCTGGGAGACGAATTGAACCAGCTGTTTCTGTTCCAATGGATGCAGTAGATAGGTCAGCTGCTAAAGCTGCTGCAGAACCTCCACTAGAGCCTCCAGGGAGTCTTTCTGTGTCCCAAGGGTTCCTAGATGGTCCATAATATGATGTTACTGTTCCAGATCCATGACAGAATTGGTCTAGGTTAGTTTTACCAATTAAGATAGCTTCTTGTTCTTTAAGTTTTTTAATAACGGTAGCATCATAAACGGGTTTGTAACCTTCTAAAATCTTGGATGCTGCTGTTGTAGGTAGTCCCTTTGTAGAAAATATGTCTTTTACTGAAATGGGAATACCTGCAAGCTTGTTTTCTTTAAGTCTGTCAAAGTTGTTGTCTAGCTCTTCTGCCTGTTTAAGGGAGTCATCTGCAAAAACATTGATGTATGTGTTAAGAGATTTGTCTAATTTTTCTATTCTGTCTACGTAGTATTGTACTATCTCTTTGGCAGATATCTCTTTTTTAAGAAGTTTCTCTCTTAGTTGAGTTATTGTTAAGTTCATTATTTAACTATTCTACCAAAAAGGCCAATAAATGAGAATTGAAATACTTAAGGGAATAAGGGTTCCGAGGGTTACTTGGGTTAGGGTGTGTTTGTTAAGTGCTATTCTAGACCAGCCGACGAATGGTGTTAGTACAAAAAGAAACATAAGTGCAGGAGTGGTTGGGAATAGATAGATTAGTGTGGCAAACAGTATTGTGGAATATGTCATATGTCCAGATATTTTCCAGTAGAAGGTTATTATGGTGACTATGGTAGAGACGACAAAGAGATTCATGGTTACTCTGGTTAAGGTTTCTACATTTAGGGCTAATACAAAGAAGAATATTACACCAAACAATATTGTTATTGTTGTAAAGTAAGGAGGTCTTTCCTTTCTGTCTGTGAATTCATAGTCTGTCACCTTCCCTAATTTTTTAAGCGTTAAGTAGGGGAGTATGGGGGAGAGTAGGTACAGGAAGAAGAGAATTATTTTTTGTGTGATTGGTATGGGCGAAGAGAATACGGCAATGGTTGGTGTTAGTATCATGGTCATAAAACCATTGAACATTTCGGATATTATTCTTGCGATTTTCGTTTTGGCCATCGTTTATTCTAGCGGAAAAGTTTGTGTATGCAAAGTGTGAGGGTTTTTGGTTAGGAGAGGGATATGTTTTGTGTGTTTTAAGCACTGGTATATTCTCTCCTAACCCTTTTTCTCTTGGGCAATGTATTAAAACGTTATTTGCCAAAAGAATGGATGCAAAGTTGCTATTTAAGTGAATCTCGGAGATTTTCCAACTTGGTCTCGACTTCTTCGAAGTAAACTTCCTCGCAGGAATCACTTGCGATGGAATCTCGAAGTTTGGTTATTCTTTTTAGGCATTGGACATTCTCAATGATTCTCTGGATTTCTGAACGATGCGATCCCTGAACAACATAGAAATCGTTTTGGAAGGTATCCAAGAAATTGAGAATAACCCAGACATAGCCAGCGATAACTGCAGCTATTCCGAAGAAGAGCATGCCAATGTCATCTAGCTGTATCGTGTAGATCAGAAACCATGTACAACCGGCTGTGATGATGAGCCTTATCAGTGTATTAGCTGTAAAGGTTAGTACAAACTTTTTCCAAATGGACATTTTTAACCTCCTTGGTTAAGTGTTGGAATAGGGACTTTGCATTTTAAAGAACATATATATTATACCAAAATACAGGCCTATAGCATATATCTTCTTTGATAAGCAG
>Ga0334893_1000750_pt1 | contig 38362 bp, 30 predicted proteins | sample GraSluR3_MG_5_FD_207218 | JGI IMG/M metagenome (GOLD analysis project Ga0334893, IMG submission 207218) | Sludge microbial communities from methane-producing bioreactor in Wageningen University, Netherlands - Granular Sludge_09_05-R3 | ecosystem: Engineered > Bioreactor > Anaerobic >...
GATGCCCACCGACACGTCGGCCCCTTCGCCGCGGGCGATGGCGCCGACCCGGTCGCGCTCTTCGCGGGTCGCCTCGCCCTGGAACTCGACCTCGACCAGGCCCAGCCCGGCCGCCTCGATGCCGCGGCGGACCGTCGGTCCGACGAGGTCGCGGACGCGGGCATCCCACAACACGAGCGGCTTCGAGCCGAGCATCTTCAGGTACGCGCCCAACTCGTTCATCACGCCTCGGCCCTGGACGTACTTGCGCGGGGCGATCAATACGGACTGCATCGCTCGGTCTCCTTGTTACCGGGTTTTCAACGAAGGTGCCACCCCGTTGACGATCGGCAGGTTCGGGTCGCCCTGGAGCATGCGCGCCAGGTGCGCCGCCATCAGCTTGGGGCTGTTGCGGAAGGCGTCGCGCGTGCTGCCTGCCAGGTGCGGCGTGATGGTCACGTTGTCGAGCTCGACCAGCGGATGGTCGGCCGGAAGGGGCTCGACGTCGAACACGTCGAGCGCCGCGCCCATGATCCGCCGCTCGCGCAGGGCCTCGACCAGCGCGCGCTCGTCGATCAGCCCGCTGCGCGCCGTGTTCACCAGGATCGCGCTGGGCTTCATCCACCCCAGCTCGCGCCGCCCGATCAGGTGGACGGTCTCCTCGGTCAGCCGGGCGTGGACCGACACCACGTCCGACTCCCGCAGGAGCGTTTCAAGATCGACGAGCGCGGCCGGCGACGGGTCACCCCGGACAAAGGGGTCGTAAGCCACGATCCGGCTGCCGAAGGCGGCGAGATACCCGGCCACCAGCCGGCCCACCGCGCCGTAGCCGACCAGCCCCACCGTCTTTTCGTACAGCTCGGGGATGGCGTCGCTGTTGGGAAACGACCGCCGCCACTGGCCGTTCTTGAGAAACGCATGGGCGCGAGCGAGGTTGCGAATCTCGCCGAGGATCAGCCCCATGGCGCATTCGGCCACGGCCCGGGCGTTGCGCCCCGGGGTGTTCATCACGGCGATGCCGCGGCGCGTGGCGAACTCGACGTCGACGTTCTCGGTCCCGCCGCGGAGCACCGCGATCAACTTCAGGTCGGCGCACGCCTCGATCAGCGCGCGGCTGACCGGCGCGAACTGGACGACGACGATCGCCACCCCGGCCAGCCCGGCCGTGACCTCGCCGGGCAGCACGACCGCTTCGGGCCCGCCGTTTTCGATGGCCAGGTTGGCCTGCTGCAATTCGACGAGCGTCTCGTGCTCCCAGCGGCGGACCTCGACCTCGACGCCCAGCGGCGCCAGTCGGGCCAGCCCGTGCTCCATGAACTTCGCGGGGATGTAGGCGTCGCTGATGGCCAACAGTCGCATCGAGTCTCTAATCCTTCCCCGCCGGCCTCTCGACCTTGATGCCGTAGAGCTTGACGTCGTCCCAATTGCCGTTGTCGTCGAACGACCCGATGCCGACCTGGCCCCAGGTGAAGGTCTTATCGGCGGCCTTCATGACGGGCTTGTCCATGTCGTCGAAGTAGATCTCGATCGTGCCGTCGCCGACGCGGCGGACGATCTTCACCCGATGCCAATCGTCGTCCCAGGGGATGCCGGGCGAGGGGTGCTTCTCGTCGGTGATCATCACGCGCGGGGCGTCGTTGACGATCATGATCTGGCTGGAGTGCGGATCGGGCCGCTTGCCCAGGTGGACGTAGTAGAAATGGGCCGGGTCCTGGTAGCCGAAAAACAGGCACATGTCTTGGTGGGCACCGGCGCCGGGGTTCGTGCTTTGCACCTTGGCGGTGAGCACAAAATCGCCGACGAGCACGTCCTTCACGAGTGAGATGTTGTAGGGGCTGCGATGGGGAGGCTCGTACTTGCTGTTCTTGAACTGGTTGTAGACCTTGCGGCCGTCGCGTTCGACGATCCGCCACGCCTCGGGATCGGTGGGCTGCCAGCGGTCGGCCCCGCTCTGAAAATCGTCTTCGAAGACCAGGGGCAGATCGCATTTCTCCGCTGCCCCGGCGGCAACGGCCAGAAGCGCGAATCCCGAAGTCACCCGCGCGAGAAGCAATCTCATGGCACGTTCTCCTTCGATGGAAAGACGGTTCGGCGGAGCCGGGGCGCATGGCGAAGCGACGACGGCGAAACGGATCGCCTCGACGGCTCCCAAAGACGGACGGAAGACCCCCGGTCACCTTAACCCGGCGCCGGGCGGGAGTCAATCAGTCGATGACCTTGTTGAGCGGATACTCGACGATTCCCCGGGCCCCGGCCGCCTTGAGGCGGGGAATGATGTGGCGAACGATCGACTCGTCGAGAATCGTGTTGACGTCGACCCAGTCCCGGTCGGCCAGGTCGGCGACGGTGGGCCTCTGCAAGGCGGGAAGCAGGGCCAGCACCTGACCCAACTTCGACCGGGGCACGTTCATCATCAGCCCCACCTTGCCTTCGGCCGCCATCGCGCCCTTGAGCATCAGGGCCACGTCGTCGATCTTGCGCCGCTTCCACGGATCGGCGTAGGCCCCATGGTTGGCGATGAGCCGGGGGGTGCTGGTGATCACCTCGGCCAGGATCCGCAGGTTGTTCGCCCGAAGCGAGCTGCCCGTCTCGGTCACCTCGACGATCGCGTCGGCCAGCTTGGGCGGCTTGACTTCGGTGGCGCCCCAACTGAACTCGACCCGGGCCGTCACCCCGTGCTGCTGGAGATACCGGGTCGTCAGGCCCACGGCCTCGGTGGCGATCCGCTTGCCCTCGAGGTCTTGGACGCTCTGGATGGGCGAGTCGTCGGGGACGCACAGCACCCAGCGCACGGGGCGGCGGCTGACCTTCGAGAACACCAGCTCGGCCAGCTCGCGCACGTCGGCCCCCGTCTCGACGATCCAGTCGTGGCCGGTCAGGCCCACGTCGAGCACCCCGTCTTCGACGTAACGGGCCATCTCCTGGGCGCGGATCAAAAGGCACTCGATCTCGTCGTCGTCGATCGTGGGATAGTAGCTTCGCGCGCTGAACGAGATCTTGTAGCCGGCACGGCGGAACAACTCGGCGGTGGCCTCTTGCAGGCTGCCGGCGGGGATTCCCAGCTTGAGCAGGTTCGACATTCTGGCGCTCACGTGGATCTGCGGTACACGTCGTCGGGATCGAAGACCCGCCGGCCCACGACCCGAAGCCCTTCCTCCGTGACCTGGCGATAGAAACAGCTCTTGTAGCCCTCGTGGCAGGCCGCCTCGCCCACCTGCTCGACTTGAAGCAGGATCGTGTCGCAATCGCAATCGAGGTACACGGCCCGCACCTTCTGCACGTTGCCGCTCTCCTCGCCCTTGCGCCACAGTCGGTTCCGGCTGCGGCTGTAGTAGCAGGCGCGGCCGGTCGCCAACGTCTCGGCGTAGCTCTGGGCATTCATGTAGGCCAGCATCAAGACCTCGCCCGATTCGGCGTCCTGGGCGATGGCCGGAAGCAGCCCGCCCCCCTTGTCGAAATCGGGACCGGTCGGGCTCGATCCACTCATGGTTGCGTTCTTCTTGCCAAAAGGGTTCCACACGTCCGGAAAACGATTCAGCATAGTCGGCTTCCGGCCCGAGAGCCAGGGGTAACCCAAAGGGGGGGCCAGGGGCTCTCGACACGCGGCCAGCGCGCCGGGCTTTCCGCGGGAGCCCTATCGTCCGGGGATGTCTCGTGTCAGAAAAAACAAGCTCGATCAGGATCACCCATCGCGTCGGCAAGAGCGGCGCAACGCATCCCTTTGGGGCCCGCCTTCAGTCGCCGGCGCAGGGCGGCCGAAAAGGTAACGACGATGGGGGCTACTCGTTTTCGCTCCAGACGCGAAGGTGCTTCCTTGGAACGTTCACTCAGCGCGCTTCTGCTCGTTCGAGAGGCCCAGTCGACCCTGGCCGACACGGTCCACCGGCTTCTCGAGGTCCTGCCCGAGTTGACCGGCGATTTCGAGGTCATCGTGGTCGACGACGGCTCGTTCGACGCCACGATCGAGATCGCCGACGAATTGGCTCGGTGTTTTCCGCAAATTCGCGCCGTGCGCCACTCGAACCCCAGAGGGCGTCTCGCGTCGATCCGGACGGGGCTGACGTGCAGCCGCGGCGAGGTGATCCTGTTTCAGGACGAAGGTTGCGACTGGCCGCTCGACGAGATCCACCGCCTGTGGCGCGCGATGGACTGTCACGAGATCGTGCTGGCCCGCGTGGCCTTGCCGGCCGAATCGACGACGGGGCGCCGGGGACACCGCGTCGACCGGCCAGGCCTGTGCCGACTCCAGATGGTCACGCGGCGAGCCGTCGAACCGCTGGTGGGACTGCTTCACGACCAGATGACCTTGCGTTCGGCCGTCGCGCAGCAGGGGTACCCCTGGTGCGAGTTGGAACTTGGCGCCGGCTGCTGGCCCCAGCGCGCGCACATCGACCCGGCCTCATCGCGGCGCTCCGCCGAGAACGAGCGAACGAGCGGTCCGAAGCGGCCGAACTATCTGGCGCGCCTGAAAGACTTTGCCCTGGGCGAATGACCTGCGCCGGAGCCGCGCGGTCCACCCGCCCGAAAGCGGGGGACACGCGCCGCGGCCTGCCCCGCTCAACCCGGTCGCGCCGCCGCCCCACAGCGAACCACCCTACGCGGGGGTTTGCGCTTTTTGGCGATCTGGGTAAAATCCTATCGGATTCTCATGGGCGGGTGCGTTCCGCGACCGCGAGTCGCGTTTTCATATTCGGGGCGAAGTCCCGTGGCACGGGCCTCGCATCACCTGTCGGGCAATCGGTTCTGCTGAAGGAGGCCATCCAACGAGTCGACCGTTCGCAGCGGGCGGGCCGCTTCGCGTTTCATCGTGCCCTCTTTCATATTCCTCCCGTTTTGTAGCTTGGGTCCCGCCTGACGTACTCCGTCGACTCCGCCGCACCCTCCGCCGGCAGCGTATGCGGATTGCCCTGCAATCCCGTGACCCGAGACCACGCATGGGGTCGGGGTTGCGTGGATTGCGCCTTCGCCTACGTTTCTGTTCTATCTCGCCTTCTGCTTTACGGCAGGAGGTGGGGAGGGTTCAGGCCATGAGTACCATGGACTATGCGGACCCCGTCGCGGGGACCGCCGAAGGAGTCGCGCTGGAGATGCCCGAAGCGCGGCGGCCGTTGCATCGACTTGCAATGGTCCGCAAGCGTCAGGGCGTGTCGCGGCGCACCATGGCGCGGCGATTGAAGACCGACGTTCGCCGCGTCCGAGCGCAGGAGGAGGAAACCTCCGACCTCACGCTGAGCACCCTCTACGAGTGGCAGCGGGCCCTCGAAGTGCCCGTCGCCGAACTGCTCGTGGAATCGTACGATCCCCTTTCTTCGCCGGTGCTCAAGCGGGCACAAATGGTGCGGTTGATGAAGACCGCCAAGGCCATCTTGGTTCGGGCGCACGAAACCCCGATCCGCCGGATGGCCCAGATGTTGATCGAGCAACTGCTCGACGTCATGCCCGAGCTCGAAGAGGTTCACCCCTGGCACGCGGTCGGCCAACGTCGCACCCAGGACGAAGTCGGACAGGCGGCCGTCCGCCGCGTGTCGGCCGACTGGTTCCAGGGTGGCGACTGATCGAGCCCGATCCGCCGGAAACGCCCCGGTGGACGAGGCGCTGGCATCGACTTGGGCCTCGCGGTTTCGACCGCGGGGCCCTTTTCGTAGGCCCGCGGCGACCGCTTGACCAACCGGCCCGAAACGGGGACGATAAACACTGGCCCCCTGCGACAGTGGGGGAAGCCTGACGCGTCTCCCTCGAAATCGGAATGTCCCATGACAATCCAGCGACACGACGTGGCCGACCAGTTCACGCGTCAGTTTGCCGCCCCCCCCCGCTGGATCGTGCGCGCGCCGGGGCGGGTCAACCTGATCGGCGAGCACACCGATTACAACGACGGCTTCGTGCTCCCCCTGGCAATCGACCGGGCCCTCTGGATCGCCCTGCGCCCTCGCGACGACGGCCGGGTAGTGGTCCATTCGGTCGACTTCGACCAACGCGCCGGGTTCGGGCTGAACGAGTTGGCCGACGACGACGGTCGACCCAACAATCAGGGCACCGGCTGGATCGAGTACCTCAAGGGCACCGCCTGGAGCCTTCAGCAGGCCGGCGACGCCCTGGCCGGATGGGAAGGCGTTCTGCTGGGCGACGTGCCCCGCGGGGCGGGACTCTCGTCGTCGGCGGCCCTCGAAGTGGCGGGCACCCGGGCCTTCGCCGCCGTGTCGGGCTTCGACTGGGAACCCATCCCCATGGCCCAATTGGCCCAGCGGGCCGAAAGCCAGTGGGTCGGGGTCAACTGCGGGATCATGGACCAGTTGATCTCCGCGGCCGGGCAGGCCGGCCACGCCCTGCTGATCGACTGCCGCTCCCTGCAGACCCGCGCCGTGCCCTTTCCGCCCGGCACATCCGTGGTCGTGCTCGACACGGGCACACGGCGCGGGCTGGTCGACTCGGCCTACAACGAGCGGAGGGCCCAGTGCGAAAACGCCGCCGCCTTCTTCGCCAAGCCCGCGCTGCGCGACGTCGACCTCGAACTGTTCCAGCGCCACTCGTCCGACCTCGACGATCCCGCCCGAAAGCGCGCCCTGCACGTCATCACCGAAAACAGCCGCACGCTGCAAGCCGTCGACGCCCTGGAGCGCGGCGACCTCGATGCGCTGGGCGTCTTGATGGCCAAGAGCCACGCGAGCCTGCGCGACGATTACGAGGTCTCCAGCGACGCCCTGGACGCCATGGTCGAGACGGCCGCCGCTCATCCCGGATGCCGCGGCGCCCGCATGACCGGGGCCGGCTTCGGCGGCTGCGCCGTGGCCGTCGTCGACGCCGACGCGGCCGAAAACTTCGTCCAGACCGTGGGCGACGCGTACCGGCAGAAGACGGGCAACACGCCCGCCTTGTACGTGTGCCAACCCAGCAACGGAGCCGAAGCGCTCGAGGAGTGACCTTGCCATGAAATCGCGAATTCGCACCTTCGTGGCCGTCCAGATCAGCGCCGAGACCCGGCGGCGCGCGGGCAACCTGATCGAGCGGCTCCGCGCCGCGGGCGCCGACGTCAAGTGGGTCGCCCCCGAGAACCTCCACCTCACGCTGAAGTTCCTCGGCGACGTCGACGCGCAGGAAATTCCCGACGTCTGCCGCGCGATCCAGACCGCGCTGGCCGATCGGGCCCCCTTCGAGTTCGAGGTCCGCGGGGCCGGGGCCTTCCCGAAGCCCGATCGCCCACGCACCGTGTGGCTGGGCGTTACCGAGGGTCAGGACGACCTGATCGCGATGAACGACCGCATCGAAAAGCCCCTGGCCAAGCTCGGGTTTCGCCGCGAGAATCGCGCGTTCACCCCGCACCTGACGATCGGCCGCGTACGGGGCGGCGGCCCCAACGTGGCCGCCCTGGCCGAACTGATCGGCAAGAACGCCGACTTCGACGCGCGCCGCACCGAGGTGAGCGAAGCCGTCGTGTTCGCCAGCCACCTCGACCGCTCGGGCCCCACCTACGAACCCCTTGCCCGCGCCCAACTGGCGGGCGGCTGACGGGCACAGCGATCGCCACGCGCAATCCGTGTTGCGCGGGCGGGATGCTCGCGCCCGACCGTGCGAGGTCCGTCAGTTCATCGACGGATCGGCCGGCACGTGCTTGATCTTCAGCGTCTCGACGAGCATCGACTGGCCGATGTGCTGGGCGATCTGTTTCCACAGGTCGGCATCCTGGCCGAAGACCGCGTCGACGGTGGCCGGCGTGGTGAACCAGGCGCCCTGCTCGAGCTCGTTTTCGAGTTGCCCCCCGCCCCAGCCCGAATGGCCGATGAACAGGCGGAAGGGGCCCCGGTTCTGTCCGACGAGGGCTTCGAGATGCTCGCGCTGGGCGGCGAAATACAGGCCCGGCAAAATCTCCAGCTCGGCGAGTTGCTGTTCGGTATGGATGGCCATCAGGGGGCCGGCGACGGGTCCCCCCACGTTCACCCGCCGCTCGCTCTCGCACGGTTCGTGCGTGACCTGCTCCCAGAGCTGGCCGATCGTACTGTCGGCGGGCCGATTGAGCACGACGCCGAAGGCCCCCTCCTTGCTGTGATGGATCAGCAGCACCACGGTCCGAACGAAGTTCGGATCGGCCAGGTGGGGCGACGCAACGAGCAGATGACCTTGCAGACTTTCCATGGTTCTTCTCGGGCAGCCACTAGCCCGAATTATACCACGAACCGCCATCGGGGGCACCCGGCGCGACGCCCGCCGATTTGCCCCCATCCGCAGTGGGGTCACGCCGCGATGTGGTCTCGTCATCCCCCCGTGGGAGCCCGAACCGGATGCGAAGTTGCCTACGCCGCGGCCGAATTCCGCGAGAAGCCGGCTTGTTGCAGTCTTCGACGATGACTTGCGCGATCTCGTGGGGCACGTTTCCAACGTGCCCATCACCCAAAGGCACGTTGGAAACGTGCCCCACGCCGAGTGAATACGACGCGCGGCCCCGTTTCGACCGGGTGCTTCGGCGCTACCGGTCGGTGAACACGAGCGCGAGCTTCCGATCGGGCCGGTTCTGCAACTGCCAGAGGCGCAGCAGGGCCATCATCAAGGTATCGCCGTTCGTGACGGCCTCGTAATGATCGTGAACGTGCGACGCCTTGGGCAGCGGGCTGCCGTCGCCGAGAAACAGCTCGACGGCCTTTCGAGCGGCGGCGTCGGCCGCACCGAGGTACTTGGCCTCGCCGGTCAATTCGTGGGCGTTGAGCATGAGAAGGATCACGCTTCCCATCGTGCCGGGCCAGACGGGTTGGCTCAGGTCGACCTCGCGATCCCGGTACGCCTCGGCAACGCGCAGCACGGCCCGGCGAAAGGGGTCGCCGCCGACCTGGCGGTAGCGGAGCATCCACGCGTTGGCCCCGGCTGCCGGCGCACCGGCGCCGTAGGCGTTCGACCAAAGATTAGCCGCGCCGGCCTTGCCCGCGCCGGCGTGCGCCGCGGCGAACACCCGATCGTTCGTCGAGGCCACCTCCCGCAACCGGGCCGCCAACTCGGGCGGCACCTTGGGGGCGGCGTTGCCCAGCGACACGGCGAGCGAGACGTCGTACGCCTTGCGGCTTCCGCGGGTCTTCGATCCGCCGGCCAGCATGCCCCCTTCGTGAAGCCGCGCCCGTTCGAGTCCGTCGACGACCGACTCGATCGCCCGCAGAAAGATCTCCTCGCCGGTCTTCTCGTAGGCGGTCGCCCAGGTTTCGATGTAGAACCCGCCGTGCCGAGCGTAGGGCGCCTCGGTGTCGGGGCCGTGCGCGTCGATGCGCGCGTGGCGCGAGAAGTCGCCCGTGCCGTGGTCGCCGATCTGGTGCTCCCACAACCCCAGGGCAAAGCGGCGGCAGGGCTCGGGCGCGAGGCGCCAACTGCGGTCCCCCAGCACCCAGGGGCGGTAGAACTCGTGGATGTTGCCCGCCGACTTGTCGATGGGCTTCTCCGTGCGAAAGTCCCATCCGGCGTGCTCGCCCCAATACAACAGTCCGGTGGCCGGGCTTTGGCATCGCTCGAAGAAGAACCGCAGCGACCGGTCCGCCTCGTCGGCATAACGAGGCTGGCCGGTAACGTCGGACAGGGCGTAGAGAATCTGGTAGAGGTTCAGACAATGTTGGGGATTCGCGCCGGCGAGCATGCGGTCGTGCGGACGGATGCCCCACTCGTCGCGCTGCGCCGCCGCCGCCCGTTCGAGCGCGTCGCCCTCGAGCATCCGCAACGAGCGCCGGTCGAGGGCCTCGGCGAACAGGGGCGAGCTTTCGGCGCCGTAAACGTCGCGACCGTGGTCGATCATGGTGTCGGCATAGGCCGCGACGATCGCCAGGTAATCGCGCGCCGGCGGGGTCTCTGCCGCGACGACTCGGCGCGCCGGCGGCGCGACGGCGCCGAGCACGGCCAGCACGCCGAAGGCCAATGCGGCCGCCATCGGGGCGGCCCGCTCGGTTCTTTCGAATGGCATCGGCAGTGTCTCCGCGATCGGGGCACCCAGCGTCGAATCGACCAAACCAAGCCCGGATTGTATCCGGCAGCGAAACCGCCGGCAACCGAACGCAAAGACGCCCGGTCGACTCTTGCGAGGTCGCCGGGCCCGATGTACCCTGAGACCGACACCTCGGTTCCAGGAGCCTCCTCGACCATGATGCGCGTCCCAAGAACTCGAAGTGGGATCGGTTTGGTGCTTGCGATCGGCGTCGGCCTCGGGGTGAGTTCGGCCGTTGGAAGCGCGCCGACCGTCGACTATAATCGTTGGCGGAGACGAATTTCTGCAACCGGCGAATTCCTGCAACCTGGGAGAACGAATGATGGTCCGCTGCCTGATCCTTGCCGCCGTTTGTACCTGTGCCTTGACCGCGTTGGCCGCCGACGGGCCGCAGACGGCTCCTCCCGAGCCGCCGGACATGACGAGCCTGTTCAACGGGAAGGATCTGACCGGTTGGGACGGCGACCCGAGGCTCTGGTCGGTGCGCAACGGGGCGATTCGCGGCGAGACGACCGCAGAGAACCCGGCCAACGGCAACACGTTCCTCATCTGGAAGGACGGCGTGACCCGCGATTTCGAGCTACGTCTCTCGTTCCGGTGCACGGCCGCGAACAACTCGGGCATTCAGTACCGGTCGACGCACGTCACCGAGGGCAAGGTCCGCAACCCGTGGGTCGTTCGCGGCTACCAGCACGAGATCCGCAACGAGGTCGACCTGCCGAGCGTCTCGGGGTTCATCTATGAGGAGGGCGGCAAGCGAGGACGCATGTGCCTGGTCGGCGAAAAGGCCGTCTGGGGAGAAGACGGCAAGAAGCAGGTCACGGGAAGTCTCATCGACGGCGACGAGTTTCGGGAACTGTTCAAGCTCGACGACTGGAACGACGTCGTGATTCTCGCCGAGGGGAGCCGCCTGCGGCACTACCTCAACGGCAGGCTGATCCTCGACTGCACCGACAACCATCCCGAACTGGCGCGGCGCGAGGGCATTCTTGCCTTCCAGATCCACGCGGGGAAGCCCATGTGGGTGGAATTCAAGAACATCCGCTTCAAGGCGATCGACTGACGCCGACGTCGGCAACGCCTCGACAAGGGGGCGTTCCCAGGGCACGCCGAACCGCGCGGCGGGCTCGGCCGGCGATCGGGCCGATCGGACGGCTCATTCGCGGCCGACCAGGTCGACCAGGCCCACGTCGATGTACTGTCCGCCGCTCGTCTGCCGGCAGTGAACCGTCAGCACGTTCGGCCCGGCGCGCAGGGCGGCACGCGCCCCGGGCTCCAGGGGCACCAGCCCGTACGCCGTGGTGTGGCCCGTGAGCTTGGCGACGGGCCGGCCGTTCAGAAAGACCTCCGCGTCTTCGTCGTGGTGGATTTCGAGGTAGAGCGACGTGAAGGCGCCGTCGTCGAGTTCGAAGCTTCGGCGGAGCCAGAGGTCGCTCGTGTTCCACTCGGTGCGGACGACGCTGCCCGGCGTGCCCTTGGTGCCGAATCCGCCGGGGCCGGTCTGCCAGGCCGAGTCGTCGAAGTCTTCCTTCTGCCATCCCTTGCCGGGGTCGCTGGTCGTGTAACGCCAGGTCTGCGCCGCCCGTTCGGAAGTGGGCACCAGCGTCCTCACCAGCGGCGGAGGCAGATAGAGGCGGCGGTTGGCTTGGAAGACCCGCTCGGCATCCATCTTCGTGACGGCCCGATCGTAGGTCATCAGGCCGTTGACCTCGATTTCCACGTCGCTCGTTTGGGTGTAGACGGCCGCGGAGAGGCCGCGGGCGATCATCGGCTCGAGCCGGGCCAGCAGGTCGAGGTAGGCCGAAGTAAGCGCTTCGCGGGTCTCGTACGAGCGGTATCCCCAATTCTTCTCGTCTTGCCAGGTGTGGCCGCGGATGGGCAGTCCCAGCCCGCCGAACTCGCCGAGCACGATGGCCCGATCGGCCTCGGGGGCGGGCATGGCCGGCCCGGGATACCGGTGGACGTCGTGCACGTCGCCCACCCCGCGATCGGTCCAGCCGCTCGCGTTGTTCACCAGGCGCGTGGGGTCGTGGGCCTTGACCAGGTCGACGATTCGCGGGGTGTCGTACTGGCCCCAGCCCTCATTGAAGGGCACCCACATGACGATCGACGGATGGTTCCGCAGGGCGTCGATCACGCGGCGCAGCTCGAGCTCGAACTGGGCGGCCGACTCGGGCGTGCGAACCAGGTCGGGCTCGTTGCCGCGGATGTGACGATCGCCGTTGGGCATATCCTGCCAGACGAGCAGGCCCAGCGTGTCGCACCAGTAGTAGAGCCGCCGGTGCTCGACCTTGACGTGCTTGCGCAGCATGTTGCAGCCCAGGCGCTTCAGCTCCTCGACGTCGTACCGCAGCGCCGCGTCGGTGGCCGGGGTGTAAAGCCCGTCGGGCCACCAGCCCTGGTCGAGCGGGCCGTATTGGAAGAGGAACTCGCCGTTGAGCATCATTCGCGTCAGTCCCGCGTCGTCTTTGCCCAGCGCGATCTCGCGCATGCCGAAGTAGCTTTTCACTTCATCGACCGCCGAGCCGCCGCGGACCAGCGCGACGCGCAGGTCGTAGAGGAAGGGCGAGTCGGGCGACCAGAGTTTGGGGTCTTCGATCGCCAGATCGAGCGTCGCGCCCACGGGGCCGGTGGCCGTCGCCACGACCCGATCGCCGTCGAGGGCCTCGGCGCGGATCGCATCGCCCGCCCGGGTGCCGCGGCCTCCGACCGTCAGACGCATCGCGCCGGCCTCGAGGTCGGGCACGGTCGTTACGCGGGCGATCGAAGCGTCGGGCACGGGCTCCAGCCACACGGTCTGCCAGATGCCGGTGACCGCCGTGTACCAGATTCCCCGCGGCTGGTTGACCTGCTTGCCGCGGGGCTGCGTGCCCTGGTCGGTCGGGTCCCAGACGGCGACGACGACCTCCTGTTCGGGCGACTCGCGAAGCGCGTCGGTCACGTCGAACGAGAACGGATCGTAGCCGCCGCGGTGCGAGCCGATCGACGTGCCGTTGACCCACACCTCGGCCTCCCAATCGGCCGCGTCGAAGTGCAGCAGCACCCGACGGCCCGACCATGCCTCGGGCACGGTGAACGTGCGCCGGTACCAGAGCCGGTTGTCGGCACCGACCGGCCGCTTCACGCCCGACAGGGCCGATTCGGCGCAGAAGGGCACGAGAATCTCGCCCTCGAACTGCTCGGGCCGTGCGGCATCGCGCGGGCAGATGGCGTACTGCCACAGCCCGTTGAGGTTCTGCCAATCGTCGCGCACCAACATGGGCCGGGGATACTCGGGCCAGGCGTTGTCGGGCGAAACGTCCTTGGCCCAGCGGGTCACAATGTTCCCCTCGATGGGGCTCCAGCCCGGCTCGGCGGCCGCAGTGACGGTCGCAAGGGTCCACCCCAGCACGGCGAGGACGGCGGCGTTTCGGACCAGGTGCGGGAAATCGTGCATGGGTCAACTCCAAGAAGGTGCAGAACAATACCGGGTGCCGATTCGTCTCAAGGGCCCCAATGTATCATTCCCGGCGCCCGTCGGGTAGTATTCGGTCGTGGGGGACGCGCCCGTCCTTCGCGAAACGCCCAAGTTGCGATGGGGTGATCGGAACGACCGAATCGCCGAGAAAGGGGAGCCCGTGTGATGTTGACTCGAGCGAGACTGGTGGCTGGCCCGTTGTCGTGGTGCTGCCGTTTGCTGCTGGCGGCCGGGGCGGTTTGCGCCGCTTTCGGCGATTCGATCCTTGCCGGCGAGCCCTCCGGCGAAGGCGAGGGCGCGTCGCCCGAGGTCTTTCGCGTGTGGACCATGGGCTGCGCCCACGTGGGGAGCGATCTTCGCCGAGGCCGGGAGAGCCTGGCCGACGCCATCCGCCAATCGGAATTCGGCGGCGACGAGGGCGGGCCGCCCTTCGACTGGGACATCGCCCTGCACGTAGGCGATCTATCGGGCACCCAGGAGGCTCCCGACGACGACGAGGGTCGGGAGGTCGTGCGCCAGTTCGCCGCGGCCCGAAAACACCGCCGCGAGCAGTTCTACAACCTGGTGGGCAATCACGACGCCAGCCGAACGGGCGAGCCCACGATGGCGTGGTTCCGAACCTGGGTCGACCCGACCGGCGAGAACCCCGAGACCTCGGGAGTCGACGCAAGCCGGCGTCCCTTTCCGGTCGAGGGGACCTGGGAGCGGTACTCGTTCCGCGCGGGCAACCTGCTCTTCCTGGTGATGAGCGACCGGAACGACCTTCCGCCGCCGGTGGGGCGCGGCCCGCGCGGCGGCTATCCGGCCGGGGCCGTGACCGGCGAGACCTTCGATTGGTGGAAAAGCATGGTCGAGGCCAACCGCGACGCGATCATCATCACGGCGCATCACCACATGCTCAAGGAGACGACCGTGCGGTCGGGGCCGTGGGAAGGCATGGCGAAGCGCGCCGATGGGAGCTGGCGCTCCGGCGTGCATGGGTATTTTCCCGAAGGGGCGCCGCAGGGCGCTTCGTATCTCTACTTCGTCGACGGCAAGCCCGACGCGCAGGCGTTCGAACGCTACCTGGCCGAGCATCCCGGCGCGATCGACTTCTGGATCGGGGGCCACACCCACACCGACCCCGACGACCGGACGGGCGGCCGGTCGCACCTCGAGCGCAAATGGGGCGTCACCTTCCTCAATACGGCCGCCCTGACGCGCCATCACGGCGGCAAGGTGCCCATGAGCCGGCGGCTCACCTTCACCGACGGCAGCAACCAGGTGCGCGTGCAATGCTACCTGCACACCTCGGAGCACGCGCCCCAGGGCTGGTACGATCAGGCCGAGCGGACCGTCGAAATCGGCAAGCCCTTTCGAGTTCCGTGGGGCCCGTGACGACGGCGCGACCGGCGCCGCGCGTCCCGCCGCGATTTGCCGGGTCGTGCCGGGGGAGGCCAATTTGGCTGACAAGCTCTCCCGGCCGTTCTAGAATTGAGAAGGATTGTGCGCGTTGGCGACTCCGGGCCCCTCGAACCCAGCCGGCCATGCCGTGGAACCGAGCCTCTTCTCCATTTGCTGCACGACATGCCGGGCCCGGCTCAACGTGCGCAGCATGACGGCGATCGGGCAGATCCATACCTGTCCGAAGTGCGGGAGCATGGTGGAGATCGCGCCCCCCCCGGGCTGGGTACCGCCGGAGGAGACGGCCGGACCTGTCAAGCCCGACCGGGCCGAGCCGGCTGGGAATCCCCCTTCGAAGAGAGAGCTACCGGCTGGCGGGCCAAAGGCCCCCCCGCCGCGTGCGACGGCCCCGGACGCGAGGCGCCCCAAGGCGGCCGCCGGATCGGCGAGCCGGGCCCAGCGTGCGACGGCCGTTCCGCCGCCGCTGCCGGTCGCAGAGCGCGGATCGCTTCCTCCCGCCTCCGACGACGCGGTCGGCTGGGGCGCTGCCCCGTCGCCGGTCGCCGCGGCCGAGCTGTTTTGGCGCAAGTGGCTGATTTGGGCCGCCGTGTCGGCGGCGGGGGTGGTGTTTGGCGTCGGCGCGTGGGCGGTCTATTCCCACCGGCTCCGAGCGAACGTTGTGCCGCCGGATGACCCATCGGCCCAAACGGTTCTGGCGGTCGAACCCGTGCCCGGGGTCGATGCGGTTGCGCCTCGGCCTCGCCGGCTCGATCCGCGATGGTTGCCCCGGGGCACACGGCTTCTGGCCACGGGATCGCTCGGCGAACTGAGCCGCCAAGAGGCGTTCGGACACCTGGTTGCCGCCGCGGGCCCGGCGTGGCAGACGGTGGCCGCCGATCTGATCAAGACCCTCGGCCTGCGCGTCGGGGCCATCCGTCGTTTCACCTGGGCCTCGACCGATTTGCGAGCCTGGCCCGAGCCTGGCGTGATCGTCGTCGAGTTGGAGGAGGGCCAGGATGCGGGCGTCTTTCGCCGGATCGGCGACCCGTGCGACTTCCGGATCGACGGGCAGCCCTGCCGCCGCCTGGCGCAAGGCGATTGGCCCCATCCGTTTGCCGTGCTCGACGGCTCGACCATCGTGACCGGCCGCGACGACGTGCTGCGCGAGCTGGCCGACCGAAGCGAGCCGGGCTTCGCCAGCGGTCCCGTCGATCGGCTGTTCAAGGCGGCTGCGCTCGATGCCGAGTCGCTCGTGCTCGTCGATCTCGACGCGGCCCGCGACGCCGGATGGGATCTCCCCGGCTCGAAGCTCGACGTGTGGCCAGCCGGCCGAGAGGCGTGGCACGTGATCTGGGAGGTGCCGCGCGGGCTGGCTCTATCACTTCGCGGGGGCGAGCGAGTGGTGAGCGAGTTGGCGGTCCTTTGCGAGGGCGAAAGCAATGCGCAAAGCGTCGGCGCCGCGCTCGCGACCCTCGTGCCCGCGGCCACGGCGGCCATGGCAGACCATCTTGGCTCCCTCGATGCGCGGGTCGAAAGCGGCCGGCTCGCCGAGGACGTCGCCGCGCAGTACCGCGTCGTGCTGACCGACGGGGCGGCCGCCCTGCGTTCGGCGCGCTGGGAAGTGGTCGACGATACGGTCTGGCTGCGTTTCGACTGGGGCGAGCAGCTCTCGCCGCTGGTGATTGCCGCGCTGGACAGCCGGCCCGCCATGACCTCCGATTGGCTCTCCGCCGCCTTGGAGGCCGATCGGGCCAACCACGCGGCCCTCCTGTCGGGGCTCGATGCCTGCCGGCAGGCCGAGGGCTATTTTCCCGCCGGTGCGGGCGGGGGCAGGCTGCTGCCTCCCGAGACGCGGCTAAGCTGGATCGCCGGCATGTTGCCCTACTACGGACATGCCGATTGGCACGCGGAACTCGAGTTCGGCTTCCCCTGGAACAGCCCTCAAAACCGGCCCGTCACCCGGCGGCCGCTCGACGCGGTGCGCAACCCGGGCCTGGCCGCCGGAAACTCGCGGGCCGGTTTTCCCGTCACCCACTACGTCGGCGTGGCCGGCCTGGGGCCCGACGCGGGGATGCTCCCGGTCAATGACCCCAGGGCGGGCGTGTTCGGCTACAACCGGACCACCCGGCTCGAAGACATCGGCGACGGCGCCGGCAACACGATCGCCCTGCTGGGCGTGACCGGGCAGTTGGGCCCCTGGGCGGCCGGCGGCACCGCGACCGTCCGACCCCTCACCAAACGGCCGTACGTCAACGGGCCCGACGGCTTCGGCAGCGGGCAGCCCGGCGGCATGCTCGCGGGCATGGCCGACGGATCGGTCCGCTTCCTCTCGAAGGACATCGATCCGATCGTCCTCGAACAGCTTGTCACGATCAACGGCGCCGAGCGGGTCGATCTGGCGACGCTGGAGCCCCGGCGCGATGCAACGCCCGAACCAAAGCCCCCGGAGCCCAAGCCCGACGAAATGGCCGCCGGGCAGCCCGTCGAAGTCTCCGACGACCCGGCGGAACCGGCGATCGAATCGGCCGAGGCCACGGCCGAGGTCGAGCCGGTGCCGATCGACGCGAAGGCGCGGCTTTCGGCCCCGGTGCTCGCCATGCAGCTCCCGGGCGTGCCGCTGCGCCAAGCGGTCGGCACGCTGTCGCAGATGAGTGGGCTTGCCGTCAGCTTCGACCTCGAAGCCGTCGAGCAACTCGGGGTCGGTTTGCACGAGCCCGTGACCGTCGAGGTCGCCGAGGCGACCGTCGGCGAGGTTCTCGAAGCCGTGTTGGCCGCCCGGGGACTGGCCTACGTCGTCGAGCGGTCCCAGATCCTGGTCACTTGTCCCGAGCAACTGCGCAGCCGGCTGGTCCGCAGGCAATTCGACGTGTCGGACCTGACCGGTCACGACGCGCAGGCCGCCGCCGGGTTGGCCGGATTGATCCAACAGCTTGTGGCCCCCGACTCCTGGGCGCCGGCGGGCGGACGTGGAACCATCGAGGCCGGGGCCGGTGTTCTGGCGGTCGTGCAGACGGCCCTCGTCGAGCGGCAGGTCGCCGAGTTCTGCGAAAAGCTGCGATTGGCCCGCGGCCTGCCCCTGCGCGATCCGGCTCGGCTCGGCCAACTCACCCTGGCGACCCGCCGGCAGACGGCGCGGTCGACGCTCGACGAGCCGGTCAGCGCGAACTTCCAGGCGGCGACCCCGCTGGCCGCGATCGTGGCCGACCTCGAACGATCGACCGGCGCCGACATCCTCGTCCATTGGCTCGACCTCGCGGAACATGGCGTGACGGTTCGCTCGAACGCCTCGCTTCGAGCCGAGAGCTTGCCGCTGGCCGAGGCCCTCAGCGACTTGCTCGCGCCGATCGACCTGGCCTACCGGGTCGTCGGCGCCAAGACCCTCGAAATCTCGACGCGCAAGGCGATTGCGGCGCGGCTGGAGATCGAGTTCTATCCGGCGGCCGATCTGGCCGGCGCCGGCGATCCCGAAGCCCTGGCCGAACGCATCAAGGACGAGGTGGCCCCGGCCACGTGGTCCGACGCGGGCGGCAGCGGCGTGCTCTGCTTCGACGAGCCGTCGCGGTGCCTGATCATGCTACAGTCGCAACCGGTCCAGTTCGAGATCGAAGCCCTCCTGGCCCGATGGCGCGAGGCTCAGAGACCGGGCTGACCCAGCCGGTCGACGCGACTCGGGAAGCGCGGGATGCCGGGGTTTCCCGGGTGCCGGGCGGGGAATTCTCTCGCATGCCTCGCCGATCTCGACCAAAACCCCGACGTAGACAGTCCGGCCAATTCGGGGTATAATCCGTTCAGCTTGGCGGAATTCATGTGCCGGGGATTCGCTTCGATGCTTCTGATGCCGGTCGTAGCGATGATGACTTCTTGACCGTCGGGTCCCCGAACGGGTACCCGACGTGCCGGGTGCCGTGCCCTTTGCCCCCCTTTCGGGCTAACGCTCCCGGTGTCGGAAGCCCCATTGGCGGCCCAGCTCCCCCGGCCGATTCCATCCAGACGCGATCGTCCCTGAATACGAACGACTTCCAACGGTATCCTGAACCCATCGAATCGGCGGAACACGCCGCGACTTTACCAACGGTTGGCTGCGACGGACCCATGGACCTGAGTAACTTGCGCAATATCGGCATCTCGGCCCACATCGACTCGGGCAAGACCACCCTCAGCGAGCGGATCCTCTTCTACACGGGGCGAATTCACCGCATGCAGGAGGTCCGCGGCGAGCGCGGCGAAGGCGCCACCATGGACCACATGGACCTCGAGCGGGAACGGGGAATCACCATCACCAGCGCGGCCACGACCGTCGACTGGAAGGGGGCGGCCGTCAACCTGATCGACACCCCGGGCCACGTCGACTTCACCGTCGAGGTCGAGCGAAGTCTTCGCGTGCTGGACGGGGCGGTGCTCGTGCTGTGTGCCGTGGGAGGCGTCCAGGCGCAGTCGATCACGATCGACCGCCAGATGCGGAGGTACCATCTCCCCCGGTTGGCCTTCATCAACAAGATGGATCGCATCGGGGCCGATCCGCACAAGGTGGTGCGCCAGCTTCGCGAGAAGCTCGATTGCGACGCGGTGCTCATGCAGCTTCCCATCGGCGCCGAGGCCGATTTCCGGGGCGTGATCGACCTGATCGCCGAAGAGGCGGTCTATTTCGACGGCGCCAGCGGCGAGACGCTCCGGCGGGAGCCGATCCCCGCCGAGCGAATCGGCGAGGCCCAACGGGCGCGCCAGCACTTGCTCGAAGCCCTGTCGATGTACAGCGACGAGTTGCTCGAACTGCTTCTGGCTGAAGAGCCCATACCGCTCGAGTTGGTCTATGACGTGGTGCGCCTGGCGGTGGTCAATCAACAACTGACGCCGGTCTTTCTGGGCTCGGCCTACCGCAACAAGGGCGTGCAGCCGCTTTTGGACGCGGTGGTCCGCTTTCTGCCCTGCCCGTCGGAGCGGGAGATCCACGCCTTGGCGCACGGCGCGCCGGCGACGCCCGTCCCCCTGGTACCCGACCCCGACCAACCGGCCGTGGCCATGGCCTTCAAGATCGTCGAGGACCCCTACGGGGCGCTGACGTTTCTGCGCCTGTACCAGGGGACGATTGCCAAGGGGGGCACGTACTACAACCAGCGCACCGGGCGCAAGGAGCGGTTCAGCCGCATCGTGCGCATGCACGCCGACCAGCGCGAGGACATCGAGTCGGCCGGCCCGGGCGACATCGTGGCCGTGCTCGGGGTCGACTGCGCCAGCGGCGACACCTACGCGTCGCAGTATCCCTACTGCGTGCTCCAGAGCATGCACGTGCCCGACCCGGTCATCCGGATGGCCATCGCCCCGCTGGCCCGCGACGGGGCCGATCGGCTCAGCAAGGCCCTGCACCGTTTCCGCCGCGAGGATCCCACGTTCCAGGTGACGACGGACGACGAGACGGGCGAGACGCTCATCGCGGGCATGGGAGAGCTGCATCTGGAGGTCTACGTCGAGCGAATCCGCCGCGAGTTCCGCGTCGAGGTCGAGGTGGGCAAACCCAAGGTGAACTACCGCGAGGCGCCCACCCAGGCGGCGCCTTTCGACGTGAGGCACCGCAAGCAGTCGGGCGGATCGGGCCAATACGCCCACATCATCGGCCGGCTCGACCTGTTGCCCGAGGGCGCCGAGGAGACGTTTCTCTTCGAGGAGCGCGTCGTGGGCGGAAGGATTCCCAAGCAGTACCTTCCGGCCGTCGAGAAGGGTTTTCGCAGCTCCTTGCGCAAGGGCCCGGTGGCCGGTTACCCGGTCGTCGGGCTCCACGTGGTGGTCGAGGACGGCTCGTACCACGAGGTCGACAGCTCCGACCTGGCGTTCAACATCTGCGCGCAGACGACGATGCGCGAGACGTTCTGCCGGACGAAACCCGTCCTGCTCGAACCGGTCATGAAGCTCGAGATCGAGTGCCCGACCGCGTTCCAGGGTTCGGTGGTGGGCGACCTGACGTCGCGCCGCGGCATGGTGATGGCGACCGAGACGGTGGGCAATGCGGCCCGCATCGAGGGCGAGGTTCCCCTGGCCGAGACGTTCGGTTACTCGACCGACCTTCGGAGCATGACCCAGGGGCAGGGGACCTTTACGATGGAATTCGCCCGCTACCGCCGCGTGCCGCCCAGCATCGAGCGCGAGTTGATCGCCGAGCGCAAGCGCGAGGCGATGGCCGCCTGCTGAGGCGCGCCCGTCAGGCGGTGGCGGCGGGAAATCGCCGCGCGATCGTCTCGCGCACTTCGTCCAGCCACGCCCGGCGCTCGTCGAGCGAACTGAGCACGATCGACTCGAAGTTGCGGCGGTGGAAGTCTTCGACCCCGCAGAAGCCGAAGATGCAGTTCTTCCAGAGGTTTTCGAGCGGGTCGCCGAACAGCTCCATCTCGACGTCACGCGGCGTGTTCGAGGTGGTGAAGACCACGGCCTTCTTGCCCTGGAGGTGGCCGACGACCGCGCCCGCTTCGCCGAACTCGTAGGTCACGCCCTGGCAGAAGACGCGGTCGATCCAACCTTTGAGGATCGCCGGCGGCATGGCCCACCAATTCGGATGAACCACCACGTAGCCGTCGGCGGCGACCACTTCGTCGCAGTGCTTCTGGACGACCGGGCTCCGCCGGGACCCCTTGGCGATCTGGTCGTGGGGGAGGATCGGGTCGAAATGTTCCTCGTAAAGATCGTGGAACACGACTTCGTGCCCCGCGGCCCGCAGCGTCTCGACCGCGGCCTCGGCGATGGCGTGGCAGAAGCTGCCCGGGTGCTGGTGCCCGAGGACGACCAGAACGTTCATGGGGATGATCCTTTCGAAACTCAGGGGGGAAGGGGAAATGCCGGGCGGGGGCGGCGGCCGCGCTCAATCGGCGACGCATCGGAAGGCGCCGGCGACCTCGGGCGGAATTCGCGTGGGGCTTCCCGTGGCGTAGTCGACAAAGGCCCAGTGGGTCTCGGCGGTCGCCAGCAGGGCGCCGTCGCAAGGGCGGACGATCTCGTAGCGCCGCAGCGACGAGACCTTCTTCATGGTCGCGACCCAGGTGCGCACCACGATCGGATCGCCGGCGAAGGCGGGCTGGTGGTACTCGATCTTGTGGGAACGAACGACCCAGCCCGATCCCAGCGCGCGGTAGCGCGGGCCCGGCCAGCCGAGGGCCGTGGTGTGGGAGACGGCGGCCGACTGCATCCACTCGACGAAGCACACGTTGTTGGCGTGCCCCAGCCCGTCGATCTCGTCGTCGCGAACCGTGTGGCGAAACTCGTGCACGGCGGTCATCAGCGCACGCCCATGTCGCAACTCAGGCCTCCGGCGGCCGGCAGGTAACCCGAGAGCACGTAGTCGGCGACCATGCGATGGGCGCTGAACCGCCAGGCCAGCGAGCCGATCGAGTTCTTCATGCGCCGGATCCAGTGCTGCGGCAGGCCGTCGATGTCGCGATCGTAGTACAGGGGGATGACCTCTTGCTCGAGGGTCCGGTAAAGGGCCTCGCCGTCGCGGCGGTCGGTAATGGCGGTGTTCGCGTGACTGGCCCCCTTGCCGATGGCGAACCCGTTCGATCCGTCGTAGGCCTCGGCCCACCACCCGTCGAGAATCGACAGATTCAAGGCCCCGTTGAGCACGGCCTTCTGGCCGCTGGTTCCCGAGGCCTCGAGGGGGCGGCGGGGATTGTTGAGCCAGACGTCGACCCCTTGGATGAGGTGGCGGCAGACGTTGATGTCGTAATCTTCGACGAAGGCGATTCGACCGGCAAACCGAGGATCGTGCCTCAGGTTGGCGATCCGCTGGATGAGCTCCTTGCCGGGCTGATCGGCGGGATGGGCCTTGCCGGCGAAGATGATCTGAAGCGGCCGCTTGGGATCGTTGAGCAGGGCGGCGGCCCGATCCAGGTCGCTGAGGATCAGCGCGGCCCGCTTGTACGTGGCGAAGCGCCGGGCAAAACCGATCGTCAGCACGTTGGGATCGAGCATGTTGCGGGCGGCCTCGACCACCTCGTCGCTTTCGCCCCGGCGCCGGCACTGGCGGCTCACGCGACGCCGCACGAACGACAGCAACAGGTTCTTCAGGGCGTGATGGGTCTCCCAAAGCTCGCCCGGATCGACGCGGTGAATGCCCTGCCACACTTCCGGCTCGCCCATGCGGTGGGTCCAGTCGGGCGGGAAGTGGCGATCGTAGAGGACCTGCATCTGCCACGAGAGCCAACTGGGGATGTGCACGCCGTTGGTGATGTGCCCGATGGGGATCTCTTCCTCGACGCGCCACGGCCAGAGATGGGCCCACATGCGCCGTGAGACGTGGCCGTGCAGGGCGCTGACGGCGTTTGCCCGCCGCGACAGCTTCAGCCCCAGCACCGTCATGCAGAACAGCTCTTGCTCGTTCTTGGGCTCGACCCTCCCCAGACCCATGAGCTGCTCGAAGGAGATCCCCAATTCGTCGCGCAGCGGACCGAGGTGCTCTTCGATCAGGCCGCCGTCGAAGCGATCGTGGCCGGCGGGCACCGGGGTGTGGGTCGTGAAGACGGTGTGCTGGGCCACGTCGCGCAGGGCGTCGTCGAAGCTCATGCCGTCGTCTTTCATGCGCTCGCGGATGGCCTCGAGCGTGGCGAACGCGCTGTGCCCCTCGTTGAGATGGTACACGCCCGGGCTGATGCCCAGGGCCCGCAGGGCGCGGACGCCGCCCACGCCCGCCACCAGCTCCTGCCGCACCCTCGTGCGAATGTCGCCCCCGTAAAGCCGGCTGGTCAGCTCGCGGTCCTCGGGGCTGTTCCCCTCGACGTCGCAATCGAGCAGATAAAGGTTCACGCGACCCACCCGCATCAGCCAGACCTTGGCCAGCAAGGTTCCCGTGCGGGTGGGAATCCTGACGGTGATCGGGTCGCCGTCGGCCCCCAGGGCAGGCTCCATGGGCAGGTTCTCGACCTTCGTGTCGAGGTACTCTTCATGCTGCCAGCCGTCGGCGTCGAGATGCTGCTTGAAGTAGCCCTGGTCGTAGAACAGGCCGATTGCCACCAGGGGCACCCCCAGGCCGCTCGCGCTCTTGATGTGGTCGCCGGAGAGCACCCCAAGCCCCCCCGAATAGATCGGCACCGACTCGTGGACGCCGAACTCGAGCGAGAAATAGGCGACCGGCTTCGATCCCAACACGCCCGCGTGGGTGTAACCCCAAATCGGGGTTTCGGTGAGATACTCTTTCAGCCGCCGAAACGCATGATTGATGCGGCTGTAGAGCACCAGCTCGCCGGCTCGGGTATCGAGCCGTTCGGGGGTGAATTCGCTGAGCAGGGCGATCGGATTGTGGTCCAACTGCCGCCACCGAATCGGGTCCAGGTCACGAAACAGATTGATGACCTCCGGATGCCAGCTCCACCAAAGGTTCCTGGCCAAGGCCACGCACTTGTCGTAAATGCTCTCCGCAGCAAGGCCCGTGATCGCCGCGTGTTGGGCCGAGCTGGCGGGTACGGAATCAATCTGAGCCATGAGGACAGCCTTCCCACAAAACGCCGGAACAGCCCAGCGCGGGCAGGCCCGCACCTCGAAGGGAGCCTTCAAGGATGCGCGCCGCGCCAGGTTTGACGATGATGTCTCAAGAGAGCCGAATTATAGCCGCGCATCGCAGTCAGGGCGACCCCATTGGGTATCGACCGCTTATCTTCTCCATTTTGCCCATTCTTGCGTTCGGCTCTCTTTCACGCTTTGTTGGGGCGCGCGGTCGCGCGAATCGTTCTCAGCCGACCCGCGGACGCCTCGGGGGCAGCAACGCCCAGCGTGCGGCGATCCGCAGTTTCTCGCAACGGCTCAAGCCGACCCGCTCGGAGAACAAGAGGCGTCGGGCCCGATCGACCCGGCACAGCAGGCGGTGATAGATCGTGATCATCATGCCGAAGATCCGCCTTCCGTCGGGTTCGAGCCAATCGAACAGTTCGGCCCCGTCGCGGTAGAGCCGCCGTGCGCGGTCGACCTCGAACGACACCAGGCGATCGAACCTTTCGTCGACCACGCCGGACGTCAGGTCGTCGACCGAGTAGTCGAAGCGTCGCAGGTCCTCCCGGGGCAGGTAGACGCGGCCCCATGCGGCGTCTTCTTTGAGGTCGCGCAGGATGTTCGTCAACTGGAGGGCGATTCCACACTTTCGGGCGGGCTCGAAGGCCCCCTCGCCTCGGAATCCCCAAATGCGGATACACGCCAGCCCCACGGCCGAGGCCACGCGCCGGCAGTAGACGGCCAGATCGTCGAACGTCTCGTAGGTCGTGCCATCCAGGTCCATCGCGACGCCGTCGAGGACGGCCACGAGGTGTTCGGCCGGTATCGCGAAGCGGCGAGCCGCGTCGGCCAATGCGATCAGCACCGGCGCGCCGGCGGTGCCCGAACCGGGGTCGTCGGCCGCGTCGACCGGCGAGGTCGGGCCGTGCCCGAGCGCGGCTTCGAGGCGGGTTCGCCATTGCCCGAGACGCTCCCGGCGCACGGCCGCGGGCTCGGGACCGTCGACCAGGTCGTCGGTGTGCCGCATGAACGCGTAAAGCGCGTTCATCGCGCGGCGCTTCGGCCGGGGCAGTAGCAGGAAACAGGGAGCGAAACTCGATCGCGCCCGTCGCGTGGTGCGGCGGCAGAAATCGTAGCTCAGGACGAGCCGGTCGTGGGAGGGGCTCATGGGGCCTCCTGAAGCAACGTCCCGCGGCGGAGCCGCCACCAGCACCGCAGCACCAGGCGCAACTTCTCGCGGCGCGGGACCTCGGGCCGCCGCGTCCACACGTCGTAGTCCTGGCGCCGGATGGCCTCGAGAATCGCCAGGCCGCCGTGAACGAACAAGGCCACCTGGAGCTTCAGCCACGGTGGGACCAACGCGACCAGCGGCAGCCCCCGCCGGAGCCAGCCCTCGGCTTCGTTCACCTCGGCCGACAAAAGCTGCCGAAATGCCTCGTTGTACTCGCGACCGAGGAGCATGCTCTCGTGGTACGCGTACCGGCGGCACCGCGCCCGGGGAAGATAGACCCGCCCCCGGTCGCGATCCTCGGCCACGTCCTGCCAGAAATTGGCAAGCTGCAGACCCGTCGAGATCGAATCGGCCAGCCGGCCCCGCTTGCCGTCGTGGCACCGCCCCAGGTAGAGCACCAGCCGCCCCACCGGATTGGCCGAGTAGCGGCAGTACTCGAGCAACTGCTCGCTCGTCTCATAGCGGGTGATCCGCTGATCTTGCCGGAAGGCGACCAGCAGGTCGGCGAACGGGTCGATGGGGATGGCAAACCGCCCGATCGTGTCGGCCAGGGCCACGAACACCGGATGGCTCGTCTCGTGGCGATAGCACGCCCGAAGCTGCTCCTCCCACCAATCGAGCAAGGCGAGGCTCTCGTCGGGGCTGCGTGTCTCGTCGGCCAGATCGTCCGCCCAGCGGCAGTAGGCGTAGATGTTGGCGAGGTGCTGGCGCATCGCCCGGGGCACCAGCCAGCTCGCCACCGTGAAGTTCTCGTAATGGCGCCGCGCCAGGCGCCGGCAGTACCTCCGGCACTGGGCCGAGGTGAGCCGGTTTGGCCACCCCGCCCGGGGACCGTACAATTCCAGATCGCTCGTGAACGATTCGATGGGCATCCGTCGCGTGGTCGGCGGGGCACGAGGGGTCCGAACGGGGCGTGGATCGACTGGCTCGCCTCACGGGTTTTTATTATGATGCGTCCGGACGACTGAGGGAACTATGCGCATCCTTCTGGCCTCTCCCCGGGGATTCTGCGCCGGGGTCAACATGGCGATGGAGAGCCTCGAGTTGGCGATCGAGCGATTTGGCACGCCCGTGTACGTCTACCACGAGATCGTCCACAACCGGTGGATCGTCGAGCGCTTCCGCGGCCGGGGCGTGGTCTTCGTCGACGATTTGTCCGAGGTCCCGCCGGGGTCCCATCTGCTCTACTCGGCCCACGGCGTGTCGCCCGAGGTGCGGCGGCAAGCGGCCGAGCGCCGGTTGCAGGCCATCGACGCCACGTGTCCGCTGGTCACGAAGGTGCATCGCGAGGCGATCCGCTTCGCCCGCGAGGGATACACGATCCTTCTCATCGGGCACGAGGGGCACGACGAAGTGTTGGGAACCATCGGCGAGGCTCCGGAGTCGATCGTGCTCGTCGGCTCGGCCGACGAGGTCGACCGGGTTGAGGTCGCCGATCCCGAGCGAGTGGCCTACCTGACCCAGACGACCCTCTCAGTCGACGACACCGCGCGAATCGTCGATCGGCTGCGGCGGCGATTTCCCAAGATCGAGGGCCCCCCCAGGAACGACATCTGCTATGCGACGCAGAATCGCCAGGAGGCGGTGCGCCGACTGGCACGAGAAGCCGACGTCGTGCTGGTCGTGGGCAGCCGAAACAGCTCGAACAGCCAGCGTCTGGCCGAGCGGGCCCGCGCGGCCGGGGTGCCGGCCCACCTGATCGACGGCCCCGCGGGCATCGACGCGGGCTGGTTCACCGGCGCCGAGACCGTGCTGATCACCGCGGGGGCCAGCGCGCCGGAGAACCTGGTCGAAGACTGCGTCGCCCGACTCCGAAGCGATTTCGGCGCCTCCGTCGAGTCGCGCAAGGTCCGCGACGAGCAGGTTCACTTCTCCCTACCCCGAGAATTGCGGCGGGCGTCGGCGTTGCCCGCCGGAAACGGACAGGACCGCGATGACGATCCGTGACGTCGAGTTCTATCTGGTCCAGGTCGAGTGCGAGGCCCGCGAGGCGCCTTTGCGGTCGCTGTTGGTTCGGTTGTCGACCGACCAGGGGCTGGAAGGCTGGGGCGAAGCCCACCTCGGGTGGCGCAGCTCGGAGCTGGCGGCGCGGCGCGATGCCCTGCTGCCGATCCTGGCCGGTCGGAGCATCTTCGACGTGGAAGACCTGCTGGAACTCGAGCCGCTCCAGCCGGCCCCCTTGCGGGCGGCCCTGGAGATGGCGTCGTGGGACCTGATCGGGTGGATCACGCGTCAGCCCCTGTGTCACTTGTTTGGCGGGCGGTACCGCTCGCGGATCCCCCTGGCGGTGCGCCTGCCCGACGGCAAGGCCGACCGTGTGGCCCGACTGGCCCGCGAGCTGGCCGATCGGGGCTTTCACTCCCAGGTTCTCACCTTGCAGGGCCGGCTCGAGAGCGACCTTCAGATGGTCGCGGCCGTGCGCGAGGGCGCCGGCGAGCGGATCGAGCTGCGCCTCGACGCGGCCCAGCGCTACGACATGGAAACCGCGCGCGACCTGTGCGCCGAGATCGAGTCGGCCGGGGTGCAGTTCGTCGTCGACCCGTTGCGGGACGGCGACCTCGACCAGATCGCTTCGCTGCGCCGCCAGGTCGAGGTGCCGCTGGGCGTCTGGCGATCGATCCGCGGCCCGGCCGACGTGTTGGCCTTGGTGCGCTGCGGGGCCGCTCCCTTCGCGGTGGTCGACCTGCAAAGGGTCGGAGGCATCGCCCCGGCGCGGCAGTGCGCAGCCATCGCCCGCGCCGCCGGACTGGCCGCCTCGCTCGGCGGCGGCCCCTCGACGGGCGTGGGCGTGGCCGCCATGCTCCACGTGGCCGCGTCGACCCCCGCCTTCGCCGGCTGCAACGAATGCGCCTCGTACCAGCTCGAAGACGATCTGCTCGCCAACCCGCTCGAAGTGCTCGACGGAATGCTCACCGTTCCCCAAGGCGCGGGCCTCGGCGTCGAAGTCGACCGCGCCAGACTCGAAACCTATCAGGTCGGATGAGGAGAATCGCATGCGCCTCAACGTCTTTCAGGGTAAAGTGGCCAAGGTCGACCTGACCACGGGCCGGATCGAGTACGATCGGGTGAGCGACGACGACGCCCGCCTGTACATCGGGGCGCGGGGCCTGGGGGTCAAGTACCTCTACGACAACGGGCCCCGCGTCGAACCGTTTTCGGCCGAAAACGTCCTCGCCTTCGTGGTCGGCCCTCTCACCGGCACGAACATGAAGATGAGCGGCCGCTGGGCGTGCGTCACCAAGAGCCCGCTCACCGGAACCGTGGTCGACTCGCACATGGGCGGCTGGTCGGGGGCGCGGTTCCGCTGGTCGGGGCTGGACGCCTTGATCGTCCGGGGCCGAAGCAGCCGCCCGGTCTACCTGGACATCGCCGACGGCGCCGTCGCGATTCGCGACGCCGCCGACCTCTGGGGCCGGAGCACGTCCGAGACCATCCGCATCCTTACCGAGCGCCACCGCGACGGACAGACCAGGCCCGATCTGAGCGTCTTGGCCATCGGACAAGCGGGCGAGAACCTCGCGCGGCTGGCGGCCTGGATCGACGAGAACACGCGGGCGTTCGGCCGCGGCGGCACGGGGGCCGTGGGCGGATTCAAGCGATTGAAGGCCCTGGTCGTTCGCGGTAGCAACAAGGGCCGCGTGGGCCCCGCCGATCCCGACGCCTGGGAGCCCGCCAACAAGGCCGCCCTCGACGGCATCCGGGACGAGAACCACGTGACGTCGCCGAAAAAAGGCGGCCTGTCCGTCTTCGGCACGAACGTGCTGATGAACGTGATCAATTCCCTGGGCGCCCTGCCCACGAAGAACTCCCAGCGCTGCGCATTCGAACACGCGGAGGACCTGTCGGGCGAAACCATCAAAGATCGTTTCGTGGTCAAGAATCCCACGTGCCACGCCTGCCCCGTGGCATGTAAAAAGGAGGTGGAGATCCAAGAGGGCCCCTACGCGGGCCTCCACATGGAGAGCGTCGAGTTCGAATCGGCCTGGTCGCTGGGAGCCAACTGCGACAACCGCGATGCCGCGGCGATGATCAAAATGATCGACCAGGCCAACGAGTACGGGCTCGACGCCATCGAGCTGGGACAGTGCCTCGCCTGCTACATGGAGCTGACCGAGCGCGGCCTCGTGCCCGACGGAGCAGGCCTGGCATGGGGCGATACGGCCGCCATGGTGTCGACGATCGACCAGATCGCCCGGCGCGAGGGAATCGGCGACCTTCTGGCGGAGGGAACGGCCCGAATCGCCCGGCACTTCGGGGCCCCCGAGGTCGCCATGACCGTCAAAGACCAGGCCATTCCCGCCTACGACCCCCGAGGCCTCAAGGGCATGGGGATCGCCTACGCCACCTCGAACCGGGGCGCGTGCCACCTGCGGGCGTACACGCCGGCGAGCGAGGTGCTCGGCATCGGCGGCAAGACCGACCCGCTCGACTGGCGAGGCAAGGGCGCGCTCGCCAAGCTGCTGCAGGACGTGATGGCTTTCTCCGACAGCCTGGACATCTGCAAGTTCTCGGCCTTTGCCGAGACGGCCGACCACTACGCCCGGCAGTATGCGGCCTTCACCGGCCAGCCCTTCACCGCGCAAGACGTGCTTCATGCCGGAGAACGCATCTACAACCTCGAGCGCCGCTACAACAACGAGGCCGGCTTTCGCGAAGGCAGCGACACGCTGCCCGACCGGTTCCTCCACGAGCCGTCCACCGCGCCCTGTTCCCAGGGCCACGTCTGCGAACTCAAGGAGATGCTGGCGGAGTACTACGCCGAACGCGGCTGGATCGAGGGCGTCGTACCCGACGAGAAGCTCCGGGAACTCGCCATCCGCTGATCGCGCGAGCCGAGCGTGGCGGGGCGGTCGTGGTGGGCCGGCGCTGCACTTGGCGCATCCTACGGATTGGGGGCTTTCGGCGCAAGCAGCGCGAATTCCCAGATCGTCGGTCCCTCGACGGCCTCGAGGATCTCCAGCCGAAACACTCGGGCCGTGATGGGCTCGAACTCGACGGCCAGCTCCTCGCCGATGCGAGTGCCCCGGGTGACCGTCTTCCAGCCGTCGCCCTGCTTGGCGCGGATCTCGAACCGCTGCACCCGGGGCGCATAAGCCTCTTGAATCGCCGCCCGGCCGATCGTCTGCGGCTCGCCGAGATCGACCTCCAACCAAGCCTCGTGCGTGCCCGCGTCGGTGGCCCAGCGCGTGGCGGGGTCGTCGTCGACGGCCATGGCGGGTCCGTAGCGCGCGACCACGTTCTGATAAACGTTCGAGGCCGTTGCCGGCTTGTCCACGGCCAGCGAATCGGTGGGCAGCCGCCCGGGGTTCGCCTCGCACGCGGGGCCGTCGAGCTCGACGACCACGATCGTGTCGATGGGTCGCCGGTCGGCCTCGGGCACTGAGACGACGATCGACTCGCCGGTCTGCTCGACCGAGACGGTTCCGCCGGTCAGCACGCGGCTCGCCACGATCTTCTTCTCGATGGGCGGCAAGACCACGTTCTGCATGGCGCGATCGAGAAGATGCAGGTAGATCGTGCGATCTCGATACGTGGCCGCGCCCCAAGGGCCGCGGCGGAAGGGGCCTCCCCGGGTGCCGAAGATGCTCTCGCCGTATTGTTCGAGCCACCGGCCCATCTCGCGGAGCCGCTCGACCTGGCGGGGCTCGATGCGCCCGTCGGGCATGGGCCCGACGTTCAGCAGCAGGTTCCCGTCGCCGCCGACCACCTTGACGAGCGTTTGAAGGCATTCGTCGAGCGACTTCATCGGGTCGTCGGGTTTCCAGGCCCATTGGCGGCAGATGGTCATGCAGGTTTCCCAGGGGCGGTCGGTCTGCATGCGGCCGATCCGCTGCTCGGGGGTGTCGTAGTCGCCGGGCAGTCCGCCGCGGTTGTTGATGATGATCTCGGGCTGGAGCGTGCGGATCATCTGGAACAGGGGCGGCGAGTTCCAGTCGTCGCTCGTGCCGCCCAGGCCGTCGAACCACAGGATGTCGACCCGGCCGTAACCCGTCAGAAGCTCGCGGATCTGCCCGTGCAGGAACTCGACGTATTGGGCGTGGCGTTCGGTGCGGTAGTCGGGATGATACCAGTCGGGCGGCGAGTAGTAGATGCCCCATTTCAGCCCGCCCTCGTGGCAGGCGTCGGCCAGTTGCCCGACCACGTCGCGGCCGTAGGGCGACTCGGGGCTGGTGATCTTGTAGTCGGTCCATTTCGAGTCGAACATGCTGAACCCGTCGTGGTGCTTCGTGGTGAACACCATGTAGCGCATGCCGGCCGCCTTGGCGATCTCGACCCACTCGCGCGCGTCGAAGCGCACCGGGTTGAACTGCTTGTACAGATTGTCGTACTCCTCGACGGGGATCGTCCCGGTGCCGGTGCGGCCTCGGCGCTCGCCGCCGCGCGACCAGCCGATCTCGGTGCCCTTGAGGCTCACCGGCCCCCAGTGGACGAACAGCCCGAACTTGAGCTGGCGCCACGCGTCGACGACCTCGGGCGGGGCGTCGAGATACGCCGGGGATTCGTCGCCCGGGCTCTCGCCGCCTTGCGACGCCGCCGCGACCGACGGCAGAAATAACATGGCCCAGGCCAGAAGCGCGGTGGTTCGTTTCATGACGGCCTCCTTCGGCATCGGGGCGAGACGGGAATCCGCATCCAATATAGCTTCGCCGATCGGCCGTACAACTACGACGGCGCGAGCACCTCGCCGCGAATCGAGACCGTGATCTCGTCCAAGGGCACGTCGGCGCCCGACCGCGCCAGGGCGGCTTCGGCGATCCGCAGCAGGCCGGTGCAGCAAGGCACCTCCATGTGCACGACGGTCAGGCTCGTGGGCGAGGCGGTCGCCAGCACGCCGGCCAGCTTGTCGACGTGGGCGTGCACGTCGTCGAGCTTCGGGCAGCCGATCACGACCGGCCGGCCGGGCAGCATCCGTCGGTGGAAGTCGGCCAGGGCAAAAGGAACGCAATCGGCCACCAGGAGCAAATCGCGGCCCTTCAGGAACGGGGCGTGGGGCGGCACCAGGTGAAGCTGGATCGGCCAATTGCCCAAGGCCGAGGGCTCCGCGCCGGCCGCCGCCTGGCTCGCCGCGGGCCGACGGGCGGTCGCGACCCCAGGTGCCGACAGCACGTTGAGCCGAAGGTCCCGGGCCGCGGTGCCGGGGCAGCCTCCCGCGCAGGCCGAGGCCAGCCGCGGTTTTTCGCCCGCGACGTGGCGCCGGGCCGCTTCCTCGTCGAACGCCTCGGCCTCCCGCTCGACGATCCGGATGGCGCCCTCGGGACACTCGCCCAGGCAGGCCCCCAGTCCGTCGCAGTACACGTCGGAGACCAGACGCGCCTTGCCGTCGACGATCCGGATGGCGCCCTCGGCACACGCCGGCACGCAAAGGCCGCACCCGTTGCACTTGTGTTCGTCGATCTCGATGATTTTTCGCCTCGCCATGGATTCGGTCTCCTCGTTGACTGCTACGTGCCCGCCCAGGTCTCCGCACAACACCTTCATCATCGGACCCTCCGAGGCTCGCGTCCTTGACCTGGGTCAAGCCGAGGCGTTTTTTTTGGAACTTGGTCCGAAACGGCCGGAAGCACCCCTCGCTGGAGGTGGATCTTTGGACGTGGCGCCAGGCCGGCGCGGCGGGTCGGGCATGGTCTTCCGGCTTCTTGACGATCGAACTGGCGAAGGATAGGCTGAAATCGCGGCAGCAAACCGAATTCCACCGCGATGATCCAATCCTTCGTGCTGGGGCTTCCCGCCGACGCCCTCGACGGGCGGCCTTTGTCTCCATGTCGACGAGGGAAGAATGGCGAACTCGGATCAATGGGGGCCGGCAACGTCCTATCGCTGCCACGTGTTATTGCAGAAAGAAGAAGACGGCCGTTGGTCGGCAATCGTCCTGAACTTGCCCGGTGCGGGCAGTTGCGGCGATTCGGAAGCCGAGGCTCTGGCCAACGTGCGCGAGGCCGTGGCCGGTGCGATTCAATCGTACCTGGAATCGGGCGAAGAAATTCCTTGGAAGGATTCCCTGGCGGCCGATATTCGGGACGACGCGAGACACAAGTGGATCCTGGTGCATGCCTAAGCTTCCCCGCATTACGGGCAGGGAGGCGGTCGACGCTTTCTGTCGTGCGGGATATACCGTGGATCGCGTGAAGGGCTCGCATTCCATCCTGAAGCGCCCGGGCAGCAACCGACTCACCATTCCGGTGCATGCCGGAAAAACCGTGGGCGCGGGACTCCTTCTGTCTCAAATCGCCGCCGCCGGTCTGACGACCGACGAGTTCCTCGCTCTGTTGCGAGGTTGACGGGCCCCCGCTTCCACTTCAAGCGACCCGCGGTTGCCTCGCAACGTTCCCGTCGCAAGCCGAAGCGTCACGGCACCGGCGCTTGCGGCGGGCTCTGGCACGGGCGCGGTCTTTCGGGGAGAATGGACGGATTGCCTTTCTTCCCGAATGATAAGCGGAACGATGGATCAATCGCTGGAACAGATGCGCGAACGGCTCGACCGTTTCCGTGCCGACGTCGACGCGTTGCGGCGCGAGATCGGCAAGGTGATCGTGGGCCAGGACGAAATCGTCGCGGGCACGATCACCGCCCTGGTCGCGGGGGGCCACGTCCTCTTGGAGGGAGTGCCCGGGCTGGGCAAGACGCTGCTGGTGCGGACCCTGGCCGAGGCCCTGCAATGCCGCTTCGCCCGCATCCAGTTCACGCCCGACCTGATGCCGGCCGACCTGATCGGCACGAACGTGATGCTTGAGACGCCCGACGGGCACCGCAACTTCGATTTCCAGCCCGGGCCCATCTTCACGAACGTGCTTCTGGCCGACGAGGTAAACCGGGCCACGCCCAAGACCCAGTCGGCCCTGCTCGAGGCCATGCAAGAGCACTCGGTGACCGTGGCGGGCACGACCCACCGGCTCGGCGGGCTGTTCTTCGTGCTGGCCACGCAGAACCCGCTCGAAATGGAGGGCACTTACCCCCTGCCCGAGGCCCAGCTCGACCGGTTCTTCTTCAAGCTCTTGGTCGGTTTTCCCAGCACGGACGAGATGGTGTCGATCCTCGCCCGCACCACGGCCGACGATGAGCCGCGGGCCGAGCCGCTGTTTTCGGGCGAGCGGATCGTCGCGATGTCGCACCTGGCCCGGCAGATTCCCGTGGCCGACGACGTGTGCCGCTACGGGGTCGCCCTGGTAATGGCCTCGCACCCCGAGCATCCCCAGGCATCGCCCCTGGCGAAGCGGTTCGTGCGCTACGGCTCCAGCCCGCGCGGAGCCCAGGCCATGCTGCTCGCCGCGAAGATCCACGCGATCCTCGACCATCGCTACCACGTATCGCGCGACGACCTGCGGGCCGTGGCGCACAATGCCCTGCGGCACCGGCTGATCCTCAACTTCGAGGGCCAGGCCGAAAACGTGGCCCCCGACGACGTCATCGACGACGTGCTCAAGTGGGTCAAGGAGCCCCCATCGTAGGACGTGGTATCCCAGCGCGGAGCGGCCCATGCCCCTTTTCGACTCGGAGTTTCTGAAGCGGCTCGAATACCTGTCGCTCGTTTCGCGACGGGTGTTCAAGGGGCAGTTGATGGCCCAGCGGCGGACCATGCAGCTCGGCGGCGGGATCGAGTTCGCCGACCACCGCGACTACGCTCCCGGCGACGATCTGCGCTACCTCGACTGGAACGTCTACGCCCGGCTCGGCGAGACCCTGCTCAAGCGGTTTCAGGAGGAGGCCGACCTGCGCGTGTACCTGTTCGTCGACTGCTCGCGGAGCATGGGGTTCGGCGAGCCCTCGAAGTTCGATTACGCCCGGCAGGTAACCGCGGGCCTGGCCTACGTCGCCCTGGCCGAACTCGACCAGGTCTCGGTGATCGCCTTTGCCGACGATACGTTGGACAGCTTCCCGCTCACCCGGGGCAAAGACCGCATCCTCTCGCTGTTCCGGTTCCTCGAGGGGCTCGAAGGGCGCGGGACGGCCACCGACCTGGCCCGGGTGACCGGCAGCTTCGTCCACCGCAATCCGCGCCAGGGATTGGCGATCGTGGTCAGCGATCTCTACGACCCGGCCGGTTTTCAGCGGGGAATCGACGTGCTCCGCCATCGCCACTACGAGCCGCACCTCGTGCAGATCTACGACCGCCGCGAGGCCCGGCCCGACTTGTGGGGCGACCTCGAGCTGTACGACGTCGAGACGGGCACGGCCAAGAAGGTGACCGTCACCGAGCGGAGCCTCCGCCAGTACCGGCAAGCCTTCGAGCGGTTCCTCGACTCGGTCGAGTCGTACTGCCGCGCCTACGGGCTCGGCTACACGCGCACCTCGACCGCGATCCCGTTCGACGAGCTGATTCTCACGATGATGCGCCGGGCGGGCATCGTGCAGTAACGGCCGCGGGGGCTGCTTCTTGTCCACGTGGCCGCGCACGGCCTGAGCCGGATGCGTTGTCGTCGGGAGCATGGCTGCTTCGCGAGGGAGCCGGCAGGAAGGCGAGAGGGGCGGCGGGCGGCGACGCCCGTGGCGTCGCCTGCGGTGTTGCGCCCCAGCTCGAGCGTCACGTCGCCCAGCCGCCCGATCGTCGAATCGAGGATCCCGTGCAGCCGCGGGACAAGTGCGGCTCGCGCCCCCGCGAGTCGAGGAACCGACCTGGCGTTTGGAACCCGCCTCCCCCCGACGCTACAATAGAATGCACGGGTCGGCGCGGCCGGGGGCGGGGCGCGACGGCCGGACGTTCGGGAGTCTCGTGGCCTGGATCGACACAAGGAGAATGCTTTCATGTGCTACCGACAGACGAAACTGTGGCATCGGATCGCGGCGGCCGCCCTGGTCCTGGCAGTCGTGGCCGGCTTCGCGTCGGCCGCCGAGGTGACCATTACCCAGACCGACGGCAAGGCCGTCGTCAGAATCGACGGCCAACCGTTCACCGAATACGTCTTCGAGGGCTATGCGAAGCCGATCTTCTATCCGGTCATCGGGCCGACGGGCGTCGGAATGACCCGCAACTATCCCATGAAGGAAGTCGACAACGAGGCGCACGACCATCCCCACCAGAAGTCGATCTGGTACACGCACGACGACGTGAACGGCGTGCAGTTCTGGCTGGAGCATCCGGAGAGAGCCGGCCGGATCGTGCAGCGCGATATGCAGATCGAGGGGAACCGCATCCGAACCCGCGACGAGTGGCTCGCCCCCGACGGGAGCGTCGTGTGCAGCGACGCCCGGGTGTTCGAGTTCGGCACGACGCCGGCGGGCCGCTACCTCGACTTCCGCATCACGCTCGAAGCCTCGCACGGCGAGGTCGTCTTCGGCGACACGAAGGAGGGCACCATGGGCCTGCGCACCCATCCGCTGCTCCGCCTCCAGGCCGACCCGAAGCGCGGCAACCACACGGCCAGGGGCCAGGCCGTCAACAGCGAGGGGATCGAGGGCAAAGACGTGTGGGGAAAGCGCGCCAAGTGGGTCGATTACTGGGCGCCGATCGAAGGCGAGACGGTGGGCATCGCGATCTTCGACCACCCGACGAACCCGCGCCATCCCACCTGGTGGCACGCGCGCACCTACGGCCTGGTCGCCGCGAACCCCTTCGGCATCCACGACTTCGAGAACAAGCCCGAGGGCACGGGCGACATGAAGATCCCGGCCGGCGAGAGCGTCACCTTCCGCTACCGCTTTCTCTTCCACCGGGGCGACTTCCGGGAGGCGAACGTCGCCGGCGAGTACGAGGCGTTTGCCCAAAGCGACTGACGGTTCACTCGCCGAGGCAGTACAGGAAGCTCTTTCCGCGAAGAAACACCTCGCCGTCGACCAGGGCCGGCGAGGCGTCGATCGGGTCGTCGAGCCGGTTGGTGACGAGCACCTCGAGCGGGGCGCCGTGCCGCAGGACCACCGTGGTGCCGTCGCGGCCCACGAAGTATACGCGCCCCGCGGCCCCGACCGGCGAGGCGTACAAGGTTTGCAGGCCCGGAATGCGCTCGCCCTCGATCAGCGGCTTGCCCGTCTTGGCGTCGAGGCAGGTGAGGATCGCGTTGTTCGAGCGCGTGAAGTAGAGCCAATCGTCGTACAACAGCGGCGAGGGGACGTAGGGCGTGCCCCGGTCGCGATGCCAGATGATGCGATCGCTGCCGGTCAGATCGCCCGAGGCATCGAGCGGAAGGGCGTACAGCGCGCCGCCTTTGAATCCGCTCATGCAGTAGACGACCCCGTCGGCGACGACCGGCGAGGGGATCACGTTGACCGTCTGCCCGCCGCACTCCCAGAGGATCTCGCCCGTGTCGAGATCGTACGCGACGACGCGCCGGCTCGCGCTGACGATCAACTGCCTCGTGCCCCGGCGATGCACGACGACCGGGGTCGACCAACTGGTCGCCTCGTCGCGGTCAACCTTCCACCGGCTTTCGCCCGTGCGGGCGTCGAGCACCTCGAGGAACGAGGGCCCCTCGTGGTCCCAGTTGACGGCGAGGGAGTCGCCGTCGATGACGGGCGAGGCGCCTTCGCCCCATCCGAACCGCGTGATCATGTCGCCCAGATCGCGCTGCCACACGAGGTTGCCCTCCAGATCGTAGCAGTAGATGCCGCGCGAGCCGAACGAGGCGTAGACGAAGCGGCCGTCGGTCGTGGGCGAGGCCGAGGCGTAGCCGTGGTCGCGATGATGGCCCTCGTGGGGAACCGCTTCGGTGGCGACCCGCTGCCAGCGCACGCGGCCCGTCGTCCGGTCGAGACACAGGACCACGAATCGGTAGTAGTGCGCGGGAGGCTTGGTCAGGTAGCCGCCGGGCGGCTCGACATCGGGCCGCGGGAGCGGCTTCGCCGGCCGGTCGGTCTCGACGGCCGTCGACACGAAGACGCGATCCTGCCACACGATGGGCGACGAGTTGCCGCTGCCGGGAATCCGCACCTTCCACTTGACGTGGGTCGTCTCGTCCCAGGTGATCGGCGG
>Ga0334893_1000751_pt1 | contig 38266 bp, 38 predicted proteins | sample GraSluR3_MG_5_FD_207218 | JGI IMG/M metagenome (GOLD analysis project Ga0334893, IMG submission 207218) | Sludge microbial communities from methane-producing bioreactor in Wageningen University, Netherlands - Granular Sludge_09_05-R3 | ecosystem: Engineered > Bioreactor > Anaerobic >...
GAGGATATTCAACTTTCAAAGAAATAATGAATAATGAACACTGAATTTCGAATTTCGAAGTGGTTTGGAAAACGAATGGGCAAAGCACGATAACCAGCGTCCACTCCCTACCCAACTTCATCATTCTACATTCAAAGAATCTCACGCCAAGTCGCTAAGTCGCAAAGAAGAATAAATGTAAACAAACGCCCTCTCCCCTCCCCAACTTCATCATTCTTCATTCTACATTCGATACCTGCTTGCCGCAGGCAGGTTCAACATTCCCTGCCCGACATAACATCTAGGCAGATGAGGATATTCAACTTTCAAAGAAATAATGAATAATGAACACTGAATTTCGAATTTCGAAGTGGTTTGGAAAACGAATGGGCAAAGCACGATAACCAGCGTCCACTCCCTACCCAACTTCATCATTCTTCATTTTACATTTTACATTCTACATTCAAATAATCTCTCGCTAACCTGCAAAAAAAGGCAGGCAGAGCCGCAAAAGGGTAGTTGCCTATTAGTCAGTCACCCACTCATTCGCCCAAACTTCATCATTCTACATTCATTATTCTACATTCGATATTCAAAAAAAAATCTCTGTGTTAAAAAATCTCTCGCTAACCTACCAAGTTGAAAGGCAGGGAGGCTATGCCGTAAAGGGTAGTCAGCTATTCGCCATCGCCCACGCCCCACCCCAACTCTAAACCTGCCATAGGTAGGCAAACCTTAAACCCTAAACTTTAAACTCTAAACCTTAAATTTGCCATAGGCAGGTAAGCCTTAAGCTGTATAATTCCCGCTACCAACATTTATCCTCCCGACCCAAAGATGAAAACCCATATTCCCCAGCATATGTGGCCATGATTACAATAAAAAATCATTACTTTTGTTTTCAAAATATACATTTTGTCAAAGCAGAGACCCATACTTATTTGTCTTTGACAATCATCTTATTACGCCACATCATCAGCCATATCGCCATGGGACTGACCGGGCGAAGCTATGTAAAGGCCTAACGAATTAGGACTATCTCAGAAGTTGAAAAAATGATAAAATCTGACTTTGACTCGCATACCAAATAATATGTATGGTACGCAGTTTTGCAAATTAGTTCTCATATCCCTGTATTTGAAAACCAGTGTAGCGATTAAGCGTTGATGTGATGAGGTGATGAGGTGATGAGGTGATGAGGCGATAAGGCAATGATGAGACAATGAGACAATGAGATAATACGATATACAAATGTAAAGCGCTAAACGCAGAACTGAACCCTGAACTCTAAACCTTAAACTTTAAACATTGAACCTAGAACCTAGAACCCTATAACATATGACAGAAAACATTAAATCCCCTTCCGACGAAATCGACCTAATCGAACTCATCCGCCACCTCTGGAACGGCCGCAAGCTAATCATTAAGATTACCGCTGCATTTATAGCCCTTGGTCTTGTTATTGCCCTTGCCAGCCCCAAGCAGTACAAGGTGGAAACCAAGCTTTTACCCGAAGCCAAAAGTACCTCGGGAGGAGGTGCTGCAGCCCTTTTGTCATCCCTTAGCGGGCTGGGTGGTTTCTCTATGGCAGCCGAAGGAGCCGATGCCATTGGCCCCATGCTCTACCCCGATGTGCTAAAAAGCACACCATTCTACTTGGAGTTGCTAAACCATAAAGTTACCTACAGAACCGATGACGAAACGCTAGATATAACCGTTTTTGAATACCTAAACGACTACTCTAAAAACTCCTTAATGGGTATAATAATGAAATACACCATTAAGTTACCCTGGACTATTCTGGGATGGATAATGGGTGAACAAGAAATTGAAGAACAAGAAGTAATTCTTGGACAGAAGAAGATAGCAAGAATGACTAAAGAACAACACGAAACAATAAAAGCCCTGCAAGACAAAATTGGTGCCTCCATAGACCAAAAAAACGGCGTTATAAGCATCTCCACCGAATTTGGCGACCCATACATTACAGCTCAAATAGCCAACTTTGCCGTTGAATATCTTTCAAACTACATAACTGAGTACCGTATTGAAAAATCGGAAACCGACCTCAATTTCATCCTGGAACGTTACGCTGAAAAGGAAAAGGAGTACCTGCAAGCACAAAAGGAGCTAGCCCAGTTCCGCGATGCCAACCGCAACGTGCAATCGGCTGCAGCTCGCACCGAGGAGGAACGCCTAAACAACAAATACACCCTTGCCTTTAACGTGTACAATGGTCTTGCACAACAGCTAGAGCAGGCAAAAATTAAGGTGCAAGAGGAAACACCGGTTATTAAAATACTCGAACCAGTTAAGGTACCAGTTGAAAGAAGTAAGCCAAGGCGTTCACTAATGCTGGTTGTGTTTGCCTTTCTAGGTGGATTTATTGGGGTTGGGTATGTGTTTGGAAAACTTATATGGGTAAATATTAGGGAGCAATTGAAAACCGAATAAATTTCACGCAAACCTGCCTTTCGGCAGACAGGGCCGCTAAGGCGCAAAATGATAATAATCCACATACAATGAACGCTATACGATATGGCGGTGAGGCGATGAAGCGTTGATGAGATGAAGCGATGATGGGATAATCAGAACGGAGAACGACATTCATGTCTTCTCGAAGAGAATAACCAAAGTAAAAATTATTCGTTTAAATACTTTAGATAATACGATTAAATATGAGCACCCTAATAATTAAAGCCAAATCCGAAGAGGAGCATAAATTTTTGAAGATGCTACTAAAAAAGATGCACATTGAGGTGAAAGAGGTTGACGAATCGTCGCCTAACTACTCAACCCTAGAGGCCATTGAGGATGCAAGGCAAAAAAAAGGCACAGTAGTTAAAGATTCAAGTGAACTTTTCAATAATCTTGGCATATAGTGTTTAAACTTATATACACCAACCGTTTTACCAAGGATATTAAACTGCTCAAAAAAAGAGGTTACAAAATGGAACTTCTTAAAACAGCAATTATGGAGATAGAAAAAACTGGAAAACTTCCAGTTAATAATAAACCACATAAACTTTCTGGCAACTAGAACGACATTTGGGAAGCACATTTAAAACCCGACTGGCTTTTACTATGGAAGGTTTATCCTGAAAACAATGAGGTTTGGCTAATCCGATCGGGTACACGTTCAGATTTATTTTAGGTTACATTCACCCAGTCTAAGAAATTTCAAGAATCCAATCTGGTTATGACAAAGGACAATAACCCCATTAGAGAAAAAATCATCAAAGGGTTAGAGTTGACTCACAGAAAGTTAATAGAACACAAAAAGGCTCGGAATCTTGAGCTAGTTATTTCAGTAAATGGTAAGATAATCCATATTCGACCAGAGGATTTAAGAGAGGACTAAATATGAACACATTGGCCAATGTGCACCCCGGCGAAATTTTACTGGAGGAGTTTTTAAATCCTCTTGAGATATCAGCATACAGATTATCTAAAGACACCGATATTCCACAAACACGGATTTCGCAAATTGTTAAAGGTAAAAGAAGGATTACAGCCGATACAGCACTCAGGTTAGCATCATATTTTGGAACAACTGCAAAATTTTGGCTTGGCTTACAGGACGATTATGACATTGAGGAAGAGCAAAAAAGTAAAAAAGAAATATTGATCCGAATAAAGAAAATTGCACCACAACAAGCGGTTTAAAAATACCAAAGGCAATAAACCCCATTAGAGAAAAAATCATCAAAGGGTTAGAATTGACTCAAAAACTATCCACAAATTAACACAAATTAACACAAATAAGAATTTGAGTAAATTTGTGCTAATCTGTGGACAAAACCTAGAACGTAGAACGCAAAACGCAAAAACGCTTCCATGAACCTAATAAACGTCCTTCTAACTGGTGGTGTGGGCAGCCGCCTATGGCCACTATCACGTAAATCGCAACCAAAACAGTATATCCCCCTGTTCAATGGTAAAACCCTTTTTCAACTTGCAGCCGAAAGGAACAATAGCATTTGTGACCAGATACTTATAGTTTGCAACAAAGATAACTACCAACTATAGGAACAAAATATTAAGGAATCTGGCATTAGCAAATATTCAAAAATAGTTGAAGCCACCCCACGGAACACAGCAGCGGCAGTTGCCTTTGCAGCATTTTGGGCCAATAAGGAAGATATTTTACTGGTGACCCCTGCCGACCATATAATTGAAGATCTGAAAATCTACAAAAAATCTGTTGACAGAGCCGTTGAACTAGCCAAAGAGGGCAATCTGGTTACCTTTGGCATTAAACCCACTAAACCCGAAACGGGTTACGGCTATATACAGCACAATGGCGAAGATGTAATATCGTTCAAAGAGAAACCATCATTTAAGGATGCCGAAAAGTATCTAAACGATGGTAACTTCCTGTGGAATAGCGGTATTTTCTGCTTCAGGGCAGGTGTTTATCTTGAGGAACTCCCAAAATTTAGAAAGGATATTTATGAAGCCTCCAAAGCAGCATTCTCCGGTATTAAGGATGATTTTATGCCCCTTGATGAATCTTTGCAAATACCCAAAGAGAGCATTGACTATGCCGTTATGGAGCACTCAAAAAGAATTAAGGTTGTTCCCTCATCCTACACCTGGTCCGACCTAGGCTCTTTTGAAGCGCTATACGACTTTTATAAAAGCCAAGGGCAAGATCATCTATTTAATAACAGTAACCTTATCCTTGGCTCAAAAAAACACGTTGAGATTATTGGGCTTGAAAATATTGTCGTTGTGGAGACGGATGATGCAATACTTATATTACCAAAAGAGAGGACCCAAGATGTTAAAAACAACTACGAATCTCTTGAAAAAGAAAAATCAACATTAATTGAATAACTAAAGTTGTCATGAGCAATAATAAAGTCGCCTTAGTATCTGGTATTACAGGACAGGACGGAAGTTACCTAACAGAATTATTATTAGAAAAAGGTTATACCGTGCATGGTATCATTAGAAGAAGTAGTTCATTCAACACCTTCAGAATAGATCACATATACAACAACCCAGAACTACTCAACAAGAGGTTTTTTCTACATTACGGCGATTTAACCGACTCGAGTAATCTAAATAGACTTGTTGAAAAAATTAATCCCGATGAAATTTATAACCTTGGGGCACAAAGTCATGTGCAGGTTAGTTTCGAGGTACCCGAATATACGGCAGAGGTTGATGGTGTTGGAACTCTCAGGTTTCTTGATGCAATAAAAGAAACTGGCATAAAAACTCGCTTCTACCAAGCATCCACATCGGAGCTTTACGGGCTGGTTCAGGATGTACCCCAAACCGAAAAAACACCATTTTACCCAAGAAGTCCTTATGCGGCAGCTAAGCTTTACGCCTACTGGATTGTGGTAAACTACCGTGAGGCATACAATCTTTTTGCTTGTAATGGCATTCTTTTTAACCACGAGAGCGAGCGCAGAGGAAAAACCTTTGTTACTCGTAAGATTAGTGTTGCCATTTCTAAAATTATGACAGGACAACAGGATATGCTCCTTCTTGGGAATATGGATGCTAAGCGCGACTGGGGCTATGCTCCAGAGTACGTTGAGGGGATGTGGCGAATTCTTCAGGCAGACACTCCCGAAGATTTTGTTTTAGCAACTAACGAAACCCATACCGTTAGGGAATTTGTTGAGGAGGCATTTAAAGTGCTTGGCGAAGAAATTGAGTGGAAGGGCGAGGGAGTAAACGAAAAGGGTTTCCTAAAGTCAACTGGCAAGCAGGTAGTGGGTATCGACCCCAGATACTTTAGGCCTTCCGAGGTTGATTTGCTTATCGGCGATTACTCCAAAGCCAAAGCAAAACTGGGCTGGGAACCCAAAATCACATTTAAAGAGTTGGTTAAGTTAATGGTGACAGCCGACTTTGAAAAAGCAAAAAAAAGAAGTAACTTTAGTGAACCTGCTTAATCTCACGCCAAGGCGCTAAGTCGCTATAAAACATCTCGCCAAGCCGCTAAGTCGCTAAGAAATCTCACGCCAAGCCGCCAAGGCGCTAAGTAAAACTAAAAATTAATTGCGTCTCAGATTATAGCGGCTCTGCGTCTTTGCGTGAAGAAAAAGCAACTGCGATCTTAACAAACTGCGGCTATGCGTCTTTGCGTGAAGAAAAAGCAACTGCGCCCTTTAACAATCTGCGTCTTCGCGTCTTTGCGTGTAAATAACTGCGACTTAAATCATAGCGCCTCCGGGTCTTTGCGTGAAAAAAGAATGCGTCTCTACGCCTCTGCGTGAAACAAAACACTAATAATATGAACAAAAACAGCAAAATATACGTTGCCGGGCACGATGGTCTAGTTGGCTCAGCAATAGTAAAAAACCTTAAAAGTAAGGGCTACTCCAACATAATTGGCAAGACGTTTAAGGAACTTGACCTTAGAAATCCTATTGCAGTAAAATCATTCTTCGATTGGGCAAAACCAGAATACGTATTCCTGGCAGCAGCTAAGGTTGGGGGTATAATAGCCAACAATACTTACCGAGCAGAATTTATTTACGATAACCTGATGATTCAAAACAATATTATTCATCAGTCCTATCTAAGTGGAGTTAAAAAACTTCTTTTTCTGGGTAGCACTTGTATTTACCCTCGCGAATGTCCTCAGCCTATGAAAGAGGAGTATCTGCTTACTAACGAGCTTGAGTACACCAACGAACCCTACGCCATTGCTAAAATTGCTGGCATAAAAATGTGCGAAAGCTATAATATTCAGTACGGCACAAACTTTATATCTGTTATGCCAACCAACCTATATGGCCCCAACGATAACTTTGACCTTGAAAAATCACACGTACTACCTGCATTAGTTAGGAAAATTCATCTTGGTAAATGCCTTGAAACCAACAATTGGGAAGCAATTACTGAAGACCTTAACAAGCGACCAATAGAGGGTGTCAATGGTAGCTCAAAGAAAGAGGACATCCTTAACATATTAAATAAATATGGCATTAAATTAAGCGACAACAAAGTAACTGTTGAAATCTGGGGATCGGGTAAGCCCTTGAGGGAATTCCTTTGGTCCGAGGAGATGGCCGATGCATGCGTTTTTGTTATGGAGAATGTAAATTTCTCAGATCTTTCTCAAGATAAATCTGAAATAAGAAACACTCATATCAATATTGGAACTGGCGAAGAGATTAGCATAAAGGGCTTGGCTGAACTAGTTAAGAAAACCATTGGGTTCTCTGGCGAACTGTACTTTAACGTATCTAAACCTGATGGCACATTAAAAAAATTGACGGATCCGAGTAAACTTAATGATTTGGGTTGGAAGCACAATATTGATATTAAAGAAGGGATTAGGTCATTATACAACTGGTATTATAGTCCAAAAACTTGATTTCATTTATTAATATAACCAAAGATACAAGAATGAAAGGAATAGTATTAGCCGGGGGCGCAGGAACACGTTTATTCCCTATAACAAAGGGAGTCTCCAAACAAATGCTTCCAATTTATGACAAACCAATGATATACTACCCTATATCTGTATTAATGCTTGCAGGTATTCGTGAGATACTTATAATATCTACACCACAGGATTTGCCAAATTTTAAAAACCTTTTGGGCGATGGTTCCAATTTTGGCGTTTCTTTCTCATACGAGGAGCAACCAAAGCCTGAAGGACTTGCCCAAGCATTTATTATTGGCGATAAGTTTATTGGCAATGATGATGTTTGCCTTGTACTTGGCGACAATATTTTTTATGGACATGGGCTAACAAAATTGCTGGAGAACGCAAAGCGAAATGTGAAAGACAACAAAACTGCGACAGTTTTTGGCTACTGGGTTAACGATCCCGAAAGGTATGGGGTAGCACAATTTGATGAAAATGGCAAGGTTATTTCTATTGAAGAAAAACCTCAAAACCCAAAGTCAAATTATGCTGTGGTTGGGCTATATTTCTACACCAATGAGGTTGTTCAAATTGCCAAAACAATAAAACCCTCAGCCAGAGGCGAACTAGAAATTACTACCGTTAACCAAGAGTATCTAAAGATGAAAAGGCTTGGTGTTGAGCTAATGGGACGAGGATTTGCCTGGCTCGATACAGGAACACACGAGTCGCTTACTGAGGCCAGCAACTTTGTTGAAACCATAGAACATAGGCAGGGGTTAAAAATCGCATGTCTTGAAGAAATTGGATATACAAAGGGTTGGATTACTAAGGAAAAAGTTTTAGAGGTGGCAAAACCTATGGAGAAAAATCAGTATGGACAATACTTAACAAAGCTATGCAAGCAGAAATGAAAAAAAGCATCCTAATCACTGGCGGAGCAGGTTTTATTGGATCACACGTTGTTCGCCTTTTTGTAAATAACTATCCAGAATACAAAATAGTTAATTTCGACAAGTTAACATACGCAGGCAACCTCGAGAACCTAAAGGATATCGAAAGCAAACCAAATTATGTGTTTGTAAAGGGCGATATCTGCGATATTGATTTGGTTCTTAAAACCATAAAGGATTACAATATCGATGGTATTATCCATCTTGCAGCTGAATCGCATGTTGATAGATCAATAACCGATCCTTTTACATTTGCTCAAACAAATGTTATAGGCACTCTAGCACTCCTGCAAGCAGCAAAGGAACTTTGGAAAGATAACTATGAAGGTAAACTTTTCTATCACATCTCCACCGATGAGGTATACGGTTCCCTTGACGAGGAAGGCTTCTTTACCGAAACTACACCATACGACCCTAAATCCCCCTACTCTGCTGCAAAAGCAAGCTCCGACCATTTTGTAAGGGCATTTAACAATACATTTGGTTTACCTATAGTCATCTCAAACTGCTCAAACAACTATGGGCCAAACCAATTTCCTGAAAAACTTATCCCTCTTTTTATTAACAATATTATTAATAATAAACCCCTACCAGTTTATGGAAAAGGAGAAAACGTAAGGGATTGGCTTTACGTTGTTGATCATGCAATAGCCATCGATGCAATTTTCCATAAAGGAAAAGTTGGCGAAACATACAACATTGGTGGTTTTAATGAGTGGAAAAACATTGACCTAATAAAGGTTATTTGTAGGGCAATGGACAAAAAACTAGGCAGACCCGAGGGAACATCAGAAAAATTAATAACCTATGTTACCGACAGAGCTGGGCACGATCACCGTTATGCCATAGATGCATCAAAAATCAAAAAGGAGTTAGGCTGGGAACCTTCTTTACAATTTGAAGAAGGGATAAGTTTAACAATAGACTGGTACTTTGATAATCAGAACTGGTTGAATAACATAACTAGTGGCGATTATAAGATGTATTACAAAAAAATGTATAATCTCTAGCAATTCTCATTAACATTTTGCAAAAGTAACTTCATTCTCTTTATTCTCATAGTCGCTTATGGAATTCACCACAAAAAAAACCTAATTACGACACAAGATTTTAGTGTATAGTTTAAAAAATAAAACAGTAAATGGACTCCTTTGGAGTGCTATCGATAATTTTGCTAATCTAGCCATACAGTTTATTGTAGGGGTAATTTTGGCACGCATACTTACCCCTCACGAGTTTGGGTTAATTGGTATGCTAATGATTTTTATTGCTATTTCACAATCAATCGTTAACAGTGGGTTTAGCCAGGCACTGATACGGAAAAATGATTGCACAAACACCGATTACTCAACCGTCTTCTATTTTAATTTGGCAATAGGTGTACTTTTTTATTTTGTATTGTATTTTTCGTCAGGACTTATAAGTGATTTTTTTGATGAACCACAATTAAGCAAAATATTAAAGGTTTTAAGTATTATCATTGTTGTTGAATCATTTACTGTTATACAGCGCACAATACTTACCAAACGGGTTGATTTTAAATTACAGGCTAAAATATCTTTTATTGCTACTTTTGGTTCAGGTATACTTGCCATTGTTATGGCTTACAACAATTATGGAGTTTGGAGTTTGGTTGCTTTGCACGTTGGAAGACGATTCCTGAATTCTCTGTTTTTGTGGCTGTGGAACCGCTGGAAACCTTTGCTTATTTTTAGTACGCAATCATTTAAAGAACTGTTTGGTTTTGGCAGTAAGTTGTTGCTAAGTGGTTTAATCGACACCATATATCGCAATATCTACTATATTGTTATTGGAAAATTTTTCTCTGCTGAACAACTTGGTTACTACACTAGAGCTGATGAATTTAAGCGAATCCCTTCTGAAAATCTAAATAATATTATTGGTAGAGTAAGTTTTCCTGTGTTGGCAGAAATACAAAATGAAAAAGTTCGCCTAAAGAGCAATTACCAAAAACTAATTCGCAGCACAATGCTTATTACGTTTACTCTAATGATTGGTATGGCTGCAGTTGCTAGGCCTATGGTATTAACTCTAATTGGCGACAAATGGGAGCCATCAATAATTTACCTACAAATGCTTAGCTTTGTTGGAATGATGTATCCACTACATGCGCTAAACTTGAATATGCTGCAGGTTTCTGGCAGATCCGATCTCTTTCTAAAGCTAGAGGTTATAAAAAAAATTATTGCTATACCAACTATTATTATTGGGATAATTTGGGGAATTAAAATTATGATAGTTGGGATGATGATAAACACATTGTTTGCATACTATCTTAACAGCTACTGGAGCGGACGTTTTATTGGCTATTCTTTCAAAGAACAGGTTTTGGATATCCTCCCTTCATTTGGCTTAGCCCTAGCTATGGGAACAGGTGTTTTTTTCATAGGAAAAATCTTACCTTTTAATAATTTAATGGTATTGATTATTCAGGTTATAACAGGTGTAGGCTTTATCTTAACGTTTTGTGAAATCACAAAATTTAGAGACTATACATTTATTAAGGATTTAATTTTTGAAAAGATTAATCAAATAAAAAAATGACAAAAAAACCCAAGGCACATAACAACCCAATCTATGTTACACAGCCTTCACTACCCGAATTGCAGGAGTTTATTCCTTATTTGCAAAAAATCTGGGATAACAAAATCCTCACTAACAATGGCCCATTTCACCAACAGCTAGAGAAAGAACTTGCGCAATTTCTGGGTGTTCCATTCATTTCTCTATTTGCAAACGGCACATTGGCCTTGGTAACTGCCTTACAGGTTCTCCGAATAACTGGCGAAGTAATTACCACTCCATACAGTTTTGTAGCCACGACGCACAGTCTTTGGTGGAATAATATTAAGCCAGTTTTTGTGGACATTGAACCAGAATTTGGGAACCTCGATCCTGAAAAAATAGAAGCAGCCATTACCCCTAAAACAACAGCCATATTACCTGTACATGTATATGGCAACCCTTGTAAGGTTGATAAGATGAAAGAGATTGCAGATATATACGGTCTGAAAGTAATTTACGATGCTGCACACTGTTTTGGGGTTAAGCACAAAGGTGTTGGTATTTGTAATTATGGCGATCTATCCATCCTAAGTTTTCATGCCACCAAAGTATTTAACACAATGGAGGGTGGCGCCATTATTTGCCATGATGAAGCCACTAAAAAAAGAATAGACTACCTAAAAAACTTTGGCTTTGCTGGCGAAACTACGATTATGGCACCAGGAATTAATTCAAAAATGAATGAAATACAAGCCGCCCTTGGGCTTGTTCAACTAAATCATTACGACGAAAATATAAAAAAGCGTAAAGATATTGCTAGTACTTATAGAAAAGAACTTACTAATATAAAAGGCATCTCCATGTTGCCTGAACCTACTGAAACTGATTCAAACTATGCTTACTTCCCAATTTTTATCAACGAAAAGGAATTTGGCATTAGCCGAGATCAACTTTATGAGAAACTAAAACAACACAAAATCTTTGCACGCAGATATTTTTATCCGCTTATAAGCGAGTTCTCAATGTACAAAACGCTTGATTCATCCAACCCCTCAAACCTGCCAACTGCTATTAAATTGGCTGAGCAAGTTATATGTTTGCCTATTTATCCAGATTTGTCTAAATCTAATACAAGTAAAATTACTGACCTTATTACAAACAATGCTTGAATATTCAATAATAGATAAATCTATTGGAAAGGATAATGTTGTTGAAATCCTAACTCAATATGATTCGTACTTTATACCTAAAATTAGTGAACGAAATAATTTAATTGAATATGCTGAAAAATTAGCTTCCAATGCCACATTCATTATTGCAAAGAAATTTAATAATATTGCAGGATTTGCTGCTTTTTATTTTAACCAAGCACCAAAATCATCTTACCTTACATTAATTGCTGTTAATAAAGATTTTCAGGGTTTGGGGATAGGGAAATCATTAATCAATGAGTTAATACTTTTTTGTAGAACAAAAAATTCTACTGGTATAATGTTGGAAATGAGAGCAAATGATAGTAAATTGTTGAATTTTTATACTAAACTAGGCTTTGAGATTACAGAGAAATTTAAAAGCCCCTTTAATGAAGAAGTTAAATATTATATGAATCTTCGTATAAGTAAGAATGAATAACAATGACAGCAACACCTTTAAATACTCTTAATAACATCAGTAAAACTTTGGGCGTTAACATTATAGTAAAACACGATGATGTTTACCCGTCCTTAGGAGGGGGTAACAAAGCAAGAAAACTTAGCTATATCATTAATAAAAATGTCCAAAATAATTACAATGCCATTGTAACTGCTGGAGGAAACCAATCAAACCATCTTCGAGCCACAGCCCTTTTTGCAGCTAAACTTGGATGGAAGTTAGTTTGCATTGTACACGATAACAAACCAGATATATTCGAGGGAAATCTGAAAATAGTGAGATTAACCGATTCCGAGATAAGGTTTGTTAAGATGTCTGATGTTAAGGAAGAGATGGACAGAGCAATGGCAGATTTAAGAAAAGAAGGATATAAGCCATTTTACATTTGGGGCGGTGGCCATTGCGTTGAGGGTTCTTTTGCATATTACGATGCAGTTAAAGAACTTTATGGTCAATTACAAAATACTAAACCCGATTATATAGTTGTTGCAAGCGGTACAGGAACAACACAGGCAGGTATTGAAATTGGTGTTCGTCAGTATTGGCCTAATTGCAAAGTAATAGGGATTTCAGTAGCTCGTGAGGAAAAGCGCGGGAAACAAGCAATAATTGATAGCATGAAAGAATTAAATTCCTACTTAGGGAGTCCAGTAGCAGTGCCTAATAAAATTGAATTTGATGATAGTTGGACTGGTGGAGGCTATGAGCAAACTTATCCTGAGTTATTAGAGACAATAAAATGGGCTGCTAAAACAGAAGGTCTCATCCTAGACCCAACTTATACTGGAAAAGCTTTCCACGCATTAAAAATGTATGTAAAAAAAGGGGTCATTAAGTCTGGAGCTAATGTCGTTTTTTGGCATACAGGAGGTCTCCTTAACTTAATGGCATCAAAAATCCTATAATATGTTAAATATACTTCTCACATCTGTTGGCCGAAGAACATATATGGTCAATTACTTCAAGGATGCATTAGCCGGCATAGGTAAGGTGCATGCCGCCAATAGCACAGAAACATATGCTATGAAAAAAGCTGATAAATCAGTTATTTCACCTCTAATATACGATGATAATTATATTGATTTCATTCTAGAATATTGTCATAAGTATAACATTAAAGCTGTTATTTCTTTGTTCGACATCGATTTACCAATTCTAGCAAAAAACAAAGAAAAATTTGCAGAACAAGGAATAAAAATAGTTGTAAGTAATTTAAAGTTTATTGAGATATGTAACGACAAATGGTTAACCTATAATTTTCTTAGGGAAAACGGTTTCAATACACCTCGTACCTTTCTCGAAATTGATGAAGTATTTGATTTAATAAATAGAAATTCGATAGTTTTCCCTCTAATTATTAAACCGAGATGGGGTATGGGATCTATTGGAATATTTCAGGCAGATAACATTGAAGAATTAAAAGTCCTTTATAAAAAAACATCGAATAGCATTAATGAAAGTTACTTGAAGTTTGAATCACAGAAGGCTCCCGCTCATTCTGTAATAATCCAAGAAAAATTATTAGGAGACGAATATGGTATGGATATATTTAATGACTTAAAAGGTAATTTTTTATCTATTGTATCCAAGAAGAAACTCGCTATGCGAGCAGGCGAAACCGATAGTGCAATTATTATTGAGAATGAAAATTTAAACTGTATTGGGGAAAAAATCAGTACATTATCAAAACATATCGGTAATCTTGATGTGGATGTTTTTAGTTACAACAACAATTTTTACATTCTTGAAATGAATTGTCGATTTGGTGGACAATATCCGTTTTCCCATTTGGCAGGGGTAAACTTTCCTAAAGCACTTATTAAAATGCTATTAAATGAGAAGTTAGACAAAACGATACTCAACGCTAAAATTGGTACTGTTAGCATAAAAGATATAGTTCCAGTTAAATTATTAAACAAATGAGCATAACAAAACCTCTTTTAAGTATTTGCTGCATAACCTATAACCACGAAAACTACATACGTGATGCAATTGAGGGTTTTTTAATGCAACAAACCACATCCCTTAAAGAAATAATTATTCCTGATGATGCTTCAACGGAAAGTACTGCATAGATAATTTGATACTATACAGAATGGAATCCGGACATAATAAAACCAATTCTTACCTTTATGCTGTACTTAATACTATGATTTCCATCTTTAAACTTAAAACAATTTATTGACTTTTTGAACAATATGATTTCGGAAGGAATCATATGGAATACTCATCTGATTTCATAATTGATCATAGCAATGATACAGCAAATATGAAAATATGTAAATCAATACATATTCACACTGATTATAAATTTATTCACAATACAAATTTATTTGAAGGAGAATCTTTTACTAATGATATTTTAATTATTCAAAACAATCAACCCTATAAGGGGAAATTAAGTGAGAATATTACATTGATTAATGAGAAGGATTGTGATATCATTAACATTGTTAAAATTTGTAGATCATACAATTTTGTTGTTTTATATGATTTAGATTCGATAAAATGTAGAATAGCAAATGCATTGCCTAAAGATGTAATAATATTCTGGAGGTTTTTTGGCTACGAATTATATAGCAGAAAAAGGTTTGACTACTTAGGTACTGATACCTTAAAACAGATTAACAAAAATTACAATATATTTCAGCACTTTTATAATAACCATATAATACCAATTTTATCATACCCCATTAGACAGAAAAGAAGTTTTTACAAAGCAGTTAAAAGAATCAACTATATTTTAGGTCTTTTTGAAGAAGAATACATTCATCTAACAAAAAAATGGGAATTACCCAGTTTTATACAAATCCCCTTATTTCAAGTTAAACACACAATAGAACTATCAGATTTTAAAGAAAAAGAACATTCTCCTTCAATAATTGCAATAGGAAATAGTCGTAGCACCTATAATAACCACATTGAAATAATAAAACTTATTGAGCAATCCAAAAATAAAGAAAACTATAATTTCACTTTACTGTTTAATTATGGCCCAGAAAATTGTTATACATATCAAATTAGAAGGATAGTTGAAAACAAAAAATATTTTTCGTTAGTAGAAGCCTTTATTCCTCCAGAAGAATTCAAATATTTCTACTCTAAATATAGTGCATTAGTTATAAACGGTTACAGACAAATGGCTATGGGAAACATATTTTTGGCTATACAAAGCGGAGTGAAAATTTATTTAAATAAAAAGAATGTTGTTTACCATTGGTTTTTGAATAATGATTTTTCAGTTTTTCCCATTGATAGTTTAACTGAAGACATTGAGAATAATAACGTAATGCTAGATAAATCAACTGCTCTGCACAACTTGGAACAACTTAAAAAAATAGCAAAAAATTACACAAAAGAACATTTTCAAAAATATGTCCTTTCGATTCTTGAAAAAAAGTAGTTTCCAGTATTCATAACCTAATTTAGTTCGATTATGAAATTACATTTAACTACTAGGCTAACTTTAATTTGTTTATTGTCTACAACTTTTATCATCAACAGTAGTTGTGAAGATAAATTTGAGGATCCTAATATAAATGATATTACTCCCAATCATTTTGTAGGCAATGATAATCAGCGAATACAATTTGCCATTGATTCTGCAAAGAATACAACAAATTTAGTAGTTATACCAAAACACAACTCCAATGGTTCAAACGAATGGCTTCTAGATAGTGCCATTCTGGTTCCAAGTAATATTACTATAATTCTTGATAATTGTACAATAAGACTATCAGACAAATGCAGAGATAATATGTTTCGAAGCGAAAACGTGGGGATTGGAATAATTGAACCAAAATGGGAGCAAAACATAAATATTATTGGGAAAGGTAACGTAAAATTAGTGGGTGCTAATAATCCTAGATCTACAGGTGATGCAGGGAAAACTCTATCCCATCTTCCTCAAAAGGGCGAAAGCTATGGCACTGATTCAGGAAAGAAAGGGTATGAACAAACAGGAGACTGGCGGAACATAATGGTTTTAATGGCATACGTCGATCGTTTTCGAATTGAAAACATTAAAATCATCAATTCACATGCATGGGGCATCAGTCTGGAGAGAGTAACTAACGCAAGTATTTCTAACATAAATTTCCAAAATCGTGAGTACATAACGGTTAACAAGCAAAAAGTTAAAACATTAAATAAAGATGGTATTAACCTAAGGCAAGGATGTAAAAATATTTCTATTAGTGACTGTTCAGGATATACGGGTGACGACTTTATAGCGTTAACAAACCTTATGAAAGCTGATAATATTTCGGGAAATTTGTATTCAACAACTGTAACCTCATCAAATTGGTTTGGTATTGAGGACGATATTGAGAATATTAATATTTTCAACATCAATTGCGAAAGCAAACATAGTGGAATTGCTATCCGAGCAAGCGATAGCGCTAGCATTAAAAACATTCGTATAGACCGTTTAGATTATAACGGACCTGTTAACACTATTCTTATCGACGGGAAATCTTACGGCATTTCTTTACCAAAAAAAATAAATAATATTGGGGTTGTTAATTTTAAAGGAAGTGGTAAATCACTTGTGCATATTGCTGCTCCTATCTCTGATTGTAGTTTTAAGTATGGCATTTATATTGGAGAGGGAGATATTGTAACCTATGGCATAGAAAAAGAAAAGACTCATAATATAACTTTTGAAAAATTATCGAAGAATTAATGAAAACTACTACAAACAGCAATAGCTCCCCCTTCTTCTCAGTAATAGTTCCTGTTTATAACAAAGCGCCACATATAAAGCGCTCCATAGATTCAATTCTTAATCAAACATTTTCCAACTTCGAAATCATAATTGTAGATGATGCTTCTACTGATAATAGTTTAGATGAAATATATAAGTTTGATGATAGCAGAATAACTCTTTACCACCGCGAGAAGCCAGGGGCAGGTGGATATGCTGCACGAAATCTGGGGATTGAAAAAGCAACAGCAGAATGGATCGCCTTTTTGGACGCTGATGATGAATGGGAGGTTTTTCACTTACAACAAATAGCCGAAGCCATAGCAGAATACCCTGACATAAAAGTGTTTGCATCTAAGTGGAAAACATTTGAAAACAACAAATTGCATTCCAATAATTTTTCACCTTATGCAAAAAAATGGGAAATAATATCCTTTGTTGATTTTTTAAAACTTAGCGTTAAAAGTAGTAGCCCCTTTTGGACCTCTACAATTGTAATTAATAAACATACCCTTAAAACGGCGGGTGGATTTCCTGAGGGGAAAGCAGGAAGAGGGGGGGATGTTGATACATGGCTTAGGGTTATGGATACTGCCCAAAAAGGACTATTAATTTATAAAGAGACTGCTATTTACTATAGGGACTCAATAAATATGACAACAAAAAGCAGCTATACTGATCCTACAATTCATTTTGATACAACAAATTTTTTATTAAATAAATATCATAATGCAGCTATAAAGGAATTATTAGAGAAAAGAGCGAATAATATTGCAGTAAGAAATTGGAAAATAAATCTTTTCTTTTTAAAAAAGAACTTTAGATTGCGTTTATTCTTTTACCCAGATTATGCAAGTTTTACTCACAAAATTTACTGTAATTTTGATTACTTACCTTTTAATCTAAAAAAAACAATCTTCCATTTTTTTTTTGCATTAAACCAACTAATTAGAAAATCCGATCATTCGGTCTAAATAAACAAAATAAATATACATTGAACCTGAGTTATCGAATTAAAATTGACACCTTAATTACCTACTTGTTATACTTCTACTTGCTTGTAGATACTGTAAATGGTGTATTAATAAGGGCTGGTTTTTTTTCAATTTCGGTGTTATATAAAGCAACCATAATACTTTTAATTGTATATATCTATAAACATAGGGTTCAAATATACTTGCCTTTGTATGTGCTTTTTATCTATTTCATTGTACATATGGCAATTTCAAGTGATCTTTCTCAAACAATTCAAGGTCTTGGCTGGCTTTTTAAAACGCTCTCATTATTCTGGTTTTACTTCTTTTTTAAAGAACAGGTAAAAAACGATAATTCAGGTACCATTTTTAAACTAGCAAAATACTCCTTTATAATTCTTAACCTAAATATGGTAATAGGTGTCTTAGGATATGGTTTCTCTCAATACACTGGTGGTATTGGAGTAAAGGGGTTAATATATGCTGGTAACGAAATTGGGTTAACAATTGTGGTATCGTCATTAATTCTTTTGGTTAATGCTTTAAGCAACAATAAGTACAAACAGTATCTTATTATACTTTCTATATTCTTAATAGTATCAATTTTAACAACAACTAAAGCTACTCTATTTGCTTTTGCCTTAATAACTGTTTTTTTCCCACTAATTAAAATTAGTAATCGGCCACATTTCCGTTTTATTAAGAAAAAAGACTTTGCATTAACAGTTCTAACCTATGGTGTTTTTCCAGCAATTCTTATCTTCGCCATAAACTATGTACTATTCTCAATGGGGCTTTGGGATAGAATCAGTTTCTTCTACTACTCATTAGGGCACAGTATTTTTTCAATAGTATTAAGTGGTAGAGATTTATTAGCATCCTTGGCATTTAATGAATTCCTCAATTACAACCCTATTGAATTTCTATTTGGCAGCGGATTAAGCTGGACTCATATATTCGATATCCCAGGCAAAACGGGTGTAGAAATAGATATTGTTGATTACCTTATGCGCTACGGTATTATTGGGGTGCTAATTCCTTATGGATTTCTTTTTGCAATTATACTAATTGCATTTAAAAACAGACACACCAACCCAATGTATAAATACATAGTTTTCTCGGTATTACTTATTATTTTAATAAGTGTAACAGCAGGTCATGTATTATATTCAGGCACAGCGGCACCTCTACTTGCTGCATTATTTGCACTTGCAAGTTATTCACCCACCACCCATCAGGTTATAAAATATGAATAGAGAAGTAAGACTGTTTCTTATCTCAAATATGTATCCAAGTAAAGAGCAACCATATGTTGGAACCTTTATCCAAAATATTGAAGAGTCGCTTTGCCCTTCAAAAATAAAAGTTGTACAAAAAGCATTAATTAAGGGATATAAAAATAATAAAGCATATAGATTATTCCAATATGTTAGTTTAATTATAAATATATTTTGGATTGGCCTCACAAAAAAATATGATACAATTTACCTACACTACCTAGGCATTCATTTCTATCCAGTTATTCTTCTAAAAATCCTTAGACCATCCAAAAAATTAATTTTAAATACACACGGGACAGACCTGCTTAAAGGCAAGGCAAATGTTAATCTCAACAAAATAAAGCAATATGGAATTATAAATTGCGATTTACTTGTTTGCCCATCTGAATATTTCGCTCAATTAGTCTCATTTCATTTTCCTAATTTAAAAGACAGAATATATATTTCTCCAAGCGGGGGGGTAAATAATGATATTTTTTTCGCGAACAAGGTGCTAAAATACGATAACGATACAATTAACATAGGATTTGCAAGCCGAATAGTAGAGAAGAAAGGCTGGAGAACTATGTGCGCCAGCATTAAAATCGTTGCAGATAAAGGTTATAATGTAAAACTTGAAATGCTGGGTGATGGTGAAGATAAAATCAAAGTATTAGATTTTATACAAAAAAATAAATTAGCAGATAGAATAACCTTACTCGGAGGTCTCCCACATAAGGAATTAGGAAACTTCTTTAGAATGATTGATTTATTTATTTTCCCTACGCTTTACTTCGAGAGTCTTGGTCTTGTTGCCTTAGAATCATTATCTTGCGGAACACCGGTTATAGCATCCAATAGAGGAGCTTTAACTAATATTATAAATGACAAATATAACGGATACTTATTTGAACCAAACAATGAGATTGAATTAGCGGAAACTATTATCGGTCATATTAATTCATCAAAAAACGATAAGTTGAAAATGTCACAAAATGCTATAAAATCAAGCAAGAAATATAATAGCAAAACGGTAGGCAAAGAATTATCGGATAAGATTTATGAAGTATCTAGGATACCAAAACATTAATATATTTAACCTATGGATAAAGAAAGAAAACGTGTCTTATTTGTCTCTTCCTCAGGTGGGCATCTTACTCAACTATTGGAACTTGCTCCTTTGTTCGAAGAATGTGACTACCTTCTTGTAACTGAAAAAATTGAAGCTACCCAATCATTGAAAAAAAAATACAACACAAAATATGCTAGGCCTGCAGGCAAAGGAAGAAACTTCTCCTTCTGGTTTAATTTCTTATTAAATCATTTTGTAGCATTTAAAATTATTCTAAGTTTTAAACCCACAATTATTATAACAACGGGGGCGCATACTGCAGTGCCTTTCTGTCTGGTTGGTAAACTGCTTAGAAAAAAAATTGTGTACATTTTAACCTTTGCAAAAATTAAATCAAAGGCAAAATCGGCAAACATTGTTTATCCATTTGCCGATGAGTTTATTGTTCAATGGGAAGAGGCATTATCGCTTTACCCCAAAGCAAAATACTTAGGAGGAGGGCTTTATTAATGATACTAGTACTATTTGGCACTTCAAAATATGAGTTCGTAAGACCACTCATAGCATTAAACGACTTGGCTGAAATGGGTTTAATAAAAGACAGAATTATTGTTCAGGGTTCATCAACAAAATTTACATCAAAGCATTTTAAAATAACCCCATACTTTCAACCTGAGGAATTAGATAGACTAATTGATGAGGCAGACTTAATAATTGCACATGGTGGAACAGGATCTGTTCTACCTGCTGTAAAAAAGGGAAAAAAAGTAATTGCAGTGGCAAGATATGGAAATTTAAATGAGCATTCAGATAATCACCAAGTGGAATTACTTGATGCACTATCTGCAAAGGGATATATAATTCCTTGGTATTTTGATACAAAAATAGTAGACATATTAAAAAGTATTGAATCATTTAAACCTGCAACATACATATCTACAAAGCATTTCATACTTAATTTCCTTAATCATTATATCAAAGAAAGTTAATTTAGAATGAATATACTCCTAACAGGCTCCTCCGGCTTTATAGCCACAAATCTTTACAATGCTTTTCATAAAGATTTATATTTATTTGGGTTAGATATAACTACTAAAGGGGAGTTTCCTCCTAACAACGTTTTTTCGTGGGAAAAATTAAAACAACTTCCACCAGTTAACACCATCATCCACCTAGCCGGCAAAGCCCACGATACAAGAAACCGGAGCAAAGAGCCATTGATCTTCTTATTCGGGGTGGGTGACATAAATACATTGCATTCATAAGTAAAACTTTTGCTATATTTGTCAATAGTTTTACTTATACGAAAAACAATGGCCGATAAAGAGTACATAGAACGCCCGCTGTACTTCAATAGAATTAAGCCCTACATCAACACGGGTTTTAAAAGTATTAACCGGTCAGCGAAGGGTTGGGAAAAGTTATGTATTGCTCCAGGTGATGGACGAAATCCGAAAGCTAGATCCCGGAGCCAATATCATCTACATCAATAAAGAAGACTTTCATTTCGATGGCATCAAAAACCACAACGACCTGATGGGATACCTTGAACTACAAAGACAACAAGGTAAAAAACATTATCTATTTATAGATGAAATTCAGGACATTAGCCATTTTGAATTAGCCCTTCGTAGTCTTTTAACGGTCGATAATTGGGATATTTACATTACCGGAAGCAATGCCACGCTATTATCGGGAGAGTTAGCCACACACCTCAGTGGGCGAACAATACAAATCTCCATACATGCCTTATCATACACTGAATTTCTTCATTTTCACCATTTCAATGAAAGTAAAGAATCTTTTTTAAAATACATCAGATGGGGAGGATTGCCCCACCTAGTTAACCTTCCAAAAGAAGATGCGATTGTATATGAATATCTCAGAAACATCCATAATACGATTATTTTACGCGATATTGTTGCTCGTTTCAATATTCGCAATGTAAATTTTTTACAAGATTTGATTCGTTATTTAGCTGATATTACCGGCAGTATTTTATCGGCTAAAAGAATCAGCGATTATTTAAAATCACAACGCATTAACCTTACGCCAAAGTTGGTACTGGAATATCTCACCTACTTGGAGTCGGTTTATATGATTGACAGGGTTAAGCGGACAGAAATTGAGGGGCGTAAAATATTTGAAATCGGCGATAAGTTTTATTTCGAAGATTTAGGTATGCGACATGCTATTGTCCCGTTTCAACAAAAAGACATTTCGAAAGTACTTGAAAATATGGTTTATCATCATTTAATCGTTACCGGGCATACCGTTTATGTTGGAAAACATGGTGATAAAGAAATTGACTTTGTAGCTTACAAAGATGAAATAAAAAGCTACATCCAGGTTGCCTATCTTATCCCCGACGAAAAAACACATCAACGTGAATTTGGCAACCTCTTGGCAATTCCTGATAACTGCTCAAAAAAAGTGGTAAGCATGGATGAAACTGCATCAGGTAGTTTTAAGGGTATCGAACATGTTTCGATCCGCAAATTTTTAACAAATTATTAGATGAACATCCTTATCACCGGCATCCACGGATTTGTGGGAAGCAATTTTGTTGCTGCCCTAAAAGCTCAACATATGCTTTACGGGTTAGATATTGTGTCGCCCCAAAAAGAAGGCATAAATAAAACGTTTAACTGGCAAGAGCTGGAGCAAATTTCTCCGGTTAACTGCATTATTCACCTGGCCGGCAAAGCCCACGATACAAAGAACACATCCGATCCACAAAGCTATTTTGATATTAACCTTGGGCTAACACAAAAGATATTCAATTACTTTTTAGAGTCCAATGCAAAGAAATTTATCTTTTTTAGCACGGTTAAGGCTGTTGCCGATAGTGTAAAAGGCGAGTTTTTAACCGAAGATGTTGAGCCAAACCCGAAAACACCCTATGGGCAATCCAAACTAGCCGCCGAGCAATACATCACAGAAAAGTTTGCCGCCTGGCTAAAAGCCAACAGCCAAAAGCCAAAAGCCGTTTACATCCTCCGCCCCTGCATGATTCACGGCCCAGGCAATAAGGGGAATCTTAACTTGCTATTCAGCATTGTGAAAAAGGGAATACCCTGGCCACTGGGAGCGTTTGAGAATAAACGCTCCTTTTTGTCAATAGATAACCTTGCTTTTGTTATCAGGCAGCTAATTGAAAAAGACATTGAACCCGGCACCTACCAGGTTGCAGATGATAAGCCGTTATCAACCAACCAGCTATTTTCAATTATAGCCATGTCGCTAGGCAAGAAGCCTCGTGTGTATAATATTCCTAAAGGCCTAATAAAATCACTTGCCAAAACTGGCGACCTCCTCCACCTCCCCCTGAACACCGAGCGCCTAAAGAAGCTAACCGAGTCGTACGTAGTATCAAACAGCAAGCTAAAGGCTGCTTTGGGAACTGAGAGAATGCCTGTTAGTGCTGAGGAAGGGTTGGTTGGGACTTTGGCGTCGTTTAAGGAGACAGAACGCTGATGCTTCGACAGGCTCAGCACAGGTGACGCAGATTTAAAAGATGAACGCAGAACGAAAAAAATAATAAAACTGCGCCTTTGCGCCCCTGTCTGCCGACAGGCAGGTCTGCGTGAGAACAATTTCAAACATCAAACATCCAATATCGAACGCTAAACGTAAAACGTTTACCTACCGCAACGATAGTGAAGGTAGGCAGAACATAGAGCCCTAAACTTTGAACCCAGAACATAGAACGCTGATGACGCTGATTTAAAGGATTTACGCAGATAGATGCTAAACACCAATAGCTGAAGACTAAAGGCTAAAAGCCAATAGAACGTTGAGGTGATAATGCGATGAGGCGATATGGCGGTGATGCGAGGTTGCCAACGCTGAACCTACCTTTGGTAGGCAGGCTCCAAACACAAAAATAAAACTGCTACTTTGGGTGAACATAAAACGCCAAAAGCCAGTGGAACGATGATGCGACATGTCTCGTTTGACAGCCGTAACTTGGCTGGATGACGAGATGAGGCGAACTCTGAACATAGAACGTAGAACGCTAAACCTAGAACACTGATGACACAGATTTAAAAGATAATCGCAGAACGAAAAAAATATTAAACCCAGATTAGTCATTAGGAGTTCTGCGAACTAATGGCTTAGCTGGGTTTAACCCCGATTTAGAAAAACTAAATTTGTAAGCATTTATGATTGCAAATTTTTTAGTTTTTCTTAATCGATTTGTCAAATTAAAACCCGAATAATCAATGCATAAGCTGTGTCTTTTTCTAATGGCGGTCATTAGAAAAAGAATCGCTAATGACAAATTTGGGTTAAAACTGCGACTTTGCGGCCCTGCCTGCCATTCTTTTTGCAGGTTTGCGTGAACATAAAACGCCAAAAGCAGAACGCTGAACCTTGAACCCCAAAACGTCGAACGTAAAATGCTCTAAATGCTACAACCCTCCGACATAATAAATCTAATTTCTCTTGGAGAATGTGAAACGCTAGAGTTCAAAAACTCTTTTAACAAGGAAGTGATTGAAACTCTTGTTGCTTTCGCGAATACATCGGGTGGTAAGATTTTAGTGGGCATAAGTCCTACAGGAAAGATATCTGGGATTGAATTGAATGCTGAATCTATTCAAAATTGGGTAAATGAGATTAAAAGCAAAACCACCCCAAGTTTAATTCCTGAGGCAAGTAGCGTAAGCATAGACAATAAAGTTGTTCTAATATTAAGTATAAAGGAGTATCCAATAAAACCAGTCGCAACCCGTGGCAAATACTTTAAACGTATAGCAAATTCAAATCATTTGCTAGATATTTCTGAAGTAGTAAACCTACATTTAGAGTCATTCAACACCAGTTGGGATTTTCATCTAAATAGCCAATTTAGCATAAATGAAATTTCACTCAATAAGGTTCAAGAGGCTATTGATGCGATTAACCAAACGGGTTCAAGAATTAATGACGACCCGTTAACATTCCTAGTGAAGAACGACCTGGTGCGAGATGGTCAAATTACCAATGCAGCATACCTCCTTTTTACAAATCGGGATACTGTTTTAACAACCATAGAATTAGGTAGATTCCAAACTACTACGATAATAAAGGATAGCACTCGAACAAAATCCGACATACTTGCTCAGATAAATGAGGTTATGGATTTTGTCAAAAAACATATCAACAAGGAAGTTATAATTACGGGGAAACCACAGAACATTCAAAAATGGTAGTATCCACTAGAGGCCATAAGAGAGATTATTGTCAATATGATTATTCATCGGGACTATCGCAGCTCTTCCGATTCTATTGTAAAGATATTTAACGATCGTATCGAGTTTTATAACCCTGGGAAACTTCCTGAGGGAATAACTGTTAACGATTTGCTAACGAATAACTACAAATCAACACCCAGAAACAAGTTAGTAGCCGATTTCTGCAAAAGTTTGGGGCTAATAGAAATATATGGTTCTGGAATACAAAGAATTATTGAGCATTTTGAGGAGGCCAATCTACCACAACCCCAATTTAGAAACATTTCAGAAGGATTTATGGTAACTATTTTTTCTGAAGAATTTACAAACAAGGTCCCCGATAAGGTCCCCGATAACCTCACTGATAATCAATGCAGAATACTTGAACTAGTTTCAAATAACGACACTATCTCTATGTCTGAAATTGCTGATAGCATTGGTATTTCTAAACGAAAAGTACTCGACAATATCAATAAGTTAAAATCACTAGGATTAATACGCCGAGTTGGCCTAGCCAAAGGCGGATTCTGGCAGTTAATCAATCCATAGTTTTGTTACACAAAACAAAGACCACTAAACACTAACAGCTAACAGCCACAAGCCAAGGGCTAACCGCCAATGGCTAAAAGCTAAAAGCCAGAAAAAACGCTAAACGCCAAACACAAAATTAAAACTGCGCCTTTGCGACTCTGCGAGAGAACGCCAAACGTAAAACCCTAAACGCTGAACACAGAATATGCTTCTCCACACATTCTCCTTCATAATTCTTTTATTATCGCTACTGCTTTACTTCAAGCTAGCCGATAAGTACAACATTATCGATAGGCCCAACGAGCGTAGCTCCCACTCATATATCACCATAAGGGGCGGAGGAGTGATTTTCACCCTTGCAGCCATCCTCTGGTTTGTACTTTACGGATTCAATGAGCCCATTATAATTGGTGCGCTGGTTGCCATTGCGCTTATTAGCTTTTTGGATGATGTGATGGTGCTATCGAACAAGATTCGAATATCCATACACTTCCTGGCCGTAACGGTGCTTTTCTGGCAGTTACAAGTATTTGAACTCCCTTGGTACGTTGTTGCAATCACATACCTATTTACCATTGGATGGATCAACGCCTTTAACTTTATGGATGGCATCAACGGAATTACATCCTTTTATGCTCTTACCACATTGGGCTCGCTGCTCTGGATATCACAAACAACAGATTTTCTGCAAATTACAAATGGAAACCATCTAATCGGTTTGTTAATTATTTCGTTGATCATATTTTCGTTTTTCAATGCCCGCAAGCGAGCCAAAACCTTTGCTGGGGATATCGGCAGCGTGGGTATGGCCTTTCTGCTGGCCTGGTTTATCATCAAGCTAATTCTTGAAACGGGTAGAATTGAGTACATCCTTTTCGTAATTGTTTATGGCATCGATAGCGTAATAACAATTATCTACCGATTAAAACGAAAGGAAAATATTTTCAAAGCACACCGCACCCACCTATACCAATACCTAAGCAACGAGCTGCGATTACCCCACATTCTAGTATCAACGCTTTATGCAATTATTCAACTCATAATAAACATATTTACAGTTGTTTTAATAGATAAAGGTATAATGACCATCCCAATATTCATTACATCACTAGTTTTACTTACCACAATATACCTATTCGTAAGATTTCTGGTTACAAAACGAATTGAACTAAAGGCTAACAGCCAATAGAACGATGAGGCGTTGATGTGATTATGCGATAAGGCGGGGAGGCGAACGTTAAACTTAGAACACTGAACTTTAAACCTTGAACGTAAACCTTGAACGTAAACGCTGAACGCAGAACTTAGAACAGTGAGGCGGTAAGGTGATGATGTGATGATGCGATAAGGCGGGGAGGCGAACGTTAAACTTAGAACACTAAACTTTAAACCTTGAACGTAAACCTTGAACGTAAACGCTGAACGCAGAACTTAGAACAGTGAGGCGGTAAGGTGATGATGTGATGAGGCGATGAGGCGTAAGCAGAATCTCGTCATCTCAGCAAGACTTGTCCCGCAGTTTCTTTTGCGGAAAAACGCTTCGATTCCGAAACTCGGCGCAGATTCTACCATAGTTAGGCAGGCGCAGAACGTTAACAGCTAAAGGCCATTAGCCTGTAATTATTGAACGCTAAACACATCTTCGTAACGTGGTGTGCCATTAATCGAGTTGGCCTTCCTTTGAGGGAAAAAAAGATACATCAAAATAATTGATTGTTCCTTTCAGAAGCTATTCAACAATGAACAAGGCTAACAAAAAGTTTAGCGTACAAGACAAAATCATTTCCTTTGTCTCACAAAACGAACAAGATTATATCTGCTTGACAGATATGGTCAGGAATGATGAGGGTGATGATCATATACGAAATTGGTTAAGAAATAGAAATACCGTTGAATTTATAGGTTTATGGGAAACAATCCACAATCCAGATTTTAAACCTGTCGAATTCGACAATAATTATATCATTATGTCATCATCAAAACTCTACCTCTCCTCCCCCCCCATATGGGAGGGAGTGGACAAAAATATGTAAACCAAGCATTTGAAACAAATTGTGTAGCACCACTTGGGCCGAATGTGGATAATTTTGAAAATGTTTAAGTACAAAACCTCTTCATTTCTATTTTTCCCTATATTTGTATAAAAAAGGGAATGAACTACAATAATTTCAAGGCTCAATTTTTTCCATTAGTATGCTTTAGTACCCACCAGATATACGCTTTGTACCCTAATTTTAACAAGAACAATCTTACCAACTGGTCAAAAAAAGAGTATATCATAAAGCTAAAAAACGGCCTATATACATTCCCTGAGTACAAGCAGGAATCATTATATTACATGTACTTTGCCAACAGAATGTATAACCCATCGTATATAAGTACCCATTCTGCCCTCGCCTTTTATGGTTTAATCCCCGAAGCCGTTGTTCAAATCACAAGCGTATCTAGCCTTAAAACAACACTGTTCGAAAACAACTTTGGAACTTATATCTACCAGAACATCCAACCTTCCCTAATGTTTGGGTACGAGGCAAAGCCTTACGAAAAGGGTTTATATATGTTAATGGCGCAGCCCGAAAAGGCTCTACTCGATCTTCTTTACCTTAACCCTTACTATGTAACCCAGCAAGATTTTCAAGCCTTACGATTTGATGAGGGCCTTTTAGAAGAACTGATTAGCATTGAACGATTACAAAGCTACGCTACAAGATTCAATAGCAAACGATTAAAAAACATTGTTGATGGCATTACAAAAAGCATAAACAATGATAAGTAAAGAACAAATATTTTCCTTTTTCCCTCCGTACCTCAGGGAAAATACGGCGCATCGAAAATACCTGATTAAGGAGTATATTCTACTCTTAATACTTGACTACCTTTCCACATCAAAATACATTCAAAAAATTGCATTTATAGGCGGCACCAATCTCCGCTTGGTAAAGGGTATCGATCGTTTTTCTGACGATTTGGATTTCGACTGCAAAAATCTATCGCTAGATGAATTTATTGCAATGACCGATTCCGTCCTCCTATTCCTACAGCGATATGGAATTAATGCGGTAATAAAAGATAAGAATCAAGCAAACCTAAAGGCCTATAGACGTAGTATATATTTCCCCGAATTCCTATTCGACCTAAATCTTTCTGGCCATAGAGAGGAACGTTTTCTTATAAAGATTGAAGCAGAGAATCAAAATTACCAGTACGATTCAAAACTTGCCACTATACAGGCCTGTGGATTTTTCTTTGGTATCCCGGTACCACCCGATGAGGTTCTTTGTGCTATGAAGATATCTGCTCTGCTCAACCGCTCAAAAGGCAGAGATTTTTACGATGTTATATTTCTCCTTGGGCAAACACTCCCCGATTTTGGCTTTCTACAACACAAGTTGGGCATTAAGAATATGAGTGAATTAAAGGATGCTCTTGAAAAACATCTTGCAAAGGTCGACTTAAATCATAAAGTGAAAGACTTTGAGCATCTACTTTTTGAGAAGCGAAATGCTAAAAAAATACTTCTTTTTCCTGAGATGGTTAAATCTTTAAAGGCATGATTCCACTCTAAAAAGTCCCCTTTAGGGGATTTAGGGGTAAAAGGACTTTTTGGAGTGGACTCAAGGCATAGTTATATTTATCCTTTTGCCTTGATATAAATTGCTGACAATCATTAATATTTAGCAACAATCAATATGTCAACATCAAAACTCTACCTCTCCTCCCCCCCATATGGGCGGCACAGAGCAAAAATATGTAAGCGAAGCATTCGAAACCAATTGGGTAGCACCACTTGCCCTGTATTTGCCCCAATGTTACTATTTTAGGTACTACTGCAATTTTAGTGGAATGATTTTAGGGTCGGAAGCCCGAAGACCCCCGCCTGAACGATGCAGTCGGGCAGGGAAGTTGGAAGGTTGAAGCATGTTAATTCTGTCTTCTGACTTCTGTCTTCAAACCCAAACCAAAGATTTAGGTTTACTATAATTTACATTCTTCCATTAAATTTGTGGTAGAACCCTATTTTAAGATAACTTGCGAACAGACTCCTAGCATCGTTGTTTTTTTGCCTATAACCCTAAAAACTCTAAAATAAAGATTATATTTGTGGCTATACCCGTAAATGAATGATCTCAAGACCAGTTTATATTCAGCAACTCAAAAAATTTATCGATAAACCTCAGATAAAGATCATCACCGGAATCAGACGTTCGGGAAAATCAACCGTATTGAGTTTGCTTAGAGAAGAGTTACTGAATATGGGAGTAAAAGAAGGGCAGGTTATCCCGATAAATTTTGAAAGCTTTGCTTTTTCAGAGCTATCAACCGCCCAGAATTTGTATAAATATGTACAGGAAAAGATACAGCTGGCGCAAAGATATTACCTGCTGTTAGACGAAATCCAGGAGGTACAGGGCTGGGAAAAGGCAGTTAATTCATTTTTAGTTGATTTTGATGTAGATATATACCTAACGGGGTCTAATTCACACCTGCTTTCTTCCGAATTAGCCACCTATCTGGCAGGTCGTTACGTGGAAATCCCTGTTTTCACGATTTCTTACAAGGAATTCCTGAATTTCAGACAACATTATTTCCCTGATGAAAAAATGCCGGATAATCCTTTTGTTCATTACCTAAGAATGGGAGGTTTTCCCGTTATTCATACAGTAAATTATGATGAAGAAACAGCCTATAAAGTGGTTCGGGATATTTATTCTTCCGTTATTCTAAGGGACACTATACAACGATACAAAATCCGTGATGTAGAACTATTGGAACGCGTGGTCAAATATGCTTTTGACAATATAGGCAACACCTTTTCGGGCAAAAATGTAGCAGACTATTTCAAAAACCAGCAACGCAAAGTCGATATCAATACTATCTATAACTATCTCAATGCCCTGGAGGGTGCCTTTATTCTGTACCGTGTTCCCCGGTATGATATTAAAGGAAAGGAGGTGCTCAAAACCCAGGAAAAATTTTATGTGAGTGACATTTCACTTATTTATGCAACAATGGGTTTTAGAGACAGAATGATTTCGGGAATATTGGAGAATGTTGTTTTTCTGGAGCTAAAAAGGAGAGGGTATCAAGTATATGTTGGAAAGTCAGATACTAGGGAAATTGACTTTATAGCCGAAAAACAGGGAGAAAGAATTTATTTGCAGGTAGCTTACAAATTAGAAAGCCAGCAAACCGCCGACCGGGAATTTTCACCTTTGTTAAATATTAACGACCAATATCCTAAGTATGTAGTTACTATGGATGATTTTTGGAAGGATTCCATAGAAGGAGTAAAGCATTTGTATATCAGTGATTTTTTATTGAGTGAAACATTGTGATCTCATTTATTATAGTTTGTCCATAAAGCCTGTTTTTTTTCGTCATCCGAATTTGGTTTTTTTTCAAACGAAGCAACCAGAACGATGCATTGATTTACAAAGCCAATCTATTGTTATTTAAAGGAATGCATCGCAATACCTGTCCCGACGAACTGTGTCGGGAGGATGTTCGCCTGCCTAACTACCTCAGAGCCATAGTCGTCAAGCCAACAAGCTTTTATGTCTATATACCCCTTGATTTACAGGGCGTTCAGCTTTGATACGAATGAACATAAAGGGCGGGATATAACTTTATGAGAAATGAAACACTACCAGATCAATTAGAATAATGCTTATATGATTATCCGCTTTTGTTCCTATAACAAGTTTTGTAAAAAATTTCATCCGTCTTTGCGAGCGTACTTTGTGAAGCAATCTGTTGATATTTAACTACATTAAAACACCTAAAGATTGCTTCTTCCGACATATAACGTCGGAATCGCAATGACGCTACGTTGTTTTGGTATCATTACGGATAATCAAATAATGCTTATAATTAACGATATGACCATTTGACGCAAAGCGTCAAAAGCGGGGTGGAGAGGCAAAACTGCGCGCCGGCGTTGGCGGGAATGTCAAATCGTTAGCCCCATGTGCGAGGGCGCTTGCGTTTGATTTGGAATGCACTGAATGAATGCATCCATAATTAGAAAACTTTGTAAACTCATACATACTATAAATATTGACTCTGCTAGTTGCGTTCCAAATCGCTTACCTCGCCATGGGGCTTACGATTTGGTGGGGCGCGTGGCAGCATTCCTGCCTGCCAAAACGGCAGTGCAGGCAGGGTTTTGCCTTCTCGCCTGACCGCTTCAGTCGGGCAGGGATTCTTTGCTTACTTTCTCATCAAAGGAGAAAGTAAGAAGAAGTAACCAAACAGCCATTAAGTACTGATGTTTGCAGGGAATACGAACTTAGTCTGAGGGCTATGGTAGAGCAGGCGGGCAATGACAGAAAAAGTCTTCATGAACAGACAATTACCCAATTACAAGTAAATTAGAAAAGTCTAATATGTCAAAATCAAAACTCTACCTCTCCTCCCCCCCATATGGGCGGCACAGAGCAAAAATATGTAAGCGAAGCATTCGAGTCCAACTGGGTAGCGCCACTAGGTCCGAATGTAGATAATTTTGAAAAAGATTTATGCCAATTTACCGGTGCAAAACACGCTGCTGCACTTAGCGCAGGAACGGCTGCGTTGCACTTGGCATTAATCCTTTCGGATGTTAAGCAGGATGATTTGGTTATTTGCCAAAGCTTTACCTTCTCGGCATCGGCAAATCCCATAACCTACCAAGGAGCAATTCCCGTTTTTGTAGATTCGGAGGAGGAAACATGGAATATGTGTCCCGTTCAGCTTGAGAAGGCTATAAAGGCTTGCCTATCGGGAGAAATTGAGATAAAGAAAAAAGGAAAAGTTGGAGCAAAGAAACCCAAAGCTATTATTCCTGTACACCTATACGGGATGCCAGCCAAGATGGACGAGATAATGGCCATTGCCAAAAAGTATGATATCCCTGTTATTGAGGATGCCGCAGAATCGTTGGGCTCAACATACAAAGACAAGCAAACAGGCACATTTGGAAAGTTTTCAATCCTCTCCTTTAACGGCAATAAGATCATTACTACCAGCGGTGGCGGAGCTTTGCTCTCAAATGATGAGACATTAATACAAAAGGCAAGGTTTTTAGCAACCCAAGCAAGAGATAATGCACCCCATTATCAGCATAGCCACATTGGTTACAACTACCGTATGAGTAATATAGTGGCGGGCATTGGAAGGGGCCAAATGGAGGTTTTACCCGAAAGGGTTAAGCAGCGTCGAGCTGTTTACCAATGGTATAATGCGTACTTTCAAAATGTAAATAATACCAAAGGATACAATATAGTTCTGCAGCCAGAGGCAGAAGGTTCACTCTCGAACCGTTGGCTTACCGCCGTTCTAATAGACCCCGAGCGAAACAAAGGGTTAACAAAAGAACGGCTACGTTTAGCCCTTGAACAAGAAAACATCGAATCCCGCCCCCTCTGGAAACCCATGCATCTACAACCCGTTTTTGATTACGCCCCTTTCTTTGGCAACGGCACCTCCAAAAAGCTATTCGACCAAGGCCTATGCCTCCCCTCCAGCTCCAACATGACCGAGGAGAATATGCAGCGCATTAAGGTGGTGTTGGATAGGGTGCTTCTGTAGCTACGCTGAACGCGGATAACGCTGATTTAAAAGTTAATCGTAGAACGAAAAAAATATTAAAACTGCGTCTTTGCGGCCCTGCCTGCCTTTCTTTTTGCAGGCCTGCGTGAACATAAAACGCCAAACCTACCATAGGTAGGCGGGCGGTGAACGTAAAGCGCCAAGCGCTCCCCCTCCCTGGCCCACAGCATATACCCTAGAAAAAATAGAAAAATCAATGCGTGTTTGTTATTAAAGAATAATTTTTGCTATATTTGTTCTCTGGTAACGAACATTTTTTATGCATAAAGATAAACTCAAAGAGATTCTATTAGATCAAAAGGAGGTTTTTAGTAACCGAAAGGGTTTAATTGAACGGGATATTAGGCTCGAGAACTATATTAGCACAGGGCAGGTTGTAGTAATTTCTGGGGTCAGAAGGTGTGGTAAATCATCCCTTCTTTACCTAATAAAAGAGGCAATGAAGCTTAACGAAGCCGATTACTGCTACTTTAACTTCGATGACGAGCGGATAATACCAGACACTTCCATTCTTAACCAAATATTTAATCTACATATCGAGATTTATGGCAAAGGACCTGTACTCTTCTTTGATGAGATTCAGAACATTGATCATTGGGAAAAATTTATAAATCGTGTGCACGAGCAAGGAGTTAAGGTCTTTGTTACAGGATCAAATGCAAAATTGCTTAGTTCTGAGATTTCGAGCAGCTTAACGGGCCGTAATAAGCAAATAACACTATTCCCATTCTCGTTCGCGGAGTACCTTCGATTCTGCAACCGAGACAAGCAGGACAAAAATCTCTCTTCTAAATCCAAAGCTCTTATTCTGAAGGACTTAAACCAGTACATGCTATCGGGAGGTTTTCCTCTGGTTGTTAAGGAAAACGATACTGAGATCCTAAATGCATACTTTCAGGATATTATTTACCGAGATATTATTGCCCGATACCGAATAACGCAGGTAAACGAGGTAAGACAAATAGGGCTTTACTTAATATCAAATTTAGGGAAACTGTTTTCCTACTCCACCCTCCAAAAAATATCTGGGGTAAAGAGCTCAAGCTCCATTAAAGACTATCTCGAATACTTTGAACAATCGTACCTCTTTTTCTACCTTAAGAAGTTTGATTACTCCGTAAGGAAGCAGGTTATGAATCCGAAGAAGGCTTACACCATCGACTCTGGTTTTGCCAATCGATTAGGATTCTCCTTCTCTGAGAACAAGGGGCGTATAATCGAAAATATTGTTTACTTAGAACTATTGCGGCAGGGGAAAGAAGTATACTACTATGCTGAAAGAAACGAATGTGACTTTTTGGTAAAAGAAGGTTTTAGCATCAACCACGCCATACAGGTATGCTACAGCATTGATGTAAATAGCATCAGTAGGGAATTCGATGGTTTAACCGATGCCATGCAAACACACAATATTAAGAATGGTCTTCTAATAACATTTGATCAGGAAAGTAGCGATATTGACTACCAAATACCTCAGGGTATAAATATTATCCCCCTTTGGCGATGGCTCCTTCAATAAAGATTTTCACAACTTTTTATTACACCCCTGCATAACCTAGTGTATAATTGTTTATACCATAAGGTATCCTCAATTCATTGTTATGAATGTCCTTGCTAGGCAACGATATTCACTAATGGATATTTTGGGTGGTTGGCTCTTTAACCTTCAATCTCTAATGTGAGTTGGGGTTTATACACTTTAAGGACATGTTGGATTGAGAGTTTGTGTAGTTCCTCTGAACACAGATGCTTCTAAAGGCTCAGCACAAGTGACGCTGATTCAACAGATGATCACAGCCAACCGTAGAACCTACCATGGGTAAGCAGGCGCTAAACGCAGAAAGATGAGGCGGTAATGCGATGGTGTGATCTGGCATGCGAACGCTGAACCTGTCTGCCGCACAGCTTGCCTACAGAGGGCAGGGCAAACGTAAAATCTCGTTATCTCAGCAAAGTTCGCCGTTCTTACGAGACACAGCGCAGAACGCTGAACTTAACACGTAAATAGGATATTATGATTAACAACCCACTATTGATGATAGAAACTTTCATCACTTTTCTTGCATTTTAAATAGAAGCTATTTACCTTTGTTTAATGATTAGTAAAAGGGAGATATCTCAAATAGTTGCAGACCAACGTGCCTTGCATTTTAAGGCAGATGACCTTCCTCGTTTAAAATCAACCAATACCGATAGGGAGGTAGAGGTTGTATCTGGAATTCGAAGGTGTGGGAAATCTACACTACTGCACGAAATAAGGTCGAAGAATATTGAAAAAGATTACTACTTCAACTTCGATGATGATCGATTGGTAAAGTTTGCTGTTGAGGATTTTCAACTCCTTCACGAAGTTTTTATTGAGCTTTTTGGGAAACAATCCACGTTCTACTTCGATGAGATACAAAATATTGAGGGTTGGGAGCGATTTGTGAGAAGGCTTCACGATTACAACAACAAGATATACATAACAGGGTCTAACGCCTCAATGCTAAGCCGTGAATTGGGTACACACCTTACCGGAAGGTTCTACCAAACTGAACTATACCCTTTCTCATTTCACGAGTTCTTACTGCTTAATAAACAACTCGTACCCAGCAATCCCATAATCAATACCGAAGAAAAAGTAAGCATTCACTCTTCTTTTATCGAGTACTTTAACAAAGGAGGATTTCCATTTTATTTACAATCAAATAGTTATCAGTATTTAAAATCGCTATACGAGAGTATTATTTACCGTGACGTTCTGGTCCGGAATGGATTAAAAAACGACAAAGAAATTCTTGAATTAGTACATTACTTGTCAAGTAATACCTCAAAACTTGTGTCATACAACGGTCTCACTAAAATAATTGGGGTTAAAAATGCATCAACGGTAAAGAGTTATATTGATTTCATTCAGGATACTTACTTAATTTTCACTGTGAACAAATACGACCGTTCACTAAAAAAACAATTGTTAAATCCTAAGAAAACATATTTCATCGACCTTGGGCTAGCCAGAGAAATTGGATTTCATCATTCAGAGGATAATGGCCGATTGCTTGAGAACCTCGTATTTATCGAGCTAAAGCGAAGAGGACGGGAGGTATTCTATCACAACCAGAAGTACGAGTGCGACTTTGTGATTAAAGAAAAAAATTCGATTGTTGAGGCCATTCAGGTTAGTTGGACTATCCAAAACGATACAACAAGAAAAAGGGAACTTTATGGGTTGTTGGATGCTCTAAGTACTTATGGATTAACAGAAGGGCTAATCCTAACCGATGAGGAGGAGGATACCATAAAAGAAAAGGGGTATACAATCCACATTAAACCAGCCTGGAAATGGCTGCTAAATATATAGCCATATAATGCAATATCCTTCTTTTAAACGGCGCAAAATTTTAATTGTTAAGCAGGACGCAGAACTCGAAACGATGAGGGGATGAAACGGTTGCAGAACGTAAAATCTCGTTATCTCAGCAAGACTTGTCCCGCAGTTTCTTTTGCGGGAAAACGCTTCGATGCCGAGACACGGCGCAAAACCTACCATAGGTAGGCAGGTGCAGAACGTTAACAGCTAAAGGCCAATAGAACGTTGAGGTGATAATGCGATGAGGCGAACCTTGAACGTAAAATTTGAGCCAATTTACCTTCGGTGAGTTCTCCGCCGGCTGGCGGATCGGTTGTGCTAACCTGTCCGCCCACTGGCGGATCTGTGGACAAAACGCGAAATGCTGAACATAGAATGCTAAAGGCCAATAGAACGTTGAGGTGATAATGCGATGAGGCGATATGGCGGTGATGCGAGGTTGCGAACGCTGAACCTACCTTTGGTAGGCAGGCTCCAAACACAAAAATAAAACTGCTACTTTGGGTGAACATAAAACGCCAAAAGCCAGTGGAACGATGATGCGATATGTCTCGTTTGACAGCCGTAACTTGGCTGGATGACGAGATGAGGCGAACTCTGAACATAGAACGTAGAACGCTAAACTTAGAACACTGATGACACAGATTTAAAAGATAATCGCAGAACGAAAAAAATATTAAACCCAGATTAGTCATTAGGAGTTCTGCGAACTAATGGCTTAGCTGGGTTTAACCCCGATTTAGAAAAACTAAATTTGTAAGCATTTATGATTGCAAATTTTTTAGTTTTTCTTAATCGATTTGTCAAATTAAAACCCGAATAATCAATGCATAAGCTGTGTCTTTTTCTAATGGCGGTCATTAGAAAAAGAATCGCTAATGACAAATTTGGGTTAAAACTGCGACTTTGCGGCCCTGCCTGCCATTCTTTTTGCAGGTTTGCGTGAACATAAAACGCCAAAAGCCAGTGGAACGATGATGCGACATGTCTCGTTTGACAGCCGTAACTTGGCTGGATGACGAGATGAGGCGAACTCTGAACATAGAACGTAGAACGCTAAACTTAGAACACTGATGACACAGATTTAAAAGATAATCGCAGAACGAAAAAA
>Ga0334893_1000758_pt1 | contig 37949 bp, 29 predicted proteins | sample GraSluR3_MG_5_FD_207218 | JGI IMG/M metagenome (GOLD analysis project Ga0334893, IMG submission 207218) | Sludge microbial communities from methane-producing bioreactor in Wageningen University, Netherlands - Granular Sludge_09_05-R3 | ecosystem: Engineered > Bioreactor > Anaerobic >...
GCTTTCTTAGATTTCGATTTCCTAGGTTTTCTAATTAATTGATTTATTGTTGGCATAACGTCGTATTATATATTAAAACTGTCTAAAAATTAAGCTCTGGGATCTTTCTTATATCTTCTATCTCGGCTTTTTCTCCAACCGGAATAGGTCTCCCAATAATTACATTCTCCTTCATACCTCTGAGATAATCCTTCTTCCCAAGAATAGCGGTACTTGTAAGTACTCTTACTTGCTCCTGGAATGATATGGCAGAAAGGAAACTCTCTGTATACAAAGCTGATGTCTTTATACCAAGGATTTTAGGGATAATCAAGGCCTTGTTCCTTCCTTCTTCCAAAAGAAGATCGTTCTTAGCCTCTGCAAGGAATCTGTTTACCAAAGATCCAACCAAGTAGTCAGAGTCTCCAGAACCAAATACCTTTCCTAATCTTACCATCTGTCTTAAGATAATCTCGATGTGTAGGTCATCTATTGTTACTCCCTGCTCATTAAATACCTTCTGAACTCCGTCTAGAATATATTTCTGAGCTGTGACCATGTCTGCAACCTCTGTTAATTTCTTAGGGTCTACAGAACCTTCTGTTAATTGGTCTCCTGCCTTAACCTCTTGTCCATTCTTTATTAAGATCTCGATTCCTGGAAGGACGGAGATTGTTTCCTCAGCTTTCACTCTTCCCTTAACAGTAAGGATTCCCCCTTCTAAAGATACAGTACCATCGAATGCAGCTTGTCTCTCTACCTCTTCCATATCTATATACATTATCTGACCGGATTTAACTTCCTGACCATCCTCTACAAGAATTTTCTTTGCTTTAGCTACAACATAGTATCTTGTCATCCTCTTCTCTCCTATGATTGTAATTACAGCAGACTCATCTTCAGCAACTTCTACATTTGCTTTCCCATCTATAGATGCTATTTCTGCTTCAGCTTTTGGTGTTCTTGCTTCAAATAGCTCTTCAATTCTAGGAAGTCCTTGGGTAATGTCGATCTTTGCAACTCCTCCCTTGTGGAAGGTCTGCATAGTCATCTGTGTTCCAGGCTCTCCAATGGATTGTGCTGCTATAACACCGACAGCCTTACCCATTTCTATCTCTTCGTCATTCTCCAGATTCAAACCGTAACACTTCTTACACATTCCTAATGGTGCTTCACAAAGAATAGGAGTTCTTACATAGACTTCTTCTATCCCTGCATCTAGTATTTCATCAGCTACTTCCTTTATGATAGTCTCATTCTTCTTTGCAAGAATCTTCTTCCCATCCTTTACGTCTTGAGCTAAGACTCTTCCGTAGATTCTGTCCTCAAAGTCCTCTCTTCTATCATCACCCTTCTTCATAACAAATCCTTCTCCCTCGTAACCACAGTCCTCTGACCTAATGATTACGTCATGAGCGACATCAACTAATTTTCTAGTTAAATAACCAGAGGATGAAGTCTTAAGGGATCTGTCTGCAATACCTTTTCTTCCACCGTTTGCTGCAACGAAGTATTCAAAAGCACTTAAACCATCTCTATAGTTACTCTTAATAGGCATTGGGACCCAGTTTCCTCTAGAGTCTCTAACAACACCCTTAATAGTAAGAACCTGTCTTGCCTGAATCTTACCTCCGTTACCACCTGATTCAACCATTTGGTAAATAGAGTTATCTTTGTCTAATTTCTCCCATGCTTTATCTGCTAATTCTCCAGCGAAGTCATCCCACATATCAGTAGAGATTTTAATCTTCTCATCCTTTGTCATTAATCCCTGTAGGTAGTTCTCTTGTAATTGTTCATCTTTCTCTTCCATCTTCTTAATTTCAGTCTCAAGATCAAAGTCTACTTCAGAATCTCCCATTGAGAATGAGAATCCTAAATCTGTAGCATACTTGAATCCTAACAACTTAAGATCATCTAGTATTTGAACAACTATATCTAAGGAATTATCCTTCTTAATATCAGTGATTATGTCATTAACACTCTTTATGTTTATCTGTTCATTTACGAACTTGTAGTCTTCAGGAAGAATACTGTTAAATATAACTCTTCCAGCAGATGTGTGGTGTGTCTCACCCTTAATTTTTGCAATTATTTCCTCAGAGATACTTATCTCTCCTCTCTCGTATGCCTTAATTACTAACTCTTCATTTGCAAATAGCTTTGGTTTTTCTACCTTCTCCATATCTGTCATAAGGAAGAATCCAATAACCATATCTTTTGCAGGAGTTGCTAGAACCTGACCATTAGAGATATTTACAATATTCTTTGAAGACATCATGTCTCTCTTAGCTTCTTCTTCAGCCTCTTCAGTTAGAAGAATATGCACAGCCATCTGGTCTCCATCGAAGTCTGCGTTAAATGCCTTACATACTAATGGATGAATTCTGATTGCTTCACCTTCTACTAACTTAGGATAGAATGCCTGGACACTATACTTGTGTAGAGTTGGAGCTCTATTTAATAGTACTGGCCTGTTCTTGATAACTTTTTCTAGGATATCCCAGATAACATCTGATTCCTCTTCAACCATTTCTTTTGCAATTCTTACATTTGGAGCAAGCTCTTGATCCAAAAGCTGGAATATTACAAATGGTTTAAACATTTCTAAGGCAACTGACTTTGGTAAACCACACTGGTCAAATTTCAAACTTGGGTCACCCTCAATAACAGCTCTCCCTGAGTAGTCGACTCTCTTACCGAGAAGGTTCTTTCTGAAGATTCCCTTCTTTCCTCTTAGGTCATCTGTTAATGATTGGTAAGGTAGTCTCTTACTGTTCATCATTGGCTTAGATGGTCTGTGAGAGTTATCTATTAGAGCATCTACGGATTCTTGTAGCATTCTCTTTTCATTTCTCAAGATAACCTCAGGCGCTCCTATTTCTATTAACTTTGAGAGCCTATTATTTCTATTAATAACTCTTCTATAAAGGTCATTTAAGTCTGAGGTTGCAAATTTACCTCCAGATAGAGGGATAATTGGCCTTAATTCTGGTGGTAAAACTGGTAGCGTGTCTAAAACCATCCATGTTGGGCTGATTTCATTGTTCTTAAAGCCCTCCAAGTACTGTATTCTCCTTGTTGACTTTGCTCTCTTCTCTCCTCTCTCTTTGTCTGCCTTTATTCTTAATCTCTTAATTTCTTTATCTAAGTCTAATTTCTCCAAGAGCTTTTCAACTGCTTCTGCACCCATCATTGCTTCGAAGAAGACTAAGTCTCTCTCCATAAGGTCGGAGAATTCATCCTCAGATATAACGCTTCCTACTTTAACCCTTCCTATTATTTGGTTAATTCTCTCGTAGAAAGAATCTATCTGCTCTTCTTTCTCTGCAAATTCCTTTCTTACTTTAGCAAGAGCCTGATTCCTCTTGTGCTCTATCTGACTAATCTTGAAGTCATTTCCCTTGTCTTTAGATTTTTTAATTTCCTTAAGCTGTTCATCGTATCCTGATTCTGTAACCTTGAGTTCCTCCTTGAGTTCCTCTTCTAATGCCGTAACTTCATCTCCTTTAAGAGCTTCTGCTTTCTTAAGCATCTCCAATCTCTTCTTCTTCTCCACCTCGATAACCATATATCTTGTGTAGTAGATAACAGAGAGGAGTTTTTTATGAGGGATATCTAAAACGATAGCCATCTTGTTAGGAATTCCGTATGCAAACCAAACGTGTGTAACAGGGACAGCAAGGTCTATGTGTCCCATTCTCTCTCTTCTAGAGTCTTTTGTTGTAACTTCTACTCCACACTTGTCACAAACTATTCCCTTATATCTAATCTTTTTATATTTACCACAGTAACATTCATAGTTTTTTGTAGGACCAAAGATTTTCTCACAGAACAATCCATCTGGTTCAGATCTGAATGTTCTATAGTTAATTGTCTCTGCTTTTGTAACCTCTCCATAAGACCACTCTAGAATCTGATCTGGAGATGCAAGGGTTAGTTGCAAGACATCAAAATTTTCAAAACCGTTTTTATTTTTCTTCATCTTCTTTAACCTCCTCTTGGGTTGGTTGAGTTGAAATTAAATCCAGATTCAGGCAAAGAGCATTCAACTCCTTAACCAGAACTTTAAATGATTCTGGGATATTTACATTCTCTATTTTATCCCCATGTATTATCGCCTTATATGCAGCTGACCTACCTTTAATATCGTCTGACTTAATGGTCAACATTTCTTGAAGAGCATAAGGTGCAGCATGTGCCTCTAATGCCCAGACCTCCATCTCCCCGAATCTCTGGCCTCCCATTTGTGCTTTACCACCAAGAGGCTGTTGAGATACAGCTGTGTATGGTCCAGTAGATCTGGCATGTACTTTCTCGTCGGCTATATGATGCAACTTAAGAACATACTTTGTTCCCACAGTTATCTTCCTTGGGAACTTGTTTCCTGTTCTTCCATCATAAAGATCTTCTTTCTCTGCCATGTCTGCGTTTGCTTTCTTCAATTCATTCTTCAACCACTCTAAGTTTTCTCCCTCAAAAATAGGAAATGCTAACTTTTCATTCAACATATCTGCATACTTACCAAAGTGAACCTCTTCTGCTTGTCCCATGTTCATTCTCTTTAGGAATGTTGGTGTCAAAACAATATCTACTGGTTCTCCGTCCTCAGTAAATGGCATATCTTCGACAGGTCTAATTGCAGCAATAGTATTCTTGTCTCCGTGTCTCCCTGCAATCTTGTCACCAAAGTCAATCTTCTTTGTGTTTGCGACCCAGACCCTTACCTCGTGTAAGACTCCTGGTCTTAATTTGTCTCCTTTATCTGCAGACAACACCTGACTCCTAATAACAATTCCTTCCTCTCCGTGAGGGATTCTCAAAGAGTTGTCTCTTACATCGCTGGCAGATTCTCCAAAGATTGCTCTAAGAAGTCTCTCTTCTGCAGTAAGTTCTTTCTCTCCCCTAGGAGCAACAACGCCTACGAGAATATCTCCAGACTTAACCTTAACTCCGTCTCTTATGATTCCTCTGTCATCTAATTTTCTAAGAATCCTTTCATTAACATGTGGGATGTCTGCTGTTATTACCTCAGGTCCTAATTCAGTATCTCTAACAGATACTGTGTGCTCTCTAATATGTATAGAAGTCAAAAGATCTTTTCTAACTATTCTCTCAGAAATAATAACTGAGTCTTCGTAGTTATATCCTTCGTAGAACATGAGTGCTGCTTTAAGGTTTATACCTATTGCAAGCTCTCCGTTTTCCATGGTAGGACCATCTACAAGTACATCACCTTTCTTAAATTTGTCTCCAATATTTACAACTGGTGTTTGAGAAAAACTTGTATTGTCATTACTTCTATAGAAGGTTATAAGGTCATAATCTTTTATCCCTTCTTTCTTGTATTTCACAGATAATTTCTTAGCATCTACATAAAGAACTTCTCCCTCATCTTCAGCAAAAACTCCCCATGAAGCCTGTCTTCCGACAACTTCTTCCATTCCTGTTCCTACAACTGGAGCCTGTTGCTTTACCAAAGGAACTGCCTGCCTCTGCATGTTTGATCCTGTCAAAGCACGCATAGCGTCATTGTGAGAAACAAAAGGAATGAGTGCCATACCAAGGCCTGCCTGCTGGCTAGCTAAGACATCTACAAATTTAACAATATCTACGTCTTCGATCATGAAGTCTCCTCCATGTCTTACTGGAACTAGAGAATCTACGATATTATTATTTTCATCTGTTGTGATAGTTGCTGTAGAGATATAGTGCTTTTCTTCATCCATAGCATCTAGATACTCTATATCTTCTGTTATGAATGGTTTAACCTTAACTTTCTTTAAGTCCTTTATCTTTGTAATTTTCTCTGCTAACTTTTCATCTACAGTCTCACCTTTCTTTGCTATTAATTTTTTACCATCCTTAACGGTCTCTCCAATAATTCTATTCATCAAGTTTGTCTTATTGTTATTGACCTCATTTTCAACTCTTCTGTATGGTGCCTCTAAGAAACCAAATTCGTTAATTCTTGCCAACATTGCGAGCTGGACAACAACACCAATGTTTGAACTCTCTGGACTTGTTACTGGATCAAACTTGGAATAGTGAGAGTTGTGAACCTCACGAATAGAGAATGTTGCTCTCTGTTTTGCAATTCCTCCTGGACCTCCTGCAGTAACCTTTCTCTTATTCTCCATCTCAGACAATATATTGGTCTGATCCATGAAGCTAGAAAGTGCGTTAGAACCAAAGAATGATTGTATTGAAGCAGAGATTGGCTTTGTACTTATAAGCATAGAAGGTGTAACCTTCGCATCCTGTCCATACAAACTCATCTTGTCTCTAATATTCTTCTCAAGTCTCCTTATTCCATTATTAAGTTGTCTTTCTAAAATTTCTCCAACACTCCTGATTCTTCTATTACTTAGGTGGTCAATATCATCAGGCTCAACCTCTCCATTATTCATCTGGATTAATCTCTTTACTATCAAGGTGATATCAGAAGGATAAAGTCTTACTTGATCAGGATCATTGATATCATAATCAGTATCAAGCTTTCTATTTAATTGGTATCTACCAATTCTTCCCAGATCAAATTTTCTAGCATTAAAGAAGTTACTCTTTATATATCTCTCTGCACTCTCTAAAGTAACAGATTCATCTGGTCTAAGCTTGTTGTAAATACTAATGATTGCTTCCTCCTTATTATTAGTAAAATCTCTAGCAAGGGTAGCCTCTATATACTTGTTCTCCTCATTTGTATCTACATCCTTGAATAATTTCCTAATGTCATCATCACTCTCCCAACCAAAAACTCTCAAGAGTTCTGTTATCAAGACCTTAGGTCTCTTTGGCAAGATTCTCATAGAGATAACATTGTGCTTGTTTGTGTCAATTTCATACCAAGGACCTCTTCCTGGCATAAGTCTTACCTTATATAAGGTTCGAAGTGGAAGTTTGTCAGATGCTTCATATAATACTCCCTCAGATCTAACAATCTGGTGGGTTACAACTCTTCTTACTCCATTAAAAACAAAGACTCCATCATCTGTCATTACTGGAACATCAGTGACGAAAATCTCCTGCTCTTTTATCTCTCCAGTTCTATTATTAAGAAGCTGGACTTTAGCATAAACAGGAACCTCATAAGAGAGTCCCTTCGTTATTGCTTCCTCTATACTTCTATAGGGATCGCCATATTTAAAATCTTTGAATTCCAAGGTCCACATTCTCTCCATCGTATCCTTAACAGGATTGATTTCAGAAAATAGCCTTTGGAACCCATTCTCCAGAAAATCTGTAAATGAAGCCTGCTGTGCTTCTATTAGATTAGGGAATTCCACGTCCCCAGAATAACCTAATCCCAGATTTATTCTTCCGGATCTATTGCGCTTGGGTTTTACCATAGGATATATTTTTAGTAATATTATAAGGTATTACAAATAGGGGCCGTATTAACTCCTGATTCAAAAATCAAATTATACCGCCCTTAAAGGCAAAATTAAAGACTCGAAGGATATTATCATATTTATATATAATAGTCAAAGCTTTTTGTTGTATTTTAGAGCTTTATCTGAAATATATCCTTTTTAGTTCTTTTTTGATAGATTTATTATATACTTTAAGGCTAGCTTTGTAAAAATACCTTTAATATCATATTATATACCATAAAATGCCCAGAAAAAAGAAGAAAAAAGCAATAACAATAGAGAGTAGCGAAACAAAGATTTTGTTTGGTTTAATACTATTCATACTAGGTCTAATCGTCCTAGTCTCCCCCTTTATGCAAGACCATTCTCCACTGTTTGATCAAATAACCCTAGCACTTGGATACGCTTCACTTGCTTGGGGAGCACTAACAATATATCTGTCATTAGCACTCTTAACAAAGAAAAAGAAATTCTTTTCAGCTAAACAATCTATTGGGTTATTATTTTTTTCTATATGCTTGAATATCCTTCTTTCATTCTGGTTAATAGAAGAACAACTCAACGACACAGAGGCACTAAGAGGAGCAGGAGGACAACTTGGGAAAGCACTCCACCTCTCTTTAAATGGATTTGTCGGAAGCTTCATAGAGATAATAATAATTCTAATAGTCCTCATAGTTTCCTTCTCCTTAATAACAGCAACCCCATTACAACAGATTTTTGAATTCCTCGAAGACTCTGTCCCAGAAGGAAAAGAGAAGGAGGGAACAGGACTAAAAGGACTCCTTAAAAAACTCAGCTCTCCAGAATTACCAGATGATGTAAAGATAGAAAATGGGGAGGAAGAGAAAGACGACATTAAAATTGAAAGCGAGGAAGAAGTTCAGAGAAGATTAGACAATATTCTTGCAGCAGATGACAGTGCAGAGGAAGAAAATAAGGTAGACGAAGATAATGGAACAGATGAGGATCTTGTTAAACAGGTATCCGTCCCTGAAGACACTGAAGAGAAAGAACCAGAGGGACCAAAGTTTACAAACTGGCAATTCCCAGAGGTTGAAATTCTTCAAAAGCCAGAAATAAAAGAACAAGATAAGGAAGTCTACAAAGATAAAGCGAAAGTAATAGAAGCTACACTTAAGAATTTTGGTATAGATGCTAAAGTCGTTGCAGTAGCAATCGGTCCAACAGTCCTAAGATTTTCCCTCAGCATAAGCGTTGGCGTAAAGGTTTCCAGGATTAAAAACCTTAGTAACGACCTTGCATTGGCCCTCGCTTCTCAGAGTTCCTCAGTCAGAATCGAAGCTCCTATCCCTGGAACTTCCTATGTAGGAATAGAGATTCCTAACCCAACGCCAAACTACGTATATGCCAGAGAAATGATAAAAAGACTTAGAAAAGAAAAGGATAAATATGAACTCCCTCTAATATTAGGTAAAGATATTACCGCAAAAACACAGATTAAAGATTTGACAAAAATCCCACACCTACTCGTAGCAGGAGCAACAGGAACAGGAAAGTCCGTTGCCATAAACTCTCTCCTAACAGGACTTCTTATGACAAAGAGCCCAGATGAAGTTAAATTCATCATGATAGACCCTAAGATGGGTGTCGAAATGGCAATATATAATGGTATCCCACACCTGCTTAACCCAGTAATCACAGACCCTGAGGCTGTAGTTAATGCCTTAGAGTGGACAATTGGAGAGATGATGCGAAGATATAGACAACTCAAGCAGATACGCGTTAAAAAACTCGCAGAATACAACAAGAAAGTTGGTTACCTTGCAATGCCTTACATAATAGTGGTCATAGATGAAATGGCAGACTTAATGCTTACCTCTGGAGCGGATGTTGAGACTAAAATTCAAAGATTAGCCCAGATGGGTAGAGCCGTAGGAATACATTTAATCCTAGCAACTCAGAAACCTACAGTTAATGTTATCACCGGACTTATTAAGTCAAATATCCCTGGAAGAATGGCCTTCGCAGTTGCTACTAACATGGACTCAAGAGTCATATTAGATGAATCCGGAGCTGAGACACTATTAGGAAATGGAGATATGTTATACAAAGACCAGACAACACCAAAAGCACTAAGAATACAGGGTACAAACACAACAACAGAGGACTCGGAAGCTGTAATAACCTCTATAAAAGACCAACTAACTGAAGAAGAACCTTCCTATTCCGACGACCTAACAGAAGCCATTGAGAAAGGTCCTCAGGATGATATAAAAGGAGGGCCAAAAGAGAGAGACCCAGAATTTGAAAAGGCTCTCGCCATTGTAATTTCAACTCAAAAAGCGTCTGCGTCATTCCTCCAAAGAAAGATGAGAATTGGCTACAACAAAGCAGCTCGCCTAATAGACCAGCTACACCAAGCAGGAGCAGTGGGCCCCCAAGATGGCTCTAAACCAAGAAAAGTTCTAATAACATCTCCAGACCAAATCTCTGACAAACTCAAAGAAGATGACTCAGAAGCCATAGAGTAGTAGAATAGACAGATGATTACCGCAGGAGAAGTCTTAAAAAATAAGAGAGAATTACTTAAAAAAAGCCTAGAAAGAGTTTCCGCAGATACCAAGATCCAGAAACGCTTCCTCGAATATATTGAAAATAACCAATTTGAATACTTCGATTCAGAAGTCTTCTTAACAGGCTTTATTAAAATATATGCAAAATATCTAGATCTAGACACAAGCAAGGTTCTTGCACTTTACAGAAGAAGTAACCCTAATAAGACCCCTAGAAATACACCAAATAAAAAAGACGAAACGAAACCATCGAAGAAGTTAAAAAAGAAACCAACTCTCGAACCTAAACTAATAATAACAATCCTCCTTGGAATATTCCTACTCGCAATTTTTGCCTACATAGGCTTCCAAATATACAAGTTCCAAAGGCCTCCTTCATTAGAAATAACCTCCCCAGCGGCTGACAGCGAAGTCCAGACCGAAGATATCCTCGTTGAGGGGGAAACGGACTCTGAGAGCATTATTGAAATAAATGGAACGGCTGTAGAAACCAATGAACAAGGAGAATTTAGCTATGAAGTAACACTAAAGGAAGGACTTAACACAATAACTGTAAAAGCACGGAAGAACAATGCCTTGGAGAAGGTAGAAACCATCAATATCACCTATGCTCTAGACTCTGAAACAGACGAGGATGAACAGGAGGAAGAGATAACAGAAAACACCATTAGACTAGAGGTTTTTGATTCTCCTGCATGGGTCAGATTAGATATAGATGGAGAGAACAAAATCTCACAAGTCCTGGAACCCACAGAAGAAGAGTTCACTATTGAAGAGAATCTTTACATAATTACAGGAAGAATTAGTAATACCAGAATCTACTTTAATAACAACCCCCTAGAGTGGCAAACAAACCAGACAACGGGAGTCACAGAACTAACCTGCGAAATTAACGAAGGAGAATTATCCTGCCAATAAAATCCTAATTTGCCAGGAAATGATATAATGCTGGCATCTATGACTTCTTCTAACAATCAGATTGAAGAGATAAAAAGTAGGCTAGACATTGTTAATGTAATTGGCAAATACGTCAAGTTAAAACAAACAGGGAAAAACTATGTCGGTCTTTGTCCCTTCCATAACGAGAAAACACCATCCTTTGTTGTAAGTCCTGACATCCAGAGATATAAATGTTTTGGTTGTTCAGAATCTGGAGATATCTTTAATTTTCTACAGAAAGTAGAGAATATAGACTTCCCAGAAGCATTAGAGAAACTCGCAAAAGAGGCTGGGGTAGAGCTTAAAAAACAAGAAGGTTTTTCAAAATATAAGATATTGGAAGAAATTAATTATAAAGCTACCCGTTACTACTACAACCAATTAAAAGAAAACAAAAGAGCAATGGATTACCTTGAGCAGAGAGGCTTTAACAAAGAATCCATTAAAAACTTCGGAATAGGATATGCTCCAAGAAAACCAGAGCTGAGAAAATATTTACTTAGAACTAAAAATTATTCTCAAAGACAGTTATTAGATTCCGGACTCTTCACCTTAAAAGACAAGGTGGTAAAGGAGAAATTCTACGATAGAATAATGTTTCCAATTAGATCCACAAGAGGAAAAGTCCTTGGCTTCACAGGAAGAGTGCTTCCAGGAAACGATTGGGGACCAAAATACATGAATTCCCCAGACACACCTATCTTCCATAAAAAAGAAAACCTCTTCGGCCAGTACGAATCTCGCCAAGAGATAAGGAAAAAAGACCTTGCAATACTATGTGAGGGATCCACAGATGTAGTAAGTGCACACCAACACGACATCAAAAATATTGTAGCCCCCCTGGGAACAGGATTAACAAAAGAACAACTAGAAAAACTCTCTAAAACAACAAAGAATATTTTATTCTTCTTTGACAGTGACGAAGCTGGTCAAGATGCTCTAATAAGAGGTTTTCGGGTAGCTTCAGAACTTGGACTTGTTCCTTACGCAGCCAGCCCAGAACCATATAAAGATATAGATGAACTTCTTCAAAAAGAAACAAAGCTTATGAAAAGGAAGATAACTAACAAAGCAGAGGCGTTTTCCTTTATACTAAGCAATTACTTGGAGGATAAGAACCTTAATAGGCTTGAGGACGTCAATAGGGTGAAAAACTTTATAGGCTCTTTAATTTCTTCAGTCCATGACAAAACCCTGTTAAACCTTTACAAACAGAAGAGCACAAACCTTACTAAACTGGACCTCTTCGAGGAGACCCCCGAAAACCCCTATAAATACGGCAAAAAGGAGCCCTCCTCCCAGTTCCATATGAAAAAGGCCGATAATAAAGTCTACAGGGAATACCTACAGCTGCTACTACTACTAGATGAAATTGAACAAGAATTTCTTGTTGATGAAAAGTATATACTACCCACTCCACTTCAGCAACTCTATGCAGAGATCCTTAAAAGCTACAAAGAGGGGAAAGAGAAGCTATACACCATACTGCACGAAACAGATGGAATTACAGAAACCTTCGAGGAAATAATCTTCGACCTAACAGCAATACCCGAACAAGAGAAAGATATAAAGGAAGAATTAAAAAAACTCTCAAGAAGGTTAGAAGCCCTTTACCTAAAAGAGCAACAAAAGATGCTTAGCCAAAAGGTTGCCATTGCCGAAGAAAAGAGAGACACTAAAGAGGCAGAGAAATACTTAAAGGAACTCGCTCAAATAAATAAACTTTTACAAGAGAACTAAGATGCCAGACATATCTGATTATGACAAATTAAACTACGACTACTCCCAATACTGGCAAGAAAGGCTTTATGAGAACCTTGCAGAGAAAAATCTTTTAAACAAGATCTTTGAGAATCCTAGAGGGAAATGGTTCCTAGATGTAGGAGGTTCCTATGGAAGAATAACCTCCACATATTACGATTCTTACAAACACCCAGTGATCCTGGATTATTCCCTTAATACACTCATTAAAAATAAAGAAATTATTAAAAGCAGATATCCTAAAATAACCCTAATTGCAGCGAATGCTTACAAAATGCCCTTTAAAGAGAGTTCTTTTGATGGAGGCTTAATGGTCAGGGTACTTCACCATATAGAGAAACCGGATGATTATTTTAAAGAAGCCAAAAGAGTTTTTAAGAAAGACGCCAAGTATGTTCAAGAATTTGCAAATAAAGTGCATATAAAAGCCAAGATAAAAGCTTTGTTCAAGAAGGATTTTGATTTCTTTTCAAAAGATCCCTATGAGCAACCTATTGGAGAGAACCTAGAAGGGTCAAAGAAGGAAGAAGGCGGAATATTCCTTAATTATCATCCTTCCCATATAAGAACCCTATTAGAAAAGAACAACTTTGATATTAACAGAAAACTAGGCTGTTCTTTCTTAAGGTCGCAAGCTATTAAAAAGCTATTAGGTACTAGTATTATGGTTTTTATTGAAAAAATACTCCAGAAGACACTCTCTTGGACAAATATCCCTCCAAGTATATTCTTTGAAACAACGCTACAAAAGGAGAAAGAGAAAAAAGAGGATATTGAAAGAACTAACTTGAAAGATATTCTTGCCTGCCCTTCTTGCAAAGGAGACTTATCTTTTGAGGGAGAAAACTATGCAAAATGTAAGAAGTGCAATCTCGAATTCTATAAGAAGGATGATATCTGGGACTTTAGGATAGAATAATGAAGAAATCCCTTGGACAAAACTTTTTTGTTAATAAAAATCTCTCTGCACAGATTGCAAAAATAGTTTTGGAGGAAAACCTTGATGTAATAGTGGAAATAGGGCCTGGGCCAGGAGCATTTACTCAGTTTTTTGCCACAGAAGAAATTAAACTTCTTGCTATCGAAAAGGATGACAATCTTTCCCTGGATCTAGAAAGCCGATATCCCTCAATAACTGTTAAGAATATAGATTTCTTAGACTGGGACTTCAGCGACCTAGAACCTTTTAAAGAGAAAAAGATCACATTCTTTGGGTCCCTACCATACAATGTAAGTAAAAAGATTATTAAAAAGATAATAACTTCCGAATTTTTCAACTCTCCCAGTTTTTTTATAATACAAAAGGAAGTAGCAGAGAAATATTGTGCTAAAGAGCCAAATAACAATTTCCTCTCCATAAGTACAGCTCTATATGCGGATACAAATAAGCTGTTTAATATCTCTCCAGAGTCTTTTAAGCCAAGACCTAATGTAAATAGTACCTTCATAAAATTCTCTCCTAAATCCCCCTCCTTGGAGGACACAAGAGCCTTTGAAAAGTTCTTACATAATGCTTTTAGACAGCCCAGGAAAACATTAAAAAATAATTTTGGAAGAAATTATTCCTTTAACACAGAAGATATAACCCCGCTACTCCAAGAAAGGCCTCAGCATCTCTCCCTTGATCAATACTTACACCTTTTCAATAATCTCGCGTAGCTTTTGATATAATGAACAGATGAAAAGGGTAAAGAAGAAGAAAGTTCCCCAAGAGGAGTCCAAGCAATTGGACTTAGGTATTAAAGAACCCTTTAAAAACAGGTTCTTTAAGATAAAGAGATCCGTAGATTTTGCAGTATTGCGCTTTGAAGTCAGAAAGTTTCTAAAGGACCCTCTCGTCTGGGCAACTCTCGTAATAGGGCTTGTCCTAATAGCTCAGCAGGTATATCTAATACTAGAAAATCTGTCTGATTTGCCTATTTACGTCCCAATATTCAGGCACTTCTTATCCGCTGAAGCAAAACTTACACAAAAGGACTATATCTTTGTATTCCCCTTCATCTCCTTGATTACTCTCTTACTTTCTATGCTTTTTACCTCTAGGTATTATAATAATGAAAAGAAGTTAACTAGACTCCTTCTTTTCTCTTCTTTGTTATCTAGTATTTCACAGAGTCTTATTTTAATTGACTTAGTAAATCTTTTTTAATATGGACTTATCTACAACAACGGGCTTCCTAGCAGGTTTATTTAACAGAATTCCTGAATTTATACAAAACACAGCATACGCAAAATATGTAGAATATTGGCCAATATTTCTAATAGGTTTACTTACAGCTCTCTTCATAACACCAATACTAGGCTACATTGCATTGAAGTCTAATATCACCTATGTTCCTAAGAAAGGAAGGGGAGAGAGAGAATTCGACAACCCTCTAAAAGCCCTTCATGAAGGCATAACTCCGTCCTTAGGGGGTTTAGCAATAACTCTGCCAGCCTTCATTGCAATATTAGTCTTTTTCAAGATAGATAGTTTTACTCTACCGATATTAATATCTCTTTTCATTTTAATAGTTGGTGCTACCCTGGATGACATTTTAAATCTTCCTGCAAAAGTTCAACTTCTTTACCAGATTGTTGCTGCGGGAATCATTGCTTTTTCAATACTAAATATAACCTCTATACCCTTCTTTAATATAGACTTAAGCTCTCTAACATACAACTTTTCAATCTTCGGGATAGAACAATCTCTTGCATTCCCGGGCGACATATTCCTGTTCTTCTGGATCCTAGTCTGCATAAATGCCGTTAAGTGGACAGCTGGTTCTCCTGGAATAATTGAAGCAAATTCTTTCGTAATATTCTCGTTAATATTCGTTATCGCGATGAGAGATGTGTCTATTTTCTCTTCTACAGTAAGTATTCTTATTGCAGGAGGCTTACTCGCATTTTTAATATTTGCATTTCCTCCACAAAAGATAATGACTGGCTCTGCAGGCAAGTCGGTTTATGGTTTTCTTATCTGTATTCTTGCTATCGTGGCAGATGCTAAGATTTCAACAACTGTAATGCTCTTAATATTGCCTTTAATAGACTTTATTTATGTAATAATAAAGAGACTTCTAACTCACAAACCTAAGAGTATAGGGGACTTAATGAAATTAAGTGGCCCAGACCACCTACATCATCAATTAATGAATTTGAACCTATCAAGGGCCCAACTTGTACTAATAGAGATGTCTGTAACTCTCTTTCTTGGTTCTTTTGCCATCTTAACAACGGGAGCTATTAGATACTTCACTCTCACTATCTCAGTTGCACTCGGAATTGCCTTCATTGTTTACATAAACATAAGCGCCTCCAAAAAGAAGAAGGAACAAGAGCAGAAAGAAAGCCCAGAATCTAAGTATTCCTACTAAAATAAAAACATGTTCCGTTAGAATTACAGTACCTTAGAGGCCCGACACTATAGGCCCTGGAAGCACAACTGTTTAGAACATATAATTAAGAGTTATGAAAAAGAACAAAATTGCCTTAATAACGATTTTTCTGATACTAGCTATCTCTATCTTGCTATACTTCGTCCCTGTTAACCAATTAATAGGAAAACTGCCTTTTATCAATCGTTTTTACAACAATACAACCCTAGAAATTAGTACAAAATCTGGAGTCGCGAGAGTCTGGATAAACGGGAAAGATTATGGAGAGACACCAACAAATATTGAGGATCTCCCAGAAGGTTCCTACTTGGTAGAATTACAAAAAGTCGTCGAAGAGGAGGCTTTCTACAAAAAACATTCATTCCAGATAGAACTAACAAGGAATACTTCTGCGAGGATAGATTTAGAGATAGGCCCAGAAGATCTCCTACATGGAGCAATCCTTTACTACACCCCTATAAGAACAACCTCTGACGAAGGGTTCCTGACTGTTATAAGTGATGTTGATGATTCCAGGGTTTTTCTAGATGGAGAATTTTTGAAGGTAAGCCCAATAACTAACCTCGGTTTAAGAGAAAGTCAGTACGAGATAAAGGTTTTAGTACCTGGACACGAGGAAGTAGAAGTACCAGTGCTACTGCGAAATAATTATGTTTTGAATCTAAAAACTTTTCATTTCCCAATACCTGTAGAATTTGAAACAATAGAGACAGAGAGTACGCAAACAGAAGAAGAAAACATAGAGGAAGAAGCTACAGAAGAGATAGTAGATGAAGAAAGTGTAGATGAATAAAAATAAAAATGAGTAATTTACGATTAAACAAAATAAAACCCCAGACACCAATAGCCATAATAATCCATGGTGGAAATAGAGTTGGATATCTAACAGCAAAAACCCTTATAGAACAAGGTTGCTATGTAGTAATTATAGACAAATTTAATAGCGAGACAAGAAGGTATCTCTCAGAACTTAAGAAGTCTGAACTCTTTGATTTCTTTGACTTTAAGGGCTTTAATTCTCTGTTTAAAAATGTCAAAAGATTCGACTATCTTTTCTATTTCCTAAACGAAAAACTAGACAAGAGAGAATTCGACAGTAAAGAATTTTTAAATGAAACTAAAACTCTAGAGGAAACCCTTACTAACACTAGAAAAAACAATGGGAAGTTCTCCCTTATTACTTCTCTTGCACTAAACAGAGAATTAGCAAATAGAGTAAATAACGAACAGTTGTCTACTCCCTCTCCTTACTCTGCAATGGAATTACAGAAGTATTGTGAGACACTAGCAGCAGAGTTTAAAGACAAATCTAATATTAATCTTAGGATTTTAAGACTCGGGACAGTAATTGGTGGAGGGATAGAGAAGGTTGACAATGACACTCTAGATGGACTTCTTACAGATACTGTTCAGAAGAGCCAAATCACCATAAAGGGAGAAGGATTAGACCTACATTCCCTCATACATGAGGCAGATGCTACATATGGTTTATTGAAATTATCCTTTTCTGACAATACCAGAGGAGAGGTCATATCTCTAGCTAATAAGAATAATTACACAACACTTTCGTTAGCTTACAAACTTTTGGAACTTAACACTGAAGCCCAGACTATTCGTTTTGTTGAAAATCCTGAGGAGCAGTTCCTAATTCAAGATCTCTATGTACCTGCTCCACATGCCTCCAACTATGGTTGGAATCAGCAAGTAAATCTTGAAGAGGCTCTTGTAGAACAGATTCAGAAATACTATGAAGCTACAAACAAAACATGGGATATAGATAAATCTCCCCAAAAGAGTAAACAGAAAAAGACTGTTAAGATGGGAAAAACTAAACTGGGAGAATTCACCTCTTCTCTCCTTTCTCCAATTAAAAAGGTCTTTAGCAAAGAGAGAAAAGAAAAAGTGGGAGCAAAGAAGATAATAAAAGGCTCTGTTATTACTGTTTTGCTTATGGCTCTTACATATTTTGTAATATACCCAATAGTTGGGACATTAATAGGGTTACTCTTAATTAATTCTTCTGTCAAAAACCTCTCAACATCAATTCTAGATATGGACCGAGCAGAAAGTTCTCAAGAAATAGAGTCTTTGGAGAGAAATATCTCTAGAGTAGGACAAAGTGTAGACCAGATGTACTGGATATTCCAAGTCTTAGGTAAGAACGAACTTTATGACAACACTACTCAATTAGTCCTCGGAGCTCAATATACCGTGCAAGGAGCCAGACAGTTGGTAGATGCTGTATATCCTCTAACCCAATATATGCAAGATTTTGAGCCTGCAATAGATTTCCAAACCTCTACCCCCACAACAACAAGAGAATACAGGAGTTATTTGGAAGAGATAGAAAAAAATACTTATAAATTAGAGGAAGCGGATTACAGAATCTCCCTCGCTTCTGAGATAATAACAAATCTTAATACAACAGTCTTTCCTAAGGCGCTACAAGACAAGATTATTGAGTTCAAAGAAATTATTAGCCAGATCGAGGAAGGAACAGAATCCTTTAAAGCTGTGAACTCTTTCCTCCCTGATTTACTTGGTGTAGACGAAAGAAAAAGATATCTAATCCTCTTCCAAAACGAGGGGGAGATTAGAAGTACTGGGGGTTGGTTAACAAGTTATGGAATTGTGGGTGTAGAAGGGGGACAAATAAGAGAGCTTTTCGTTGATGACATTTACAATGCAGATGGGTCTCTGAAGGTCCAGAATAAGCGGTTTACACCTCCCAGAAGCATGTCTAACGCACTAGAACTAACTAACTGGCCATTCTCTCTAGTAAACTGGCATCCTGATCTATCTGACACTCTCACAGAGGCAGAACCATTTATTTATGAACTTGGAAAGGGCAGCTCTTTAGAGGGCTTAATAACAATAGACGTCTCCTTTGTTGAAGAACTTTTGGAGAGGTGGGGAGGAATAGAAGTTCCTGGCGAAACAGAGCTTGTTACTAGTGAAAACTTAAACAGTAAAATTTTCCAAATGCACGAAGAGTTTGTGCCTGGCTCTACCCAGAAGACAACTTTCCTAGCCAATCTTGCAAATGAGATTGTTAAAAAACTTCTTTCTATGAATGTTGCAGACCTTATGGGAATAGCAGATATCTTTGAAAAAACCTTAGACGAGAAGCACCTACAAGCTACATTTAAAAATAAAGATGCCTACAACTTCTTTAGTTCTAGAGATTGGGCAAACTCTATGAGCAACGAATACAATGATGCACCAATATCAATAGATTGGAACTGGGGAGGAAACAAGGCGAATTTATACCTAGACAAGAACTACTCTCTTACAATAAACGTAAAAGATGAGGATACAGTGGACTTCATATACTCCATAACAGTAGAAAACTCTTCTACTGAGAATGTTTATCCAGAAGGAGATTACATAAACTACCAGAGAATATATATTCCTCCTCAAGCAAAGATATTAAGAATCAGTGGAATCGAAGATAATGACTACTCTGTTTACAGAGAGAGTGGCTTTAAGGTAATTGGAGGCTGGTTTAATACACCAATTGAATCCATAAATACACTAGATATCTCTTACAGAATAGAGAGAGAAGATGGAAACTCTAATTTCCCAATTGTAATACAGGAACAAAACGCATTCTTTGATATTAACCTCTTCAAACAACCAGGAGAGAAGAAATATGCTTACAAACTAGATATTACCTATCCCTCTACATGGAATTTGGAAAGTTCCCAAGGATTAAATAGCATAAGTAACCAACTTTCTGGGAGATTTGAACTTAGTGAAGATCTAGAATTCCCTGTAGTCTGGAGAATTCCAAACTAGGCTTTTTCTTATTAGACAGAGACTTTTGAATTCTTTTTCAACTGGGTATACACTTCCAAGATGTCTTCTAAAGAGACTTTGTTCTGAGAAGCAAATTTCTTTAGTTCTTCAAAACTAAGATCTACATTTAAAGGAGATCTGCTACTCATCCCCATAGGAAAAACATATGTAGCAAGGTTTTTTGATTTACAATTATGACAAGAAAAGTGTATAATAGCCGAGACTCCAGTGTTCTGGACGATATTAATATCTTCGGGGCTATATGCAGTGCCGCATTTATCACAAAACTTTGCTAAAGCATTTAGAAAGAACTCCTTATTCCCGAATGTGTTATTATCTTTATTGTTCATATATAAAATTATACCACACACTCTGAATGTCAGATAAAAGCAAATCCATCAAATATCTTATTAAAAAAGGAAAAGATCAGGGGTTTCTAACCCAAGAAGATCTTCTTGATGTTTTCCCTACAATAGAGGAGGATATAGACCTCCTAGATGAAATCTTTGAGAAACTTCAAAAGAACGAAATAGAAGTCCTCGAACCTGAGGAAGATGTAGCCGCTCAAGAAAAAGAGGAATTGACCCTGGAAAAGAAAATTAGAATACTCAAGAACATTCAGACAAATATTTCTACAGATGCAATAAGATCATATCTCTATGAAATTGGAAGAATTCCCCTCTTAACAGGTGAAGAAGAGGTTATTTTAGCAAAAAGAATAGAAAAAGGTGACAATGAGGCAACCCAACTCCTAATAACTGCAAACCTTAGGTTAGTCGTTAGTATTGCCAAGAAGTATAGTAAGAGTAACTTGGAGTTACTAGATCTTATTCAAGAAGGAAATATTGGATTAATGAGGGCCGTAGAGAAGTTTGATTACACAAAGGGCTTTAAATTCTCTACATACGCTACTTGGTGGATAAGACAAGCAATAACAAGAGCTATTGCAGACCAAGCAAGAACTATTCGTATTCCAGTCCACATGATAGAAACCATCAACAAGTTCAATAAGACAAGCAATATCCTTGCAACAAAACTCGGTCGCCCACCTAAGGATGAAGAGATTGCAAAAGAGATGGATATAGAAGTAGAGAAGATTGCAGAGATAAGAAAGATAAAACAGAACCCAACATCACTTGCAACTCCAATAGGTGAGGAGAAAGACAGTAAATTGCAGGATATTATCCCAGATGATTGGTCTCAATCCCCAGAGGATTATGCCACTGGAGAATATCTTAAGAACCAACTAAGAGATATCCTAGATAGTCTTCAGGACAGAGAAAGAAGAGTTCTTTCCCTAAGATTTGGATTAGACGATGGAGTATCAAGAACCCTAGAGGAAGTTGGAAAAGAATTTGGAGTTACAAGAGAAAGAATCAGACAGATTGAAGCAAAAGCATTAAAGAAACTCAAGGAGAAATCTGCGCAACAGAAACTAGATGATTATATTGACTAATCTCTACCTACGAGAGTAAAGAAAACCTCCGGAAGCACTGGAAAGTGATCCCTTGTTCGTCGACTAACATTCTCTAATTCTTCTAAATCAAAAGTCTTTTGTAATTGTGACACATAGGAATCTGCCTGTGGATTAATCTCTACCTGAGAACTTTCATAGTAGATATAAAGACCTACCCAAACAACTACAAGCCCTAAGAGCATCATCAATGGAATTGTCGCTTTTTTAATAATATCCATATCCTATCTATAAAAATTTACATTATCTACATGGTATATCCTCAAAGAAACCGTAAATGCATTTGTACCATCATCTGCTGTTTCCGTCGAGTACGAAAAAGATTCAATAACAGGATACATTGGTAAATCCTCTAGCTCCTGCAGGAAACTCAATATATTCTCTTCTTTACCCCTAGCGCTAAAGGTTATCGTATAGGGCTTAAGAGCCTTTGTTGTAATGTCATACTCCCTCCCCTTATACCTGTCAAAACTCACAGAGGAAAGCTTATGACCATTACGCGTAGTCACTAACTCTATATTTGCCAACAAAAGACTGAAGTTATCACCAGCTGGAAAGATCATTTCCAAATCATCAAAAGCCTCCTTGTTAGGAGCATACTGCTTATCCAGCTCATTTAATGTGGTTACCTTATTCTCAAGAAGAGTATTAACTCTTTCCTTTTCCTTAATTTCTTTATTTATCCTGGTAATAGTTGTCACTGTTGGCCTAACGGCAAAAACAATTAGAGCAATGACAACAAGGACAGAGAAGCCGAAAAAGGCATAAGACCTCTTTCTCTCCGGAGACTCTTTAATCGTTTTTATATATTCAGCTGTATTAATTTTCCGCTCTTCCACTTACTTCTCCTTCTTCATTTAAATAAAAGGACACTCCTACGCTTATCTCTGCATCCTCTTTAGTTATTGCAAACTTCACCTCTTCATACATTGGATTGTTTTTTAAAGCAGATTCGTAATCCTTTACACTATTGAGATTATTAGAACTAAGACGCAAGGACACGCGCCTTTCACTAAAGCTTAAGCCCTCTAGGACAAAACTCCCTGGAATTCCACTAATAAGTTCCCTAATCTGAAGAGAGTTGATTGTCTGTCCCTCCCTTATATTCTTAATGTCACCCAAGACAACTTGGTAATTTTCAAACAAAAAGGCATTCCTTTTCCAAGTATCGTTTGAGAGAAGAACTATTTTGTTATTAATCTCTTCTGTAAGATCATTATTTTTCCTGTCTAAAACAAATCTGGAGAAGAAAACTCCTAAAACTATTACCTGAACACCTATTAAAAGATATTTTCCAACACTAACAAGCCAAATATATGCGTTACTCCAAACATCACTAGGATCGTAAAGCGTTTCCAGGAAGTTAATAGATTTTGGCTGTTTCTCTTTCTGAAACATATGGCAGTTTTAAACTTTTATTGTTTCAGTATAGCATATATTTAGATTTATGAAATCTTCTCGAAAAGAATTATCTTCTCTCTTTTATCAAGAGCTTCCTTTGCTTTAACAGCACTTACTGGGATTATCGGTTCGTATAGTTCAGAGACTATATGAAGAAGATAACTAAGGTTATTTAATATGACCTCTACTTCCTCTTTTTGCTTACTTTTCTCCCAAGGTTCCTTCTCTGTAATATACTTATTCCCCCAGTCAGCAAGTTCATCGATTTTTTCTCCAGCTAAAGCAAGTTCGTATTCGTCATAAAGTTCCCTTATCTCTTTCTCGAATCTGTCAACCTCTTTTCTAAAAGACTTTTCGACCGCTTCAACATTATTAATCTCAACCTCTTTACTATTGGCAAGGTGGATTGTTCTATTGAGTAGATTCCCAAAGTTATTGGCTAATCTAGAATTGTACATATTTGTAAGTTCCTCTTCTTTATATGCAGAGTCTGCAAAGGTAGCAATCCCCGTTAGAAGATAAAATCTTACAACTTCTGCACCAAATTTCTCCTCCTGGTCAAAGGGAGAGATAACATTATTAAGAGTCTTAGACATCTTTCTACCATCTGGACCTAGAACCATTCCATGTTCTAAGAGTCTCTTACTCTGAGGAAGGCCTACGGAAGCTAACATCCCTTGCCATATACTCCCTTGGAATCTCAAATTGTCTGGCCCAAATAGCTGTATTCCTGGCCACCATTTGTTTAACTTTTCCTCATCTTCTCCAAAACCAAGAACATTAACATAGTTAGTAAGGGCATCAAACCAGACATAAAACACCTGCTCTGGATCATTAGGAACTTCTATCCCCCAAGGAAGGTTCTCTTTTAGCCTTGAAATACTTATATCTTCTGTCTCACTAATTATTGTCTTGAGTTCGTCTAGCTTTCTCTTTGGTTTTAATACCTCAGGATTTTCTTCTAGCCACTTAAGGAGTATCTCTTTATATTCCTTAAGCTTGAAAAAGTAATTTTCTTCCTCTTTAATTTCCGGTTCCTTGTCATGGTCTGGGCACTTACCTTCTACCAAGTCTTTTTCTGTCAAAAATCTTTCACACCCAACACAGTAGAGTCCACTATATTTCTTTTTGTATATATCTCCATTCTCATTGCACCTTCTCCAAAATTCCTTTGCTGCTTCATGATGTTTTGGGTCGGATGTCCTGTAGAAATGATCATACTTTACAAAGAACAATTCGCAGAAATCTTTAAACCTCTGAGCATATTTATCTACAAATTCTTGAACCGTTATTCCCTCTTTCTTAGATTGATCCAAAATCTTCTGTCCATGTTCGTCTGTTCCCAAGTTCAAAAAGACATTCTCTTCTCCGAGTTTTTTCCTAAAGTATCTTGAGATCGCATCCGCCTGTATAAATTCTAATGCGTGCCCAATATGTGGCTCTGCATTAACATAGGGGAGGGTAGTTGTAATATATAGATTTTCTTTCTTCATTCTTTTCTTTCTTAATTTAGATTAAAAATATAATCGTTGTAATGATTATATAACTATTTAATTATCCTGAGAAATTCTTGTCCCTAACGGGACATCATTTGCTGTGACATTAACAACCCTTTTGCAAGTCCTAGCTTTGAAAGCTCTTGCCAAACTGATTCAGTAACAAAAGGCATAAATGGATGCATTACCTTAAGATTTTCTTTAAGAAGATAGAGTAATTCTGACAGATATTGAATCCTTTTTTCACTCCCTATTTCTTCCCCCTCTATACTTTCTTTTACTTGTTCTATCCAGATATCACAGAATTCATGCCAGAAAAATTCTCTAATTCTCTCTGCTCCTAGATTAAATTGGTATTTTTCTATATATTCACCAACTTTCTTAACATGCTCCCTTGTTCTTTTAATCCTTTCTGTTTCTTCCATAGAGGTCTCAATTCTCTTTGAAATTTCTTCTATTTCGCTATCTTCAACATTCATAAGGATGAATCTACTAGCGTTCCAGACTTTGTTAACAAAATTTCTATTCCCTTTAATCTTCTCTTCCCTTACTGGGGCATTTGAACCAGGTAAAGCATCAGAATAGTACCAGAGTCTTAATGAGTCTGCTCCGTATTTTTCAAATATCTCTTTTGGTTCAACACTATTTCCCTTAGATTTAGACATCTTAGATCCATCTGGTGCTAGTATCATTCCGGTAAGAAATATATCTGAGAAAGGTAGTTCCTCAGTTCTGTATAGCCCCATCATAACCATTCTTGCAGACCACCAGAAAAGAATATCCCTAGCATGAATCATCATTGAGGTTGGATAGAACTTCTTAAAGTCTTCTCCTTCTGGACCTCCAAGGGTAGAGAATGGCCATTGCCCTGAACTAAACCATGTATCAAAAACGTCTGTTTCCTCTTCCCAAATCTCTCCATTCTTAGATTCGGGTTTCTGTGCACCTACATAGAGTTCTCCTGTTCCTTTTGGTTCGTTTCCTGTCTCTTCCTTGTAGTCTTCTATACTCTTTCCTTCGTTTTCATGTAACCAGTCGTAGAGTTTCTTACCTCCGCTATACCATATAGGAATCCTTTGTCCCCACCATAACTGTCTGGAGATACACCATGGTTGAATCTCTTCAAAGAAGTGGCTTAGTGCCTTCTGCTGTCCTTCCGGGAATACTCTTAGTTTTCCTTTCTTTATATTCTTCAGTGCTTTTTTAGCAAGAGAAGAGACATCTAAATACCACTGGTTAGATATTATTGGTTCAATTGCTGTTCTACATCTTTCACAAACAGTCACTTCATGCTTAATGTTCTCTATCTTGATGAGTAATCCCTGTTCATCGAGCTCTTTACATAGAGCCTTAGAACATTCTACTGTTTCCATTCCTTTAAATCTTTCTGGAATGTCTCCCTCCATTTTCCCTTCTTCATTAATGACGTTCACTATTTCTAACCCATGTCTCTTACCAATCTCAAAGTCAACAGGGGAGTGGGCAGGAGTAACTTTGACAGCTCCTGTTCCCATTTCCATGTCTGTTTCGTCATCTGCGACGACAGGAATCTCTCTTTCGGCAATTGGAAGTAAAACTTTTTTACCTACAAATGGCTTGTATCTTTTATCTTTGGGGTTCACAACAACCGCAGTGTCTCCCAACATTGTTTCTGGCCTCGTTGTAGCAACTGTTATTCCTTCTACCCCTAGAAGTTCCTTTGCTAATTTTCTGTCCTCTTCTTCAACAAAAGGATAGACGATGTATGCAAAAATACCTCTTCTCTCTTCATGTTCAACGTCTATATCTGCTAAGGCCGTCATACAACTAGGGCATTGGTTAATGATTCTCTTGTCCCTGTAAACTAGGTCTTCTTCAAACATTTGGTAAAAGGTCTCATATACTATCTCTGTAAGCCTTGGGTCTAGAGTGAATAATTCTCTAGAATAATCTGCAGAAAGGCCAATCCTTTTTTCCTGCTCTCTCGCATTCTCTATATTACTCATGCAAAATTTGTAGGTTTCTTCGTAGAATTTCTCCCTCCCTAGTTCCTGTTTGCTCTTTCCCTGTTCTCTAAGATGTTTAGCAAAAACGGTCTCTGTCTGTATTCCAGCATGATCTTTTCCAGGAAGAAGAAGGGTCGGATGACCGGTCATTCTCATGTATCTACCCATAACATCATGGAAGGAATAACCGCATACGTGTCCTAAATGTAGATTACCGTTTGCATTTGGAGGGGGGAGGGTAATTGTGAAAGGTTCTTTAACTTCTTCCTCTATCTCTTCTAAGTACTCTTCCATTTTGTCTGGATTTGTTAGCCCAGACTCATACCAGAGCTTGGAAATCTCTTTTTCTTTGTCAGAATTGTAGGCTTTTGGTAATTCTTGCATATTCAATAATGCTCATTATATCACACATTTTCATCCTTAAAATCTCCTTTAATTCGCGAAGTTCGCCTTTTTATGTTAAAATACACATACTTTAAGGCCCTAAATAATTTTCTCCCAATTATTTCTTCCGCAAAGAGTCCTTTTAACCTGTATAATTTACAAGGTAAAAAAAGGGCACACATATAATATATATAATAATTAAAATAGATAAAAATGAATAAGAATAATAGAAATAGTTTACTTCAACTATGTACTCTTTCTGGTACGAGCGAAATAGGAAGAAATTCCAATTTTGTACAATACGCAGATGAGATAGTAATGGTAGACGCAGGGTATTCGTTCCCTGGACAAGAATTATATGGCATAGATTATGTCATACCAAATACGAAATATTTAAAAAAGAATAAAAATAAAGTTAAAGCCATTCTAATTACCCATGGTCACTTAGACCATACTGGGGCACTTAGATGGATACTTCCAGAATTAGATTACCCTCCTATTTACGCTGGGGGTTTTGCTAAAGCTTTAATAGAAGAGAAGCTCAAAGAGTACAAGATGGATAAGAAAGTGAAGATTATTGGGATAGACAGGAAATCTACCGTTAATATTGGTAAATACTTTAAAGCCACCTTTATCGGGATAAATCACAGCATCCCAGACGCGTTCTCAATATTTTTAGACACTCCAAAGGGAAATATTTTCTTCTCTGGAGACTACAAATTTGACAAGAATCCAGCGAATGAACCACAGAGTGATTACGAGAAGCTAAAAAGCTTAAGAGGAAGGATAGATTTGGCACTCATGGAGAGTACAAATGCTTCTACCCCAGGGAAGGCCCCCTCTGAGACAGAGATTGCCCACAATTTGGAAGAGATAATCAAGAATCAGAACGGAAGAGTAATTGTGGCTGCATTCTCTTCACTAATAACAAGACTTTACTCTTTAATAGAGATCGCTAAAAAAACTAACAGAAAAGTTGTTTTGTCTGGGAGAAGTCTTGAGACTGCAATAAAGATTGCAAGAGAAAAGAGATACATCAACATTGATGACCGATATCTAATAAAAGAAAGAGATATCAAAAAATATCCAGAGAAAGAAATCTTAATCCTCTGCACAGGAAGCCAGGGAGAAAGATATGCTGCTCTTAATAGAATGTCTCTTAATGAACATAAGTACATTAAGCTAAAAGAAAGTGACTTAATAATCCTTTCTTCTTCTGAAATTCCAGAGAATATTACAAAGATTGAAAGAATGACAGATAGATTACTCGGGTTTGGAATTCAATTAATAAAGGACAGTGATGACAACAAGATTCACTCAACAGGGCATGGGAACCAAGAAGATATGAAGATGATGGTTGAATTAATAAAACCTAAGAACATAATGCCTGTTCATGGATCCTTAACCTTTAGGTACTTCCATAAAAAGAACCTAATTAAATGGGGCTACCCTGAAAAGAATATCTTCCTAACAGAAGATGGACAATTCTGGAACTTTAATGGAAACTACTGGAACAGGGGAACAAAGATAGAATCTAAACCTATACTAATAGATGGACTAGGAGTAGGAGACATCGGAGACATAGTTCTCAAAGATAGAAAGCAACTTTCCGAATTCGGAATGTTTGCAGTAGTTCTCAACTTGAGTTCAAAAAACAAGAAGATTATTGGGAAACCTAAATTCCTCTCGAGAGGATTTATATATCTAAAAAGATCTCATGAATTACTAAAAGAACTTGAGAACGTCATCTTTGATGTTCACAGAGACTGGAATAAGATGTCAGAAAAGAAAAAGAGGTTTGAGGAAAAAGCTTTAGTAAAGAAGCTAGAGAGAGAATTAAGTAGAGTAATTTACAAGAAGACCGAAAGAGAACCAATTATCCTTGTAGCAATCATTTAATTACTAAACATTTAGTATAAATATGCTATACTTTCCATATGCTAAACCTGCCTTTTTTAAAAACATCTTCTAAAGGAAATATCGTTGAAGGAGAAAATATAATTGCTTTGGACATAGGGACAGAGCAACTAAAGAGTCTCCTTTTCACAACAGAGAACCTTGGTGTTGTTATTAAGAAAGTCTCTAGAATAGAACAACAGCAACATGCAATGAAGAGCGGAATCATTAAGAATCTAGACACCGTTCTAGAAAACTGCAGACTTGCTGTTTCGGAACTCAATGACAAAATAGCCACAGATGAACAACCTAAAAAAGTAATTATGGGGATCGCAGGAGAATATATCCAAGGCGTCTCCATTGTTGTTAACTACCAGAGGGAAGAGAACTATGACAAGGAAGTTACAGACAAAGAAGAGAAGAGAATCCTAAACCAGATACAGAGTAAAATAGAAGATAGTGGGAAGGCAGACTTAAGTCAGAGAATCGGACTTACCAATGAAGACATTGAAATTTTACACATAACAAAAACTGGGTTAGAAATTGGAGGAATGCCTGTTGACTCCCTAATCGGGTACAAAGGAAGGGATGTGAAATTACATTTCTATGCTTCCTTTGCTCCCAAAACATACACAGAGGCACTTAAGAAAGTTGCCGGAGAGCTTAAATTAGAAAGTTTGGGAATAGTATCCCAACCATTTACTGTGGCAAGAGCCTACGCTGGTTCAACTAACAGAGATTTCTCTGCAATATTCATAGATATCGGTGGAGGGACTACAGACATAGCCATAGTAGAGAAGGGGAATGTTGTAGAAACTAAAATGTTTGCTTTTGGAGGAAGAACCTTTACAAAAGAACTCTCAAGAGTCCTAGATATTGAATATCGTTTCGCAGAACAGAGAAAAATTAAATATTCAAAGAAAGAGTTGAACAAAGAATTGGCAAGAGATGTTCAAAAGGTTGTTTATCCCGTAGCAAAACTCTGGATGAAAACTCTCAAAGCAGCATTTTCTTACTGTGACGACATAGATTCCTTTCCTACACAGATATACCTTTGTGGTGGAGGAGCGCTCTTACCTGAGATTAAAGAAGTTATGTTGGAATTCCCCTGGAAGAAGTTTTTACCTTTCCCAGTAGTTCCAAAGATAGATTACTTCAAACCAGAAAATCTAGAAAACATTAAAGATAATAGTGGAAACCTTAGATATATATTTGACATAACTCCTGCCTCTTTGGCGAAATTTGTTTACGATACAGAAGTTAAAAATAGTTAAAAACCTTATGGATGAAGATAAAAAAATAACAAAGATAGTAATTAACAAAGAGGATGAACTTACAGATATTGTAAGCGCTATTCTAGATTCCCAGAACGAGAGAATAGTTCTTACTTTTGCAGAGGAAACGGACCTATTAATAAGTCCAATTAACCTAAAAGTTTTACTTGAGACTGCAGATGAAAATGAAAGACTTCTAGTAGCACAGATCATTAAGAATCCAACAGGACAGAGAAATGCTGCATTGGCAAACATGTCTACAATAGATACCCCACAATTCCCAGATGAAGAGGTTTGGGAAAAAGAAGAAGAGAACAGGATGAAGAGATTGAACCCTCCTAAGAAAGTTGCCAAGAAGGAAGAGCCTAAGAACGAAGAACTTCCTAAAGAGGATAGGTCTTCAGATTTCCAAAAAAGAGTTAATGATGCAATAGAGAAAAACAAGCAAGAGAGAAATCTTAAAGAGCCTGGAGATGACTTACTAATTACTCTAGACCAAGACCTTCCTACTGGACAGGAAGAGGAGATGAAGTTCGTCCGTTTGGATGAAGATCCAGTAGCTCAAGAGCAAGCAGATCTCTCAAAAGTAGATTTTAAAGACAAGACAAAGAATCCAATAACAGGAGAGAAGAAGCCCAAAGTTAAAAAGAATATAGACTTTTCTAAATCCTTTAAATCCTTTTTTGCAGGAATAGGTGCTTTCTTCAAGAAAATCCCTATACCTAATAAGTTAAAGAGGCTTGCCCCTATCATTGGGATCTCGATTGTCGTCCTAGCTATCCTTGTAGGGTTAATCTTCTTTAGCACTGGGGTAGTAGCAAAAGTTAAGATCTACGTAGAAGCAAAAGAGGTAGAGATAGAACAGAATTTTGAAGGAGATGAGAATATTAAAGAGATAGATTTTGGAGAATTGAAGATCCCCGTTAAAACGGAGACGGTCGAGAAAGCCAGATCCACAAATGTAAGTGCAACAGGGACAGCATTTAGGGGAGAGAAAGCAACTGGAGAAGTAACTCTCACTTACCTGAGAGAAGATTGCAATGAAGAGACAGAGATAGAGCCATTAGAGCTTGAATCGGGAAGGTCTCTCTCTGCCTCTGGAAAAACATATACTCTTGATTCCGCAGTATCTCTAGAGTGCAACTTTCCTACACCCATCACAATAACGGCAATTGAGGTAGGAGAGGAATATAACTTAGCAGCTGGGAAGATGTTCGCCATACAAGGATATTCAACTAACCAAGTTTTCGGTTTAAATAGCTCGGCTCTAACAGGCGGCTCTAAAGAAGAATACACTGTCCTTTCTAAAGCAGATGTTGATGCTGCTGTTGAAGATCTAAAGAAACTTGCTATAGAGGAGGGGGAACAGGAGCTAAAGGATTTAACCGGTAATTGGAAGATTATTGAAGATTCCATAATAAGCAAAGTTGTTCCAGATAGCATAGATACAGAGGTTGCAATAGGAGCAGAAGCAGACACGGTAAATGTCTCAATTAAAACAGAAAGTAAGGCTTCCTACTTCTTAAATGATGGTTTTGACGAAGGGGTAGCTAACCTTCTTACAGAAAAAGCTAAAGAAGAAAATCTTTTTGAAACAGAAGGAGATTGGGACCTAGAATTAGATGAGGAGATAGAGAAAGAAATCTCTGTTGTAGAAAGTAATGCTGAAGGGATAACTATTAAATTAACCGCCAAGGGAGTTGTTAAACCCGAGGTAGATAAAGAGAGAATATTAGAGGATCTAAAGGGGAAGAATTGGGAAGAGGGGAATGACTATATTCAATCGCTATCATTCTCAGAAAAGGATGCTCTCGTTGACTTTGTCCCTGAATGGTTCCCTGAATGGCTTAAATCATTCCCTGGGAGACAAGGGGGTATTATTATAGAGGTTGGAGAAGTAGAATAATCCTTTATTTTAGACCGATTTACTGATAAAATTGCAGCTGTTAAGTACCTGTAGCTCAATCGGATAGAGCAACTGCCTTCTAAGCAGTAGGTTGTCGGTTCGATTCCGGCCAGGTACGTTCTTTCGTAAGGAGAGATGCCTGAGTGGTCGAAAGGACACGCTTGGAGAGCGTGCGTATGAGAAATCATACCGTGGGTTCGAATCCCACTCTCTCCGCCATTCTTTCAAGGTTGCGACAAGACCCGTCCACTATCTCTAGGAATCCCTTGGTTGCTTCATAATTTCCCATCTAAATTTAAGTGTTTCAATTTCACATCCTGGTGGATGAAAATATCCATATTTTGAGCGTTTTTACTAGCCTCCGGTTCGAAGGTAGAAGCCTTATGTGGCACAAAGAAATGTAGTTACTAATTAATCATCTTCCCATTTCTTAAAATTTTCACATCTCCTAAGACTTGAGTTTTATCATTCTCTACATATATACCATCGTCGTCACAACACAAATATATAGTTCTACCATTATTGTTTTTAGAATATTCTAAGAACATATTCAAGTATTTCGCTTTTGTTTGATAATGAGGTAGAAATTCAAAATCTACAAAGTTCATTCCTGTGTAATCCATCTCTGGAAATTCGTCTTTATATAAAGTTGTTAGGAGGATAGTGGGTGTCATAACATAACTACCTGCACTAACTCCAACTATTACTCCTCCATTACTTAAATATTCTATTAAGAACTCCCTAAAGTTTCTTTTTCTAATATTATTTAGGAAGTTAAATGTATCACCTCCTGACAAATGTATTAATTCACATTTTGAAAGTTCTTCTAATTGAGTCTCATCGTATTCCTCATCTAGATCAAAATATAGGAAATTCTTAACCCCATATTTCATATACCATTCTTTTCTTGATTCATAATGTTTTCTATCTCTATCCGTAGAAGATGGGATATACCCTATCTTGATTTGGTTAGGATTCAATATTTCAAATATTTTTTTGTCTACAGGATTATTGAAAGTTACTTGATCACTGTGTAAAAAGATTTTCATAAAATATTATACCTCATCTTTTTTATACTGTCTCTTTTGTCTCATTTTGGGTTCCAGACATGTATGTCCCGCCATATCAAACCTACCCCCCCTGTCCTTCTTTTAGTGGATCCACTCCAGTATTATGATTTACATTGAACTTACTCAATTGCTCCCACCCTGCAGCATACCCAGGAACATTTGTATGTGCCTTCATATGTGCCCCTAAATCTACAATTATCTTTATTATTACAAAAATAATAATTGCGTAATTTGGTAAAAAGGTAGAAACAAATCCTCCCAAAATTATAGTCAGATGTATAACAGTAATCCTCCCGTAAGGAGCCATCATCTGTTGCTGTACATTCCTTTCTAAGTATTCCTTCTTTCCTATGTAGTTATAAAGGAAAGAAAAACCATGACTAATAGTCAAAGCTAACATAAATATTCCTATTCCAGATAAATCCCCCTCTAAGAAAAAGGTTGTTCTTGGAAAAACCAAAAATCCTAAGAAAGTTCCATGCACAAAAGTAAACATACCGTAGTGGAATAGAAAAAAGATTCCCAGTCCCAAATTCATTGCAAAACCCCCAGGAGTTCCTCCTCCTAAACTTGAAGATAGCATACCAAAAGAAGACTTCCCTTGGGCAAACAACATCCTTAAGAAATTAAACATTCCAATAATAATATTTTCTGTCCAGTAAAGAAGAATTACGTCAAAAGGATTTCAATTAAGAAAAATAACTCCATATATTGGAAGAAGATTAACAAGAATCAGAAGAATAGCAGATGGGAATGTAAAGGCTTTAAATAGTAAGTCAAAAGAAAAAATTCTTAGCAAAATACTAGAGAGCCTCTTAAAAAAGTTCGGCATACAGATATATTTACACTTTTAGTTTCCCTTGTAAAGAATAGACTAAGAGAAAAAGGAAGGACGTTAAAATAACCATACCTTGAGGTAGAGAAAAGAGATAGTGATCAAAAAGACCAATTACCATAATAACCAAAATAATAAGAATCCCATACAAGGATATCTTCTTAATATTTTTAATATTAATAATTGTATAAAACAGAGCATAAAAGATTAAAAAGAATCCCAAAATTCCAAACTCTGAGAGATATAGTAGAAAGATATTATGAACAGGTTGTGTCAAAAGTATTCCCCTGGAGGTCCTAGGAACAAAACCTTCCATCCCTTTTACAAAATTTCCTCCACCTATACCTATTAACCAATTCTCCTTAATAACTCTAAAACTAGCTTTAACTAAGTCCAATCTTTCTGACCAACCCCTGTCTCCACTATTAAAAAGATTCTGAAACCTTTCTACAAGTAGTAGGGGAGAGAAAGAAATACTTAGTAAAGATTTCTTCTTAAACAGAATTTGTTTTGAAAGAAAAACTAGTATAACAACCATCGATAAAAGGATATGTATTCTTGAGAAGGTAAACACCATCGCTAAAAAGGATACTCCTATTAGCAAACTCCCTATCAATCTTCTTCTTTGGTAGAGAAATATTCCAAAGAATATTCCTAGAAGTAAAAATCCCCCTAGAACATTAGGGTGAGGGAATGTTCCATAGGCCCTTAGGAAGAGTTGTCCTGAGAGTTCTACAAAGCTGGAACCCATCATTCCACTGACTATTTCAGATTCTCCTAAGAAATCTATTCCTAAACTAGAACCTCTTTTAAATTGAATCACTCCTAATGTACCTTGCAGGAGAACATTGGTTAAGAGGATTACTATTCCTGAGATCAATATTTTTTCCTTTACAGTTTTGTTTAATCTCTCTTCCTTTGTTATTTGCAACATGGAAAAAAAAAGAAGAATTAAAGAAAATAACCGTAGAGAAAACAATAAAGAATTGAAATCAGAGAGAAAAAGATTCTGAACAAGTAAGAACAGAAGAAGAATGACTAGTCCATTTCTGAGGTCTTTAAAGAGATCAAGATAAAAAGAGAAACCCCTTTCTACTACAACACTCACTAAAGCAATAAGTATGCCTAGATCTAAGATGGAAATAGTAGGAACAAGATAATTTACATATATTCCCTCGACAAAAGGTTCTGCAAGGAGGAGTTCTGTATTAAAAATTTCTACAGAGAGAGGGAGTTGTAAAGTTATATTGAATGGTAGAACAAGGAATATATACAGAAGAGAAGATAGAAGTAACTTTTTTGTGTAAATAAATAAACCAACCCAGGATAACAAACTCAAGAAGATTACAAGAGTCTTCAGAGGTGACTCCTTCAATAGAATAGGGGACAATGCTAAGAAAAGAATTAATACAATAACAATAAATAGGAATTCTTTTCTAAACTTTTTCTTGGGTAGAATTGTCATTTAACAATTCTATCACTAATAATTACTTGTTTGCAGGCTTAATTACAATATGCCTATCTCTTCCTTCTCCTTCACTCTCAGTAATGATATCGTCATATTCAGATAGTGCCATATGTACAGCCCTTCTATCTGCAGGTTTCATTGGAGGAAGTTCTACAGCTTCTCCTAGAATTCTAACATCATCTGCCTTCTGTAAGGCCATCTCTTCTAGATGACTATTTCGCTCTTTCCTGTAACCACCGACGTCTACTAAAATTCTGTAGTTAGGGTCCTGTTCTGTCATCTTTCCAACCATTAACTGAAGAACATACTGCATTGAGTCTAAATGTCTACCACGATTACCAATCATATAACCCAAATCTTCTCCTTCAAAAGAGATTTTTATATACTTAACATCTTCATCTCCTTCCTCAAGTTTAAGACTTCTCTCACAGTCTACCTCTAATAAAGAGCATAGTGTCTCTACCTCTTTTTCTACTAACTTTATTAATTCTTTGTCTTTCATATGACAAACCTAACAATTTAATTACTTATTGAATTACTTTGGAGATTTTTTACTCTTCTCCTTCTTCTTCTTTAATTTCGTAAACAAGTTCTGTATTCCCTTCTCGGTTTTGTCCCAATCTAAAAGCATGTACTGAATAACAAGCATAAACGATTGGACTGCCCAATACAAACTTAATGCTGCGGGAGCACTAATTGCAATAAATATTGTTGTAAATGGCAATATCATAGAGAAAGACTTGGTCATCTTCTTGGTCATATCCTCTGGAGACAATTCTTTACCTTTCTTTGGCTCTTCTGGTTGAGGAAGACCTCCCTGCATAACCTGAGTAAATTTGGTAGTAAGGTACTGAGAAATTCCAACTAGAACACTTAATCCAAGATAGGGGAGTGCTTCTACAGAGAACTTCCCAAATTCTGAGGAAAGATCATTAAATGACTTAGTAAGATCCCATATTAAGAACTTTGTATTGATTGTTAAGGAAGCTCCATCGTTTAGCAAATTAGTAACAAAAGGATATATTCCATTTAAATCCCCAGTAGTAACATTCCTTATAACCTGAATAAGAACAGAAAGAATAATAAGCTGAGGGACAAAGGTAACAAGACAACCAAGAGGGTTGTATCCAACTTTTTTGTAAAGTTTTATCTGCTCTTGGGATAATTTCTCAGGATTATTCTTATATTTCTTCTGTAATGCATCTATTTCAGGCTTTAAAGAGGACATCTTCTTTGTCATCTCTGTCTGCCTCTTCATTAAAGGAATTAGAACCAACCTTATTAAAATAGCCATTACTATAATTGCTAATCCAAGGTTGTCAAAGAGTAGATCGTAAAAAACAATAAGAAGATTAAGAATTGGGTAGTATATTACATTGTTCCAAATTGTTGAAAACATTTTTAATATTTTTAAACTAATGCTAGCGAATATATCATAAATTCAAACTAAGGAACAGGATCATATGTTCCAGGCTCCGTCCAAGGATTGCATCTAACAAACCTTTTGAGAAAAAGCCAACCTCCTTTAAATATTCCATACTTCTCTATTGATCCATAGCCATACTCTGAACAAGTAGGGGTAAATTTACAAAATCTTGTATTAGGCAAAAGCTTCCCCATAATTCCATGATCGAAAGAAAAAGTCTTTTGGTATCCCTTTATTATTAAAAGAACTAACTTCTTAAGCATATTATTACCCTTAATAAATAGTAAAATTTTTATTTAGAAAGAATCTCTTTAAACTGTCCTTCTACCTCTCTTTTAAGTAGATTCTTTTTATCACAATAGCTAAAAGCTATGTACTGAAAATCCATACTCAATTCACTAAGATTCTGTTCATTAACGACCTCCATAACAACAACCCTCAGTAATCTTGTCATCCTATTCCTTGCAACTGCTCCTCCTATCTTCTTACTTAAAACAAAACCAAATCTAGGATTTCCTACATCTGTTTTAACAAAAACAAACATGCCATACTTTCCTCTAGCTTTCTTGCCTTGACGATAAACTTGTTTGAAATTTTCTGGTGGTAAACGAAATTTTTTAGGAAGCATAATATACTATCTTATACTCTTTCCCTGCTTTTTTCTCAACAACTTGTACTCCTCGCTTACAGAGAGGTCCTTTCTTCCCTTTGCTCTTCTTCTCTTTAGAACTCTTCTGCCTCCGGGAGTCTTAGATCTTGCTCTGAATCCGAATTTCTTAAGTCTCTTTTTATTTTTTGGTTGATATGTTCTCTTCATACAGGGGTATTATACAGATGGAAATCATTCTTGCCAAGGGTTTTCCTTTATAAGAGTTTTTATATCCAAAATTATTGGAGTATTTTTCGTATATTAAAAACTCCCTTTTTATAAGCATTAGTTTGACACTGTGGAAAACATATCCACATTTCCTCGCAAATCATTATAATGAATAAAAGTCCCAATCGGCCATTTGACTGCCCCCATTTGAATTATTTAAGCTGCCTACTTATTATTGTTAGCGCTATGAAAAAAGCAGATTTTGAAAACCACTTACAGCAAATAGAGACTACTTCAAATACAGTCAATGGAGATGATCACTTCGACCCAGAAGAGGTTTGGAGAGAAGCCAGAGAGCATTTAAAGCAAGCAATTGGACAGAGAGAATTCGGAGGCCTATTTGGAAATGCTTACATTGAAGATATTAATAATGGGGTAGTGCAAATATCCTGTGATGCAGCATACAAAAGAGAAAAAATTCTTAAGGATTACAAATATGCCCTGCAAAAAGCCTTCCTTAAAACCTGTCAAAGAAATTTCGAAATAGAAGTAAACCTAAGAGAGAGTAGTCGTTCCTCTGCTAAACCAAAATATGAATACCACAATCCTACAGGTGAAGAGAAAGAAGATGTTCTAGACCTGTTCTCAGCAGCAGAAAAGGAAGAAGAGGCTTACAAGTCAGCATTAGAAGAATCTCACCTTAATCCTAAATATCTTTTTAACAATTTTGTTGTAGGTTCAAATAACAGA
>Ga0334893_1000759_pt1 | contig 37936 bp, 33 predicted proteins | sample GraSluR3_MG_5_FD_207218 | JGI IMG/M metagenome (GOLD analysis project Ga0334893, IMG submission 207218) | Sludge microbial communities from methane-producing bioreactor in Wageningen University, Netherlands - Granular Sludge_09_05-R3 | ecosystem: Engineered > Bioreactor > Anaerobic >...
TCAAAGGGTAGCTGGTAACAAATAAGCGGTTGGCGAGCTTTTCAAAAAGTGCCTTAAGGCACAGCTGGTAATAGGCCCTTATAGGGCTCAAAGAAAAACCACCCGTTTTACGGGTGGATAATTATTAGGTTTGTTTTTATTGTGCAGACTTAAAAAATGCTTGAATTTTCTGATAATTTATATTAATATTATATCTGAATTACACAAAAATGTAGGACAAGGGGGAAAAGAAATGAAAAAAAGATTACTTAGCGGCGTATTGGCTATTATGCTGATCGCATCGGCATTTACCTTTGCGGCATGCGGAGGCGGAGATGCAAATGGTGACGATAGCGGTCCTATCAAAATAGGCGTATTTGGTCCCACGACAGGTCCCATCGCAGCTTATGGAAGTGCCGTGGTTAACAGCGTAAAGCTTGCTGTTGAAGAGATCAATGAAAACGGCGGTATCGACGGAAGATTGATCGAGGTATATGATTATGATACAAAAGGAGACAGAGCAGAGGCTATCAGTACTTACAACAGGCTTAAAGATCAAGATCAAGTTGTAGCTATTATCGGCGGAACCATCAGCGGCGAGACTCTAGCGGTTAAAGAGCTTGCAATTGAAGACAACATGCCAATGCTTACGCCAACTGCTACAGCAGCAGATGTAACCTTGGATGCACCTTCGATTTTCAGGGCATGTTTCCTTGACCCTTATCAGGCTGCGGCAGCTGCTAGGTTCAGCATAGATTATTTAGAGGCGGAGTCTGTTGCGATTCTTTACAACAGCGACGATGCGTATTCTGAAGGCTTGGCTGAGTCATACAGGGCAGTTTTCAACGACGAAAACCTGACTGTCACAAACTACATTGGATATACAGCAAATGACGTCGACTTTAGCACAGCACTTACTCAAATCAGAAATGCAAATCCTGATGTTATCTTCCTCCCGGATTATTACGATTCAGTGGGACAGATCACTACTCAAATCAGAGACATGGGACTTGAGCAGATTTGCGTAGGAGTAGATGGTTGGGATAGCGTTGAGATTGATTATGCAGAGCAGGTCGAAGGTTACTACTTTGTGAACCACTTTGCAAAAACAGATCCGGACCCGACTGTACAAGACTTCATAGCAGCATTTGCTGCAAAGTACAATCAAGAGCCTAATGCACTCGGGGCATTGGGATATGATGCTACTTTTGTAATGGCTGAAGCAATCAAAAATGCAGGTTCAACTGATGGACAGGCGATTATAGATGCTTTATCAGCAATAGAGTACAAAGGTGTAACCGGAACGATAAGATTCGACGAGCAGGGAGATGCTACTCAGAAGGATATAGCTATTATCAAAATAGTTGACGGAAAGCACGAGCTGGTTGAAAAGCTAGTTGTAGAGTAGCATATAAAATGAATAAATAAGATAATATAGGAGAGATTATCTCTCCTATATTAATTTAGAGTAGAAAGGAGGAGCTAGCTTGGTTTTCATACAACAAATGATCAACGGACTTCAAGTAGGCAGTATTTACGCAGTAATAGCTTTGGGATACACCATGGTATACGGAATAGTCAAGCTGATAAATTTTGCCCACGGTGAAGTTATGATGATGGGTGCTTATTTCGCTTTTTTGGCTGCAACTGCAGGAATGCCGGTGTGGGCGGTTTTTTTAATATCCATGTTGGGAAGCGCTGTCTTGGGCATGGCTATCGAGAGAGTTGCATATAAACCCTTGAGAGACGCGCCGAGGATTTCAGCTCTTATCACAGCAATAGCGATGAGCTTGTTTTTGCAAAATTTAGCATTAGTGATATTCAAGGCGGATCCAAAAGTAATGCCTAGAATTGTTCCGAATACACCGATTCATATTGGAGACTTGAGAATAAGCAGCATAACAGTAATTACGTTTTTAGTGTCAGTGGCATTTATGGCGCTACTTACCTTTTTTGTAAACAAGACAAAACCGGGAAAGGCTATGAGAGCAGTATCAGAAGACAAGGAAGCCGCAACGTTGATGGGCATAAATGCCAATACGACTATTTCCATGACATTTGCCATAGGTTCAGCCTTGGCTGCCTTGGGAGGAATATTATATGGGGTTGCTTACACGCAGGTAGCTCCTACAATGGGACTTCTCCCCGGACTTAAAGCATTTGTCGCTGCCGTATTGGGAGGAATAGGCATAATACCCGGCGCTATGCTTGGAGGATTCATCATGGGGTTTGTTGAAACATTTGCGAAAGCATATATTTCCGGAAGGTGGGCAGATGCGATAGTATTTGGAATCTTGATAGTGGTATTGTCAGTAAAACCCACAGGAATATTGGGAAAGAACGTAAGAGAGAAGGTGTGACCGATGAATTTAAACAACAAGAAAAGCTATATTATAAATATCGTTGCAGTCACCCTGCTGTACATAGTATTACAGGTTCTTATGCAAAACAATATAATTAACAGATATTATCAAGGGATTATCGTCTTTATATGCATCAACGTCATAGTGGCCAGCAGCCTTAACCTGACGCTCGGATTTTTAGGGCAGTTGGCCTTGGGACATGCAGGTTTCATGGCTGTTGGAGCGTACAGCTCCGCGCTTTTATCTATAGGCATGAGGGGCATGGAGCTCCCTGTAATCATGCACCTTGGAGTTGCATTGTTGTTTGGAGGCATTATGTCGGGAGTCATCGGTTACCTTATAGGATTGCCGGCCCTTAGACTCAGAGGGGATTATCTGGCGATTATTACTTTGGGCTTTGGAGAAATAATCCGTGTCGTTATTAACAACATCAGATTTACAGGAGGAGCTCAAGGATTGACGGGGATTCCCAGACTTGCAAACTTTACCAATGCATATTGGATAACAGTAGCGGTTTTGGCTATTCTCTTTGCACTCATAAAATCTCGTCACGGAAGGGCTATTATGTCTATAAGGGAGGATGAGATAGCTGCAGAGGCTGTGGGCATCAAAACAACCCAGTATAAAGCTATAGGATTTACAATTTCGGCTTTTTTTGCCGGCATAGGCGGAGGGCTGTTCGCCCACTACATGGCATATTTAGACCCTGCGATATTCAACTTCATGAAATCAGTTGAAATAGTCGTAATCGTAGTTCTCGGAGGCATGGGCAGCCTCACAGGCACTATATTGGCAGCTGGGGTGCTGACGTCATTGCCGGAAGTACTAAGAGGTTTTTCAGAATATAGATTGCTGATTTATTCATTCGTATTGGTAGTTATGATGATTTTCAGGCCCCAAGGAATATTTGGGACAGCTGAGTTTTCTATGGATTCCCTTATGCACTCGCCGAAAGCTTTTTTAAAGGAAGTAAAGAAGGAAGCCGGCGGAGATGACGATAAAGGAGGGAATGTATAATGGCTCTTTTAGAAGTAAAAGATCTCACTATAAGATTTGGCGGGCTCACAGCGGTTGACGGATTTGAAATCAGCATAGATCAAAGCGAGCTTGTTGGCTTAATAGGACCAAACGGTGCGGGAAAGACCACTGTTTTCAATATGCTTACAGGAGTATACCTCCCTACCGAAGGATCGATAACTCTTGACGGTAAAAACACGGTGGGCAAAAAGCCCTATGATATAGTCGAAATTGGAGCAGCTCGGACATTTCAGAACATAAGGCTATTCAAAGACCTAACTGTTGAGGATAATGTAAAGATTGCATATCATAATCAAATGAGCTACAATTTAATTCAGGGAATATTAAGGTTGCCCACATACTGGAAAGAGGAAAAGAAAGCACATGAAAGCGCGATGGAGCTTTTAGACATTTTTGACATGAAAATGTATGCTAAGACATTAGCTAAAAATCTGCCCTATGGCAAACAGCGTAAATTGGAAATAGCCAGAGCGCTGGCTACAAAGCCTAAGATACTGATGCTTGATGAGCCAGCGGCAGGCATGAATCCGTATGAAACCAAAGAACTGATGGAGACTATACACTTTATTAGAGACAAGTTTAATATTGCGGTTCTTTTGATAGAACACGATATGAGTCTGGTAATGGGAATTTGTGAAAAGATAACGGTAATAGACTATGGAAAAATAATTGCTGAAGGAAAGCCGGATGAGATCAAATCAAATCCGAATGTCATCAAAGCTTATCTTGGAGAATAGGAGGAAACCAAATGTTAAAAGTACAGAATATTGATGTTTACTACGGGAAAATCCATGCTATCAAGGATATAAGCTTTGAAGTCAAACAAGGGGAAGTAGTTACTCTGATAGGCGCCAATGGCGCCGGAAAAACAACTATCTTAAAAACCTTGTCTAAAGTATTGAAACCGACCAATGGAAGCGTATTTTTAAAAGGTCAGGATATCAAAAACGTACAACCACATAATATGATAAACCTGGGCATGGCTCATGCCCCTGAAGGAAGAAGGATATTTGCCCAGATGACCGTGCTTGAGAACTTGGAAATGGGGGCTTTCATCAGAAAAGAGAGCAAATCGGAACTTGAACAGGACATGGAAAACGTATTTACAAGATTTCCAAGGTTAAAAGAAAGAAGAAAACAGATAGCAGGAACTTTAAGTGGCGGAGAACAGCAGATGTTGGCCATTGGAAGAGCGCTTATGTCAAAGCCTGAAATTCTACTTATGGATGAACCCTCCATGGGACTGGCACCAATCCTGGTAGATCAGATTTTCAATATTATTGAAGATATAAACAAAGCCGGAACTACAATATTGCTTGTGGAGCAAAATGCAAACAGAGCTTTGCAAATAGCAAACAGGGCATATGTTTTGGAAACCGGAAAAATTGTTGCAGAAGGCGATGCTAAGGAACTCTTGAACAAGGATGAAATTAAGAAAGCTTACCTGGGAGGATAAAAGGATTGCCGATTGAGCAATCCTTTTATCCTCTTAGTTTTTATACATCGTTTAAAAATAAACGATTCTGTAATTGGTTTCACTAAAAAAAAAGTTTGTAATTTAAAGGGAAAATCAATATAATAATTAGAAAACAAAATATTCTGAAAATTCTTACAAAGGGTGTGTATTATGCGAACTAACGATTTACCAACGAAACAAGGACTTTATGATCCGGCTTATGAACACGACGCATGTGGAATGGGATTTGTTGTTAACATTAAGGGAAACAAGTCTCATGATATCATAGATGAGGCTATGACTGTACTTGAAAACCTTAGCCACAGAGGTGCAAGCGGCGCTGACGAAAATACCGGAGACGGTGCGGGAATCATGGTTCAAATACCTCATGTGTTTTTCCAGAGAGAATGTGAAGTGCTGGGATTTGAACTACCTGAACAGGGCAACTACGGCGTAGGTATGATATTTGCACATAGATACGATGACTTTAGAAAAACCCAAAAGGAAGTATTCGAGAAGATTGCGATTGAAGAAGGTCAAAAGATACTTGGATGGAGAGAAGTGCCGATTGACAAGACTCAAATCGGTGACGGTGCAAGATCTGTTATGCCTAGATTCATACAGGTGTTCATAGAAAAAGGCGAAGACATCAAAGATTATATGGACTTTGAAAGAAAACTCTACACTATCAGAAAAAGAGCTGAAAAAGCAATAGTACCTATGTGCGAAGACAAAGGAGGAACATTTTATGTGGCCAGTTTGTCTTCAAGAACAATTGTTTACAAAGGTATGCTAACAGCCTCTCAACTTAGAACCTTTTATCTCGACCTGTCAGATTTGGATTTTATTTCAGCTTTGGCGATGGTTCACTCAAGATTCAGCACAAATACCTTTCCAAGCTGGGAGAGGGCGCATCCGAATAGATACATCGTTCACAACGGCGAAATCAATACTATCAGAGGTAATGTAAACTGGATGAAAGCCAGACAAAAATGTATAGATTCTCCTTTGTTTGACGACATAGAGAAGGTATATCCCATTGTTGACGAAACGGGAAGCGACTCCTCCATGTTTGACAACAGCTTGGAATTCATGTATCTTACAGGAAGATCTCTGCCCCATGCGGTGATGATGATGATACCTGAACCATGGGAAAAAGACAATATGATGTCGGAAGAAAAAAGAGGCTTCTATGAATTCAACAATTTCCTGATGGAACCATGGGATGGTCCTGCGGCGATGGGATTCACCGACGGTCAGGTGATAGGCGGCGTTTTGGATAGAAATGGTCTTAGACCTTCAAGATATTATGTAACCAAAGATGACAAGGTAATCCTTGCATCTGAGGTGGGTGTTGTGGATATCAAGCCTGAAAACGTAAAGTACAAGGGTAGGCTTGAGCCAGGAAAGATGCTTTTGATAGATACGGAGGCACAAAGGATAATATCTGATGAAGAAATCAAGAAAAACGTATCTCTGCTTCATCCGTATAAAAAATGGACAGAAAAGCATATCTTGAAAATGAACGATCTTCCTGTGGAGGTTGAAAAACCATCTGCAGTCAGAGAAGATCTTATAGCCCAACAAAAAGCCTTTGGGTATACTTTTGAAGATATTACAAAAATAGTTCAACCTATGGCCTGCGAAGGTGTGGATCCTATAGGATCCATGGGAATGGACTCTCCTTTGGCGGTATTGTCTGAAAAGCCCCAAATGCTGTACCTTTATTTTAAACAGCTGTTCGCACAAGTAACCAACCCCCCGATTGATGGGATCAGGGAGGAAATAATCACATCGAGCAGCGTGCTTCTTGGAGGAGCAGGAAATCTACTGGAGCCTGATGATGAAAAATCCAATAGCATGTTTTTGGATCATCCAATTTTGACGAACGAACAATTAAACACTATAAAACATTTGAACAACAAAAAGTTCAAATCTGCAACTTTATCAATTCTATATAATCCAAAAGGTGGAGCAAGAGCTCTCGAGAGAGCATTGGACAAGCTTTTCAAAGAGGCTGACAAGGCTCTTGAAGAGGGAGCGAACATTATAATCCTTACAGATAGAGGAGTAGGCAAGAAGCTGGCTGCAATTCCTGCACTTCTGGCATCATCTGGACTGCACCATCATTTGATCAGACGTGAAATAAGAACCAGCGTTGGAATTGTGCTAGAATCGGGAGAACCACGTGAAGTACATCATTTCTGTACTCTATTAGGATATGGAGTGACTGCCATCAATCCTTACCTTGCTTACGAGACCATAAAGGACTTGGCAAAAAATGACCTGCTTGAGGGACAGACTTATGAGGAAGGAAAGAAGAACTTTATTAAGGCTTCTGTCAAAGGCATACTGAAAGTCCTTACCAAGATGGGAATATCGACTATCAGAAGCTATCATGGAGCCCAAATATTCGAAGCCATAGGATTGAAAAAGGACATGGTAGACAAGTACTTCACGATGACTCCATCCAGATTGGAAGGTATCGGACTTGAAGAGATAGCCATAGAAAATCTTATGAGGCATGAAAGTGCGTATGATGAGAATTCTCCATATGCAGACAGCCTGGAAATCGGAGGATATTTCCAGTGTAAGGATGACGGAGAGGTTCATCTCTACAACCCTGAAACTATATATATGCTGCAAAAGGCTTGTCGGGAAGGTGATTACAAGCTGTTCAAAGAATACTCCCAAAAGATCAACAACGAAGAAGTTTACACATTGAGGCATCTTTTGGATTTCAATATGGGAGAGGGAGATTCGATTCCAATTGAGGAAGTTGAATCGGTAGATTCAATAGTAAAAAGATTTAAGACAGGAGCAATGTCTTACGGATCAATAAGCAAGGAAGCCCACGAATGCTTGGCCATAGCAATGAACCGTTTAGGGGGGAAAAGCAATACTGGCGAAGGCGGAGAAGATATAGAAAGATACAAAACCATGGAGAACGGAGATACAAAATGCAGCGCCATAAAGCAGGTTGCATCAGGCAGATTCGGAGTTACCAGCAGTTATCTGGTAAATGCACAAGAGATTCAAATTAAAATGGCTCAAGGTGCTAAGCCAGGAGAAGGAGGGCAGCTTCCGGGAAGAAAGGTTTACCCTACGATAGCAAAAACCCGTCATTCAACTCCCGGGGTTGGTTTGATATCGCCACCTCCCCACCACGATATATACTCAATCGAGGATCTTGCTGAATTGATTCACGACCTTAAAAACGCCAATAGGAATGCAAGGATAAACGTTAAGCTCGTTTCTGAAGTAGGCGTTGGAACAGTCGCTGCGGGTGTTGCAAAGGGTAAAGCAGATGTAATACTTATCAGCGGATATGACGGAGGCACAGGAGCTTCGCCAAGAACAAGCATAAGAAATACAGGACTGCCATGGGAATTGGGCCTTTCTGAAACTCATCAAACCCTGCTGCTTAATAAGCTTAGGGACAGAGTGGTGCTAGAAACCGATGGCAAGCTTCTGTCTGGTAGAGACGTTATAATTGCGGCCATGCTAGGGGCTGAAGAATTCGGATTTGCCACTACTCCACTTATCGTTTTAGGATGCATTATGATGAGGGTATGCAACTTGAATACCTGCCCTGTGGGTGTAGCGACTCAAGATGAGAATCTAAGAAAAAACTTCACAGGAAAACCGGAGCACGTAGAGAATTTTATGAGGTTCATAGCAGAAGAGATGCGAGAAATCATGGCCAAGCTTGGATTCAAAACCATACCTGAGGTGGTGGGAAGAACTGACAAGCTGAGACCAAAAGAAAATGTAAAGCATTGGAAAGCTGCCAGATTAGATTTGTCACAAATATTGTATCAGCCGTATGTAGGAAGCGATGTTGGAAGGTTCAACACCAAAGAGCAAAACCACGATTTAGAACTGTCACTTGATATGAAAAAGCTTCTTAGAATGTGTAAGCCTGCTCTTGAAGACAAGAAGCCGATAAGAGCAAAGCTTAAAATAAACAACATAGATCGTGTGGTAGGCACGATAATAGGTAGTGAAATAACTAAAAAATATGGCGAAGAAGGTCTTCCAGAGGATACCATTAAGGTTACGTTCGTAGGCTCCGCCGGTCAAAGCTTCGGTGCATTCGTACCTAAGGGCATGACCCTTGAACTTGAAGGCGATGCCAATGACTACATAGGCAAAGGGTTGTCAGGGGGAAAGATTGTCGTATATCCTCCTAAAACGGCTGACTATGCTCCGGAAGATAATATTCTTATTGGAAATGTAGGCTTCTATGGAGCTACAGAAGGAGAAGCGTATATCAACGGTATTGCCGGAGAGCGTTTCTGTGTCAGAAATAGCGGAGCAATAGCAGTAGTCGAAGGTGTAGGCGATCATGGTTGTGAGTATATGACAGGCGGAAAAGTCGTGATATTAGGTAAAACAGGACGCAACTTTGGTGCTGGAATGAGTGGTGGAATAGCATATATTCTTGATTTTGACGAGATTTATTGTAATAAAGCGATGGTCAATCTTGAAAAAATTGAGTCATCAGAAGAATTAGACCAAGTAAAGGCTATGATAGAAAGTCATGTACAATATACGGCAAGCCCACAAGCTCAAAAGATTCTTAAGGATTGGGAGAGTTATTCCTCAAGATTTACCCGAGTTATACCCAAGGATTACAAGAGAATGCTTGAAAATATCGAAAGGGCACACCAGGCGGGTCTTAGCGGTGATGAGGCTTTGATGGTGGCTTTCGAGGAAAACTACAAAGATGTTTCAAGAGCAAGTGGAAACTAGGAGGTATATAAGATATGGGAAAAGCAACTGGATTTTTGGAATATGAAAGAAAAGAATCAAATAAGAGACCTCCTCAGGAACGAATAAAGGATTGGGACGAATACAAGGTTTCACTTACAAAAGAGGAGATGAAAATACAGGGAGCTAGGTGTATGGACTGCGGGATTCCTTTCTGTCACGGGGGGGTGCTTCTAGCGGGCATGGCCGCAGGCTGTCCTGTCAAGAACTTGATTCCGGAGTGGAATGACTTGGTTTATAGAGGCCAATGGATGGAAGCTTATAAAAGGCTGACAAGAACAAATCCTTTTCCTGAATTTACATCCAGAGTGTGTCCTGCACCCTGTGAAGGCTCGTGTACGGAAGGCTATCAGATGGAGTCTGTAACTATAAGTAATATCGAGTACGAAATTATAGAAACGGCTTTTACTGAAGGTTGGGTAAAACCTTTTAAAGCAAAGTCAACCGGGAGACAAATCGCTGTGGTGGGCTCAGGTCCTGCAGGCCTTTCCACTGCCCATTACTTGAATGCAGTAGGACATGACGTGACTATTTACGAAAGAAGCGACAGAGCAGGCGGATTGTTGATGTATGGAATTCCAAATATGAAGCTGGAAAAGAGATTTGTAGATAGACGCCTTAAAGTAATGGAAGAGTCAGGCATTAAATTCATTTACAATACGGAAGTGGGCAAGGACGTACCGGCTAAAAAACTTTTAGAGGAATTTGATGCTGTGGTATTATGCTGTGGGGCTACCAAGGCAAGGGGATTGAATGTAGAGGGCAAAGATCTTGACGGAGTTCATTTTGCAGTAGATTTTTTAAGTGCAAATACAAAAAGCCTGCTGGATTCAAACTTAGAAGATGAAAACTACATAAGCGCCCGGGATAAAGACATAATTATAATCGGTGGAGGAGATACAGGCACAGACTGCGTGGGGACATCCATCAGGCATGGATGCAACAGTGTATACCAGTTTGAGATAATGCCTGAGCCCCCTGAAAAGAGGCAGGAAGCATCAAATCCATGGCCGGAGTGGCCTAAGAAGCTAAAAATCGACTATGGCCAGGAAGAGGCTATCAGCCTGTATGGAAGAGATCCAAGGAATTACCTCATAAACACTAAAAAAATTGTTGGAGATGAGAATGGAAAGGTAAAAGAGGTCCATACTGTTCAAATTGAATGGACAAAGGATGATCAAGGCAGGATGTATCCAAAGGAAATACCGGGGACTGAAAAGGTGTGGAAAGCTGATATGGTTCTCCTGGCAATGGGATTTTTAGGCCCGGAAGATACCATACCTGAAGAGCTTGAGCTAGACAGAGACCCCAGAAGCAACGTAATGGCAGCATACGAGGACTTTGAGACCAGTGAAGAAAAAGTGTTTGTAGCAGGAGACATGAGACGTGGTCAGAGCCTTATTGTTTGGGCTATTCAGGAAGGTAAGCTGGCAGCAAGAGAAGTTGACAAGTATTTAATGGGAAAAAGCGTAATAAAGTAAATATAAAGCCCTGGACGATTCGTTTTTTTGAATTGTTCAGGGCTTTATTAGGTATTAATGCATAATTAATTTTGCATGAGTCGTATATATGGGACATTGCGTCGGGCAAGCTATTGCTATAGGATAAGTTGTGTAAAGGAGGGACAGATAATGAATAGAAATGATATTTATGTAGTATACGGGAGCAATCCAAAAGAGATGGCTAAAAAGATTTTGAATGAGGTTCAAATAGAAGATCTGATTGGAGACAGAAAAAAGAAAATAGGAATAAAGCCCAACCTGGTTGTCGCTAAACCTGCACAGGAGGGGGCTACGACTCATCCGGAAATGGTAGCTGGAGCTATCGAATATCTCAAAGAAAAGGGGTATGAAGACATTTCTGTAATTGAAGGCTCTTGGGTTGGGGACAGGACTTCCGCAGCATTTGACATATGTGGATATAATGATTTAAAAAGAAAGTATGGAGTCAAACTTGTGGATACCCAAAAAGATTCCTTCAGCTCATATGATTGTAAGGGAATAAGCATAAACATATGTGACAGTGCCATGGAAGTCGATTTTATGATCAATATGCCGGTGCTTAAAGGACACTGTCAGACTGGCGTAACATGTGCCCTGAAGAACAACAAGGGCGTCATAACTAACCAGGAAAAGCGCAAATTCCACACCATGGGACTTCATAAGCCCATCGCCCATTTGAACACTGTGGCAAAAAATGATTTTATAATGGTGGATGGAATATGCGGAGACTTGAATTTTGAAGAAGGGGGTAACCCTGTATCTATGAATAGGATAATTGCAGCAACTGATCCGGTATTATGTGATTCTTATGTTTGTGACCTTATGGGATACTCCTTGGATGAAGTTCCCTACGTCAAAATGGCTGAAAAATTGGGCGTAGGCAGCTCAAGAACTGAAGATGCAAATGTCATTGAAATCAATGAGGCAAAAAGTGCGATGAGTTCAACCATATCGGGAAGAAAAGTTCAGGGACTGGCAAAGTTTGTTGAGGAAGTGGATGCCTGCAGCGCTTGTTACGGAAGTTTGATACGAGCCCTTGACAGACTCGACGAAACAGGTGATTCGAGAAATATAAAGGACAAGATATGCATAGGACAAGGCTTTAAAGATAAGAATGGAAACTTAGGAATCGGAATCTGCACATCAAATTTCCACAAGTCGCTGCCAGGTTGTCCTCCTAGAGCCATAGATATTGTGGGCTTTTTAAAACATTTGAAATGAAACTTTTTGAAAAACAAATCAAAAAGTTTTGAAAAAGTATTGACATAGACTTGAATTTTAGGCTATAATGAGTCCAACAAGTTGAAACAAGTTAATAACGACGATGAAGTCTGTATTTTTCCAAATGCAGACTTTTTTTATTTTACAGTTCTAAAATTGTAGAATAATTAAATTGAAAGACAACGGCGTCTATATAGAAATATATAGGCGCCGTTAGTAATTTATGAGGAGGGATAAACATGTCAGACAAATTGACGAAAATTGAAATCATCACAAAGGGAAGCAAACTAGAAGACTTAAAAGATGGGCTTAACTCAATAGGCATCACCGGCATGACGGTTACTCAGGTGCTTGGATGCGGAATGCAAAAAGGAAAAACAGAGTTTTATCGAGGAAATGAGTATAAAATCGACTTGTTGCCAAAGATAAAAGTCGAGGTGGTAGTCTCAGTAGTACCTGTAAAGGAAGTAGTAAGAATTGCAAAAGAAGTTTTAGGATCAAATGAAATTGGTTCAGGTAAGATATTCATCTATGAAATTCAAAACGCAATAAGAATCAGAACTGGCGAAGAAGGCACATCGGCACTGAATTAATTCAAAAAAATGCATTCCGGGTTTATATGGCGCCCGAAATGCAAATCAGCCATCCTGCAAGATGGCCTTACACTACACAGTGAAATTATATCACAAATAAGAGGAAAAATTAATAAAGATGAAATAAACGGAGGGATAGATATGGATATGGAAATGGCAGTTTCTTTGGATACGGTATGGGTATTGCTTGGTGCGGTACTAGTGTTTTTTATGCAAGCGGGGTTTGCGATGGTTGAAACAGGTTTCACCAGAGCAAAAAATGCAGGTAACATAATAATGAAAAATATTATGGACTTCTCAGTAGGTTCAATAATCTACTGGGTGTTTGGATTTGGAATCATGTTTGGAGACAGCATAGGTGGGGTCATAGGAAGCCTAGACTTGTTTGTAAAAGGGACGTATGATTTTGGAGTTCCTACCTTCGCATTCCTGATTTTTCAAACGGTATTTTGTGCAACTGCAGCTACAATAGTTTCAGGAGCTATGGCGGAAAGGACGAAGTTTGTTTCCTACCTTTCTTACAGCTTTTTCATATCGCTGATCATTTACCCTATAGTAGGACACTGGATTTGGGGTGGCGGATTCCTTGCAGAATTGGGATTTGTAGATTTTGCTGGATCTACAGTTGTACACTCTGTTGGTGGATGGGCAGCTCTTGTTGGAGCGGCAGTGATAGGACCGAGAATCGGAAAATATACAAAAGAGGGAAAAGCGAAGGTTATTCCAGGTCACAGCATAACATTGGGAGCACTAGGAGTATTCATACTGTGGTTCGGATGGTTTGGTTTTAACCCAGGGTCTCAATTGGCTGCATCCGGTCTTGAAAACGCTGAAGCTATAGCGAGCATATTTATTACCACGAACTTAGCTGCTGCAATGGGCGCAATAATGTCCATGGCAGTTACATGGATAAAATATGGCAAACCCGATGTAAGTATGACTTTAAATGGTGCTTTGGCAGGACTTGTTGGAATTACAGCAGGAACAGCATCAGTAACACCGATAGGTGCTACGATAATTGGAGCTATAGCAGGTGTAGTTATTGTATTCTCAGTAGAGTTTGTAGATCATGTTCTTAAAATTGACGATCCTGTTGGTGCGGTAAGCGTTCACGGAGTATGTGGAGCTTTGGGAACATTAATGGTAGGATTTTTCGCAGTAGATGGCGGGTTGTTCTATGGTGGTGGCGCATCTCTGCTGCTGACTCAATTGATAGGCGTATTGGCTGTTGCAGCTTGGACGATGACTACGGCATTCATACTCTTTAAAACAATCGACAAGCTTGTAGGGCTTAGGGTATCAAGAGAAGAAGAACTGGAAGGTTTGGATATTACCGAACACGGCATGGAAAGCTATGCAGACTTCCAACTGAAATCAATTATAAAGGAATAGAAAGTACTACATGAAAAAAGCCCTCCAAAGGGCTTTTTTCATGTCTTGAATTATCTCATTCGATAGCGAGCAGCCTGACTTTTGTTACACCCTCAAGACCTTTCAGCTTATCCATAAGCTGGTCCATCGACAGTTTTAGCTCCAGTACATCCAAAGTAATATTGACAATGGCGCTGTTGTTGATTGGTATATCTTGATTTATGGTAAGTATGTTGGCATTTTCCTCTGCCAATATGTTAAGAAGGTGAGATAGGATGCCTTTTTTGTGTTCGAGTATAAAGCTGAGGGTCGCCTTTCTTCCCAAGTGATTTGAAGGAGAAAAAATGAAATCCTTGTATTTATAATATGTGCTGCGGCTTATGCCTACAGCTTTTACTGCATCGCTTATGTTTTTTTGTCTACCGCTTTCAATTAAGTTTCTTGCTTCCAGAACTTTGTCGTAGTACTCCGGAAGTATATCTTTACTTACGATTAGGTATTTGGTGAGCATGCCTACACATCCTTTATAAAATCTCGAAAAAAGCCCCAAAATCATCCACTGGAAGATTAACCAGCATCCATCCTTCATCGAGGAGGTTTAAATGACTTTCAATTTCAGCAGTGTTCAACATATTGTTTTTGCTCACGCACAATAGGGCAGGGCCAGAACCACTGAAGGTACAGCTTAATCCTCCGTTTTTAATGACGGACATCTTGATTGAATCAAAGTTTTTCACCAAGGTTTTTCTTTGACCTTCATACATATGATCTTTGGAGCCAATAACTATTCCTTCGGCATCTCCAGAAATCAGAGATAAAAGAAGTATAGAGCTGTTGGCTATATTCAAGCTTGCAGTTTTCAAGGAGACGCTGTCGGATATAATTTCCCGAGCCTCTCTGGTGGAAATTTCAAAACCTGGTATAATAACGTGAAATTTTAATTCCGAAGATAAAGGAGCTTTTTTACAATAAAAACCCATATCTGTTTTAGTGCTGACGGTCAGCCCGCCAAAAAAAGCTGGAGAAATGTTATCAGGATGGCCTTCCAGTTCGCATGCGAACTGAAATAACTCATTCGTATCATAAGGCTCGCCCAATATCAAGTTTGCTCCCAATAGTCCTGCTACTATGCATGAAGCACTGCTTCCAAGTCCCCGACCTGTAGGTATGTCTGTATTAAATTCGATATACAGGTTCTCAGCATATGAATCATCTTGGTGGTATTTTTTAAATAGCACCATTGCAGACTGGTATACAAGATTTTCCTCGTTTTGATACTTTGGATTACATCCTTTATACACCATTTTATCTGATCGTCCAATGGTAAAACTGTTGTACAAGCCAAGGGCTAGTCCGAATGTATCAAACCCCGGTCCCAGGTTTGCCGATGTTGCCGGGACTGTTACCTTGAAAAGTCTATCTTTATTAATCATAACAGTATTTCAGTTATGCTTTCTTTCATTTTGTGAGAGTCGCATACTTTTTTATGCAAATCTTCTGATGTACACATGGCGATCAGTTCATTAGGAAGGGATAAACCCGTGCTTTCTGACAGCTTTTCAATCAATGTGTAATCATCAAGTTCGGACGGACCGAATATGGCTTCGTAAACTGACTTTGTAAACTTGTAAGGGCTGGCAGTTGAAAGTATTATATTATAAGTATTGTCTCCTGTCTCTGATTTGTAGTCTTCGTATACCTTGCACCCAACTGCAGTATGGGGATCAATTACGTATCCGTATTTGTCGTAGACAGTCTTGATGGTTCTTAGAGTGTCTTTTTCATCACAGTAATTGCCATAAAAATTTTCGGATATTGTATCTTTGATTTTATCGGATACTTTGTATTTTCCTATGCTCGATAAGTCGTCCATTGCTTTTTTTACAAAATCACTATCAAAGTTCGATACGTGGTATAAAAGCCTTTCAAAATTGCTTGAAACCAAAATATCCATGGATGGGGATATGGTTTTAATGAAAGGTCGGTTTTTGTCGTATTCTCCGGTTTTGAAGAAGTCGAACAGAACATTGTTATCGTTGGAAGCACAAATTAGCTTGTTTATTGGCAATCCCATATTTTTTGCATAATAGCCTGCAAGGATGTTCCCAAAGTTGCCTGTAGGGACAGTAAAGTTTACAGGCTCGTTCATTTTTATTTTTCCGGCTTCTACAGATTTGATATAGGAGTCGAAATAGTAGACTATCTGCGGAACGAGTCTTCCTATATTGATAGAGTTGGCGGAAGAGAGCACGAATCCATTTTTTTTCAACAATTTATTATAGTCTTCGTCGCTGAAGATTTCTTTGACACCCCTTTGTGCATCATCGAAGTTGCCTTCAATAGCAATCACATGAACATTCTTACCGGATTGAGTCGTCATTTGTTTTCGCTGTATCATGCTGACTCCGTCATTTGGAAAAAAGACAACTATGCTTGTGCCTTTCACATCTGCAAATCCTTCCAAAGCGGCTTTGCCTGTATCTCCAGAAGTTGCTGTAAGTATGACTATTTCATCATCTACATCTTGAATTTTAGCTGAAGCGGTCAAAAGATGAGGCAGTATGCTCAAGGCTACATCCTTAAAAGCCAAAGTTGGGCCATGGTATAATTCCAGGAAATTCAGATCTCCAAAAACAGCCAAGGGGGTTACTTCCCTGGTGTTGAATTTACCATAGGATTGGCTAATCATATCTTTCAAGTCTCTTTGGTCAAACTCATGGAAATATCTTGAAAGGACCTGAAAGCAAATTTCTTCGTAGCTTTTGCCTTTCAAACTTTCGACTTCTATTTTCGGGAAATTCTCGGGTACATACAAACCTCCGTCTGAAGATATGCCTTTCAGAATAGCTTCAGATGGCATCGCAGTGATATTGGAACGTGTGCTGTTGTATTTAAGCATTAAAAAAACCTCCATTAAAATTTACTATCGTTGTTGTATTTGTCTATTATCTATGATAAAATGTTTTCGTGTAAAAAACAAGTGTTTTTAATATAAATACAAAATAAATAATATAAAGAAATTTTGAGGTGAAGGCATGAAGATTGCACTGCTAGGAATGGGCACCGTGGGTACGGGCGTATACGAGATAATAAATGAAGAAAAAGGCAATTATTTCGCAAATGCTCAAGAAAAAGTAAATATAAAGAAGGTTTTGGTTAGAGATAAGACGAAAAAGAGAAAGTTGGATGTCTCTGAGGACTTGCTGACAGATTCCTTTGATGAAATTCTTGAGGACCAAGAGATTGAGGCTGTCATCTTCGCCATGGGGGGGATGGAGCCGGAATACAGCTACATGAAGGATGCAATGAGAAACAAAAAACATGTAATTACAGCCAATAAGGCAGTTGTATCTGAATATCTTGACACGCTTTTAAAACTTGCCGAAGAAAATAACGTGATGTTTTTGTTCGAGGCCAGTGTGGGAGGCGGAATACCGATAATCACTTCATTGAAGGAAACACTTAAGATCAATCGGATAGATGAAATAAAAGGAATACTAAACGGAACTTCAAATTTCATACTCTCTAAAATGTCCAGCGAAGGCAGAGATTTCGATGATGTATTAAAAGAGGCTCAAGAGCTGGGCTTTGCTGAGGCGGATCCAAGCGCGGATGTTGACGGATTCGATGTTTCCAGAAAGCTCGCAATATTGTCATCATTGGCATTTGGATGTCATATAAAAGATGAGGATATTTACAAGAGGGGTATCAGAGAGGTTTCAAAATCGGACATGGAAATGTTCGATAATCTAGGGTATGTGCTCAAGTATCTTGCACATTCAAAAATGGATGATGGTAAATACTGCGCAACGGTGGAGCCGGTGCTCTTGTCGTCAAAGAATATCATGAGCAATGTAAATGAAGAATTCAATATCGTATCAATCCACGGAAACATTATAGGAGAATTGCAGTTTTACGGCAAAGGAGCAGGTAAAAATGCGACTGCCAATGCAGTAGTTGGAGATCTCTTGTATATAATCAACAACTCCGAGAGGCGAGACGACATCATTCTGGATAAAACGGTGGAAAACAAGAAATTGGATATTTTTCAAGGAAAGTATTACCTAAGAGTTGATATAAAAAATCACAAAGAATTTAAAGAAATAATCGATATGATAGATGAGACATCAAAAGTCAAAAAGATGATGGTTGAGAAAAGTCAGATATTCGTAGTAACTGAAGAGCTAAGCGCATACACAGTGAATGATCTGGCACAAAGAATTGCCGATATGGGTAATGAGCTGTTTTATGCAAGAATAGTTCAGTAAATCAGCTTGAATCATATCCAAGAAAGGAATAACAAATGAAAAACTTAATAGTTCAAAAATACGGTGGTACAAGTGTTGGAGATATAGACAGAATTAAAAATGTCGCTAAAAGAGTAATAAAGACAAAAGAATCAGGAAAAAATGTGGTTGTGGTGGTATCGGCTATGGGAGATACTACAGACGATTTGGTTAAAATGGCTTACAAGATTAATGAAAACCCCCATAAAAGAGAGATGGATATGCTCTTGTCCACTGGAGAACAAATATCAATAGCTCTGCTCGCCATGGCCATTCAAAGCATGGGCCAGGATGTTATATCACTAACAGGTGCTCAGTGTGGGATACTTACATCCTCTAGGCACAGCAAGGCCAAAATAGATGCTATAAATACTGAGCGAATTGAAAAAGAGCTCAGAGGTGGAAAGATCGTAATTGTTGCGGGATTTCAAGGAATAAACAAAGACCTGGATATAACCACCCTTGGTAGAGGTGGATCAGATACGACAGCGGTAGCATTGGCTGCTGCACTGAAGGCGGACAAATGTCAGATTTTCACTGATGTCGATGGAGTCTATACCGCCGATCCGAGAATAGTGCCTAGTGCAAAGAAGATAAATTCAATTAGCTATGACGAGGTATTGGAGCTGGCGGCTCTTGGTGCTAAAGTGCTTCATCCAAGATCCGTGGAGATGGCCGGAAGGTTCAATGTAGCATTGGAGGTCAGATCCAGCTTCAATGACAATGACGGAACTACAATAGGGGAGGTAAATAAAATGGAAAAAGTATTGATCAGGGGCATATCCCTAGATGAAAATATTGCAAAAATATCTGTAATGGAGGTGCCGGATAAGCCGGGTATAGCTTTCAATCTATTTTCGCTTCTTGCTAGAGCTGATATCCACGTTGATATGATAGTGCAAAACGTAAATAGGAACAATGTGAACGACATTACATTTACGGTTGCATTGGATGAGCTGCAGACAGCTGTGGATATAGCTCAAAAGTTTGCCTTTGAAGTTGGTGCAGAAAAGGTAGAATACGACAAAGGCGTTGCAAAGCTATCAGTGGTTGGGACCGGAGTTGTTGCTAACGCTGAGGTTGCATCCAAGTTTTTTGAATCTTTATACGAAATAGGGGTGAACATTCAGATGATTTCCACATCTGAAATAAAGATATCCTGCATAATCAATAAGGATAAAGGAAAAGAAGCCATGAAGCACATTCATGAAAAATTCGATATGTAAATAAATAAAAGAAAAAATCCAAAGATCAAAGGATGATCTTTGGATTTTTTCAGCTTGGGTAGTTTAATTTTTCCTCGGGAATGTCCTTTAACAAATCGTAAAAATCTGCAGCCTCGTTTCTGGCGGTTTCTAAATCCATATCCGAATAATTGCCACACTCTACTGGGCTTGCGCCAGGCACAGCATCAGTGAAATCCTTGATGAATTGGAACAAGTCTTTAAGAAGAGGAACGATGTCCCTAGATTGATATGAACCCTCTAAAATCAGGTAGAAACCGGTTCTGCAGCCCATAGGTCCAAAGTAGACTGTGTGGGATGAGTATCTTTCATGGTTCCGCAGAAAAGTCGCGCCGAGGTGTTCAATTGCATGAATATCACCGGTTCCCAATACTGCATCGACGTTTGGTTTTTTCATTCTGATGTCAAAGGTAGTTAAGGTGGTATCTCCAAATTTGTCTATTCGAGATACATATACACCCTTTTGAAGTTTTTCGTGGTCGACTGAAAAGCTTTCGATTCGTTTCATATGTAATCCTCCATTTCGTTATTACACAAATTTATACCCTTGATTTCAAAAGATAATATTTGTTTTTAATGATTGGTAATTTTATTTTCGATATACTCAGTTGCTGTAAAGAGCAATAGGCCTAAAATGCTCAAAGTTAAAATTCCGGAAAACATGCCTATGTAGTCGATTCTCATCATGCTGTCCATGATAAAATAACCTAGACCATATTGGGAACCGAATGTTTCAGAAAAGAAAAGAACTGCAATTCCCGTTCCCAGTGCGATCCTTATAGAGGATACTAGTGACGGCAAGCTGTAAGGAACAAGTACATGGATGAAAATCTGTGCTTTTGATGCCCCCAATACTTTCAATGGATAAAACAACGAGGGATTTATGACCCTGACAGTATCTCTGGTATTTACGAGTATCTGAAAAAAAATGATTATATATATCATGGAAATTTTAGTCGCATCTCCCAAGCCGAATAAAAGCATGAAAATAGGCAAAAGTGCTATTTTGGGAACAGGATAAAGAAGATAGATTACCGGTGATATCAAGTTGTCCAACTTATTATGATAACCCAGCATTATTCCAATAGGCCATGCTGTCAATGCGGCGAATGTTATTCCTAAAAATATTCTCTTCAAGCTGTACAAACCGTGCATCAAGAGCTTCCCGTTGAAATTTTTTATAGTATTCGATATCACAGGATAGGGAGCAGGCAGTATGTTGCTGTCTATCAAAATGCTTCCGACTTGCCATAAAAGAATGAGGAAAACAGCTGCAGCTAAAAGTTTAGTAATGTTTTTCATCAAAATCCTCTCCTCTAACGAGCGTTTCAACTATGCTTAAATGCTCAAGATAAATCTTATCGGTCTTCTTATGTCCCTTTGCTTTGTTATCTAATTGCCGGCATTCTCCACGACTTAAGACAACGATGCTGTCAGCTAGATACAAAGCTTCATCCAAGTCATGGGTGATGACTAGAGTCGTAGGCTTGAATCTTTCATGTAAGGACAAAAACAAATTGTATCCAGACAGCTTGCTAAGGGCGTCTAGAGAAGAAAATGCTTCGTCCACTAGGAGTATTTCAGGGTTTAATATCATACCTCTAGCCAGAGCCACGCGTTGTTTTTCGCCACCGCTTAAGTTATTGGGGTAGCGATCAGCCAAATGAGAAATTCCAAGATTGTCTACAATTTCTTTAAATAAAGATTCTTTTGGTTGCATTTTTTTTATTTTACAAGGTAGCAAGATGTTGCTTTTAACCTTGAGCCAGGAGTAAAGACCGTGATCCTGGGGAACATAGCCTATTTTGAGTTCTTTGTTGTTGATGGGATTGCCCCTTAAGCTGATATTGCCAGAAGTCTTATCTATTATTTGTCCGACTGTCTTTAATAAGGTTGTCTTTCCGATTCCTGAAACTCCAGTGATGCAGGTGATAGAACCTGTTTTTGAAGAGAAGTCTATATTATTGAGTATTTGGTTGGAGTCGATAGTTACATTTAATTTTTCAACCTTAAAGCAATTATCAATCATTGGTTTGTCCCCAACGTTTGGCATTCGGATTTTCAATTTCCAAAAGGTCAAGTACTCGCGAACAATGGTGATTTATTATGTCATCCAAGGTTTTGGGGAAATTGTAGAATCCGGGACTGATAGGAGCGATGCAGGCACCAGCGTCGTTTAATGCAAGCATGTTCTTCAGGTGAATCCCATTATAGGGTGTCTCCCTTGGACAAATAATAAGCTTGCGTTTTTCTTTAAGGCATACATCTGCAGCCCGGATAATTAGGTTGTCAGATGAACCACCGGCGATTTTTCCCAACGTGCCCATGGAACATGGCAGTATTACCATGCCGGAGGTTTTAAATGAGCCACTGGCAACAGGTGAGAAAAAATCATCCTCAATCTCCACATGAAAATTGCTAGATACGTTAAATTCTTTAATAAAACATTCATAGGATATAAGCAACTCGTGAGATAGAACCTGCATTCCGGTTTTAGATATGATCAAATGAACTTCGTGACCCAAATGCAAAAGCAATTCTACAATTTTTTTGCCGTAAATGCTTCCCGAGGCCCCTGTTATGGCAATTATATATTTAGACATTAAAATCCTCTCCTAAGCCAAAAGTCTAAAAATGAAGATATAAAAAAGGTTACGCTTACGATTTGGTTGATATGATAACTTGCCCAATTCATAAACTTAGCGTTTCCTGGACGCACCAGCCTGTGCTCCGTGGCAAACAGCACTCCAATGATTATCAAACCTGTAAGATAGATGTAACCGTTGTTTAAAACAAAAAACAAAGAAAAAAGTATGAGCCACGAAGCAGCGTGAAACAATGCGGCGATTTTTAAGCTCTTTTTATAGCCGAAATAAGCAGGTATGGAGTATAGACCTAGTTTTTTGTCAAAATCGATATCCTGTGTTCCGTAAAGCACGTCGAATCCTCCAATCCATAAAGCAACTGCAGAGGATATTAGAAAAGGCTCATAAGATAGCTTCCCGGTCACGGCTATCCAAGCTCCAAATGGAGCGCCGGCACAAGTAATTCCAAGGATTAAATGGCACGCCCATGTAAACCGCTTTGTGTATGAATAGGCTACAAATAAAAGCAAAGCAATGGGAGACAGATAAAAACAAAGGGGGTTTATAAGGTATGCTGCAGCGGAAAAGATTAGGAACAAAACTGCAGATAGGATAGAAGCCTCTTTTTTCGTGACTATATTTTGCGGAATATGGCGGTGGGCTACCCTAGGATTAATCTTATCATATGGTGAGTCAATAACGCGGTTTATGGCATTTGCACCATTCCTTCCTGCAAAGAGCGCAACAATTATTAATGTGATAAGACGTGGTTCAGGGAATCCTCCTGCTGCCCAAATCATCGAAATCATTGCAAATGGAAGTGAAAAAAGGCTATGAGAGAACATCACAAGTTCACCATAGTTTTTTATCTTATTTGCCAAACCCATAATCTGACCACCTTTTATCAACCATCTTTTTGATATCCTCGCTCATGGTAATGTCGTTTGGCCATTCTCTGTCATACCCTTCGCTTTTTAATTTTTTTGTCGCGTCTATGCCTAGCCGGTTGCCGAAGAAAGGGGTATTTGAAGAGTGGTCCAATGCATCAAGAGGGCCCTCGGATATCATCAAGTCTCTTTTGGCATCTATATTGTTAAATACTTTCCACATTACTTCAGATAAGTTTTGAACATCGACGGTATCGTCAACGACGATTATCATTTTAGTATACATCATCTGACCTAATCCCCAGAGTGAGTTCATAACCTTAAAGGCGTGTTTTGGGAAAGACTTTTTTATTGATACTATTGCACAGTTGTGGAAGACTCCTTCCAGGGGAAGATTCATGTCGGTAATTTCCGGTATGAGCATTTTAATAAGGGGAAAGAATATTTTTTCTGTCGCCTTTGCGATGTAACAGTCTTCCATAGGAGGCTGTCCCACGATTGTTGCAGGATACACAGGATTTTTCTTTCGGGTTACCTTCTCTACATGGAATACCGGGTACATGTCTTCTAATGAATAATATCCGGTATGATCGCCAAAAGGCCCTTCTTTTCTTAATTCATCGATTTCCACATAGCCTTCCAAAATAAACTCGGCGCATGCAGGAACGTAAATATCACACGTTACGGCTTTTACGGTCTCTACAGGAGATTTCCTTAAGAAACCTGCAAATATCATTTCGTCTATCATCTTGGGCAATGGAGCAGTGGCAGAATAAATCAGTGAAGGGTCGCATCCTAAAGCTACGCACACGGGCATTTTCTTAATGTCTAACTTACGATGATTCTCATAAATTTCTTTTCCGTCTTTATGAAGGTGCCAGTGCATTCCTGTAGTTTTTTTATCATATTTTTGGAGCCTGTACATCCCCATGTTTTGAGTGCCACTGATGGGATCTTTTGTTATCACTAGAGGCAGAGTTATAAAAGGGCCGCCGTCTTCGGGCCAGCAGGTTAGGATAGGCAAGGTATCTAAATCTGCATCCTCTATGACTTCTTGACAAGAAGCTTTTTTGATTTTTTTTGGAAAGATAAAAGGAAGTGGAGCTAATTTAGGTATGGACTTGATCTTCCCCATCAAGCTTGAATATTGATCTAACTTAATAAGATGCTCGATTTCATCGGCTACAACTGTAACATCTTTTACTCCAAGTGACATTGCCATTCTCTCATAGGTACCCATAGCATTTATCAAAAGAGGATATTTAGAACCCTTTACATTTTCAAAAAGAAGAGCAGGTCCGTAAGACTTTGACACGCGGTCAGTTATTTCGGTTATTTCTAAATATGGATCAACTTCTCTTTTAATTCTGTGAAGCTCACCTTTTTTGTCTAAAAATTTGATGAATTCTTGAAGATCTTTATGATACATTTAATCCTCCTTGACGTTTAATATTTTCTGTGGAGCATCCCTTTGATTATCTCTTCTAGGATATTCTTGTTCTCGGAATCAGGTAGTTTGGATATATAGTTAAAAGCTTTATTTGTGTATTTTCGTGCTAGAAGCCGGGCATCATCCAGACCGTTGTTGGATTTGACCAGATGGTGAACCCTGTTGAGATCATTCTCGTTGAAATTAGTTGTTTCCAATAGTGTTTTCAGCTCGTTGCTTTTATCATTGTTTAGGGCGTATATAACCGGAAGTGTCAGATAACCTTGTTTTAGATCGTTCATGGTGCTTTTTTTGATAGTTTGATTGTCGGAATAATCGAGACAATCATCGATTATCTGAAAAGCCATGCCGGTTAGGTATCCTATCCGTGTAAGTATTTTTACTTGCCTGTCTGATAGGTCGCTGTTCATAGCACCTATGTGAAAGCTCATGGCAAACAACGCAGCTGTTTTTCCGGTTATTATCTTCAAGTAACTGAAGATTCCGTTGTCGTATTTGTATCTTAGGCTGTATTGCTTTAATTCACCCTTGCAGATACTAAGTATGGCTCCCGAAAGTTTTTCCATAGTTTTAGTTTCAAAGTGGGAAGATATTAAAGTAAAACATTTTGCAAATAGGTAATCTCCGATAAAGACCGCACTATCCTTGCCATATTTACTTTGGACGCTCTCAACGCCTCTTCTTAATTTTGCCTCGTCTATGATATCGTCATGGACAAGGGTTGCGATATGAAGCATTTCAATTACAGCTCCAAGTCTGATTGCGTTCTCCCTTTTGTATGAGCCAAATTCCGAGGAGATGATCAAAAAAGCGGGTCTTAACATCTTCCCCCCTGATGTCACAGCACCGGAGATGGCTTCGGTGATGAAATCATCCGAGTCTTTGGTTGTTTCTATAATCAACTGAGTGACTTCACCCAAGGTGTTTCCTATATGAGGATAGTCTTTCCAAAATTCATTCATTATCAATCACCTGTTATTTTTGTAGTTGAAATTATTTTTAGATAAGTATTTAAGCAGATAATTTGAAACCAGCCCTACAAACAAACCTGTCGGAATTGCGATGATAAACAGGTATGGGAGCAATATTGCAAGTTTGGGATTTGACAGGATAAGAATAGCTATTCCCAGCTGACCCAGGTTGTGAAATATCGCACCTACGATACTTACACTAACCAAACTTAGTTCATTTCTTAACAACTTTATGATTAGATACATTGCCAGAAGGCTTAGAACTCCTCCGGTCATTGAATAAATAATTGAAGCCATATTTCCGAAGAGAAGACCGGTTAATAAAGTTCGCGCAATGACGATCAACAGGCAGCTTTTAAAATTCAAGGTGGACAATGCAAGAACTGTTGCAATATTGGCTAGCCCTAACTTGGCGCCTTGTATCGGGATTGCGGGCAGAAGCGACTCTATGTAGCTGAGTATCATTGCCTGTGTAACGAGCATGGATATGTATACGAGTTTTTTTGTATTGTTTTTCATTTTGCACTCCAATTCAATCGTTTCTAGTTACTTCCACAATTACCTTGTTAGGAAGGCATACGATCATTTCTCCGTTTTCATCTGCAGGCGTCGTGTAAACGCAAATTTGATCTGGACAAGTAGCTTCCACAATTCTGACTGCGCCACTATCAATTATTACGATGTTTATATCACCGTTTTGTTCGACGCGTATCTCTTCATTGGTGTCTTCAGTCAAAGGAATTTCTCGAAACACCTCTCCGTCTATAGTTATGACTACCTTGAGCTCAGCGGCGCCGCTACTGTAAATATGGGAAAACAACAGTCCTATAACGGCGATAATTAATACAATAGCCATTAAAATCAGGTCCTTCTTTTTCATAAATTCACGTATAATCAAATCATCATTAGATGGTGATTTAATTAATTCCTTTCTCCCAGGTTCTCTGGGTTTCTATTTCCATCTTTGATATATTTATAAAAGCACTGTGGATCTGTATTTCATATTTTACAGCTTCGACTGTTCGGAGGTGACTCACCTCTATTGAAACGTTATTTATATTTTATTAAAAATATCCTTCCCCGTAAAGAAGAAGGATATTTTTCAATCTATTATTCAAAATAATCAAAGTATAGATATGATTTTTGAGCGAACCTTGTTTTAGACCAAAGAGACTTGATTTTTGGTAGAACGTAGTAATCCAGTCCAAAAGCGCTGCCTGATCCTTGAAGCATTGCAAAAGCTGCTACGATATACCAAATCATAGTCGCATCCGCCATGCCTGTAAAGATTATTCCAATGCCCATTCCTATGCTCATTGCAGAGCTTAAGAAAGTAAATAATCCAGCTATTAGGCACAAGCCTATTAGTATTTCGGCAATTACCATGAAAGATTGAACTGGAACCTCGATAGGAGTCATCCATTTGTTCATGATATCAAGCATGAATTCAGGTGCCTGCATCAATGAATCGCCGTATCCTGAAGGCTTATGGTTTACAGCCCATTGAACGAATCCAGGCAGGTCGAGCCCTTCGGCTACTTCTGCAGCACCTTCTGCAGCCTCAGTAGCCCATGTTCCGCTGTCCGCTAAAGGAGTGGCGATGACATTTGAGCCGTTGGCAGATGCTTGGATAATGCCCTGTGAGGATTGAGTTGCACCCGCGCCTGCATCAGTTGCGCCTGATCCGCCGTCAGTGTTGTATCCGGCGATGGCATTCATCATATTAATGACCTTAGGGCTTTCAAGCCAACCTTCTGCTACCTTGACCACACCTTCTACCAACCACATATAGCCTAACCAGAGTCTTAGCGGCAGCTTCCAGAAGTTTTTTGATGAGGCAGAAAAATGTCCTCCCACAAAGGAACGTCTATTTCTAATGTGAAAAAACTCATGTCTAGCATAATTCCATATCTGTCTCAATCCACCAACCATGAATTGATAGTAGATGTTTACCATGTGCTTGATAAACTGAGCAAAAAAGCCAGAAGTTTTAAATCCGGTGTCAGCTACGGCATATCTTGAACCTACAGAAACCATGAAACCGTGATATTTTTGGCTGTGTTTGTGCAAATCTTTACCTTGCAACAAAGCGGCTACGTTTAATGCTGCTGTATGTGCTGACTGCTCAGCGGCCTCAACGATTTGAGGCATTGGACCGTCTGCCTCAGTTATATAGCAGGCGCTGTCTCCAACAATAAAAATATTGCTTTGAACTTTGCCTTCTACGTGGGGTTGCATATAGTCATTTACATTGACGCGGTCGCATCGTCCCATGTCAAGTCCCAAGCTTGAAGTGAATTTGGTATTTTTAATTCCTGCTGTCCAAATTAGGGTGTAAGAAGGGATTTTTGTTCCATCTTTTAAAGTAAAGAAGTCTTTTGCTATATTAACGATGGGAGCGTTTTTGAGAAGCTGTATCCCTAATTTTTTATAACGCTTTTCCACCTTTGCAACTTGGGAGTCGCTTTCAAGCATGTTTAAAATACGATCCATTGCTTCTATATTATATATAGTAACTTCATTGACATTCACACCGTGCTTTTTGGCCAGGTGGTCTTTGGCTTCTCCTAGTTCCCCTGCCATTTCCACTCCTGTGAATCCACCGCCGCAAACGGCAAAAGTCAACAGTTTTCTTCTTTCGATCTCGTCAGGCTCAGATGAAGCTTTTATGAACATTTCTTCAACATGTTCTCTTAATTTCACTGCATCCTCATAGGACCATAGTGTATGGGAATTTTCAGCAGCACCTTCTATTCCAAAAAAATTAGGTTCGTTTCCCGTACCCATTATAAGATAATCGAATGGATAGACTTTGCTGTCAGATGATAACTGCTTGTTTTGAAGATCGAACTTGGTTATTTCATCTACGACGACGTTTACTTTTCTGCCGGCAAATATTTTTTTAAGATCGATTTTAATAGATTCAGGCTCAGTTCTATGACCTGCAACTTCGTGAAGCTCTGTCATGAGGGTATGGAAGTTGTGTCTGTCTATCAATGTAATCTCTACGTTTTCATCATTCTTGAAGATTTTATGGAGAGTCTTTGCGGCTTTTACTCCGGCATAGCTTCCTCCAAGAATGAGAACTTGTTTCCTTGACATAGTTTTCCTCCTTGTAAAAACATTTTGTTTATTGAAATAAAATGTGAAAATGATTGCCCATATGAAATTTAAGTACAAGCAAAATATGATTCGCACATACATATAATATAGTATCGTTAAATAAATTTCAATATACGCAAAGAAATTTAATCGTATACACACAGAAGATATTTTTTTAACATAGGCAAAATATATAAATAAAGGAAATAAAAGAGAATATGTAACGCAAAATCGAATTTAAATGTAAATTTCACTGTGCAACAAAATCAAGTTATTAATTTCACAAGCCGAAAACTATTGACTGAGTTATACAGCGATGTTAAAATAAAAACGAATAAAAATATTTCATAAAGTCAAGGGGGAAAAAAATGAAAAAACTATTATCTATCTTAATTGCAGTTTTGATGGTGGCTACTTTTGCTGTAGGCTGCGGAACAACTGACAACGGAGATAACGGAGACAATGGAGATAACGGAGCAACTTATGCAGATGGCGTTTACTTTGCCCAGGAAGATGAATTTGCTTCTTCAGGTTACAAGTACTTTGTTGTAATAACAGTTGAAGGTGGCGAAATTACTGATGCTCACTGGGGTGGAACAAACCTTAAGCCTGTTGGAAACAAAAAGACTTTTTCAGCTGAAGGAAACTATCCAATGGTTGAAAGAGGCGGAGCAGCAGCAGAGTGGGATGTTCAAGCAGCAGCAGCAGAGGCGTGGTTGATTGAAAATCAAGATCCTGCGGCTTTTGATGACTTGTACACAAGTGAAGAGGGCTATACAGATGCATTAGAAACTGACGATGGAACTCAAGTATCTATCCATGTTATAGAGTTCTTTGAATTGGCAAAGACTGCCTTGGCAGGAACTCCTGTTGCAGCAGGAGATTACGAAACTCCTGAAGATTATGTAGTAAATGCAGTAATCGAAAGCGATGGAGACTGGAACAATGTAGCTGAATTCATAGTTGTTAATGGAACAATCGTTTCAGCAAACTACAACGCAACATCAAATGTTGAAGACCAACCCTTGAGCAAGAAAGAGTTGGGCGCGGATTATGGAATGGTTGAAAGAGGCGGAGCGAGTGCAGAGTGGTATGAACAAGCCGAATCTGTAGAAGCTTTCGTACTTGAAACTCAAGGATTCGACATCGAATTCGATGCAGACGGAAAAACAGATGCTATAGCAGGCGTGACAATAACTGCAAACTATTTCCAAGAACTCTTTGAAATGGCTTTAGGACAATAATTAATTAAGGTTTAAAAGCTTCAGGTTCTCCTGGAGCTTTTGCTTTTTGTATTATGATCAGAAACAGCATCGATCTGACAGTCCAGGCGTCAGTGATGCTGTTTCAGTAATTTCCCAAAACTAATGAAATATAAAAGCGAGGGCTAAAATGCATAGAAAAACATTTTTGGTTATAATTGCAATTATAATATTGTTTCTGACTGCATCATGCAGTGCTCCGAAGGAAGAGATGATAAGCAAGAACGATTTTCTTTTGGATACGGTAGTCAGCGTTAGGTTATATGACGTCGGTAAGGAAGCTGAAACTATTATTGATGATTCCTTTAAACTTATAAGTGAATTGGAAGATTTATTAAGTGTTCATGTAGAAGGCAGCGATCTTGATAGGCTTAAAGACAATTCGGGCAGAGGTCCGGTTCAGGTTTCAAAATATACTATTGAGGTCATTGAAAGAAGCCTTGAGTATTCGGAGATAACTGATGGTAGGTTTGATATAACGGCAGGTCCTCTGATTGATTTGTGGAGAATAAATCCGCCAGAAGGACATATTCCTTCAAATGATGAGATAATTGAAGTGCAAAAGCATATAGACTATAGAAAAGTAATTGTAGATAAAGAGAATAGCACGGTTGAACTTGTGGACGAAGATATGTTTATTAACCTGGGTGCAATTGCCAAGGGCTATATCGCTGACAAGGTAAAGGATCTTCTGATTGATAGGGGGATTGAACATGGGATTATCAACCTTGGAGGCAACATACTGTTAGTTGGCAACAGACCAGTCAATCAAGATTTTAGAATAGGAGTTCAAGATCCGGATGCTCCAAGAAATTCATACGTAGGTGTCATCAATTCTACAGACAAATCCATTGTATCGTCGGGAGATTACGAGAGGTATTTTGAAAGAGATGGCATAAGATATCATCATATTCTTGACCCTTTTACCGGTTATCCCACTGACAACGAAATCAGGCAAGTAAGCATTGTTTCGGAAGAGTCAATAGACGGTGACGCTTTGAGCACGGTGATATTTTTAATGGGTTTGGACAAAGGCCTTGAGATAATCAACAGCATGAAAAACGTGGAAGCTATATTTGTGACCAAAGATCACGAATTAGTAATAACCCAGGGTCTAAAAGACAGTTTTGATTTTGACGAAAATAACTACGGAGATAAATATGAAGTAATATATAGATAAAGACAGCCAATGGCTGTCTTTATCTGTTGGATGAAAATTGAATTTCACATGACATATAATCAAAGTAACAAATCAATCAGTTAAAACCATGTCTTCATAAGAATATAATTCGCTGATGAAGCCTTTCCCGTACAGCCATTTCAGAGCCGATGCCAAGTTCTCTTCAGTAGGCAATGATGAGTGTGTGTATTTGAGATTATGCAAGTCTGTTAGAACCGGCTCCGGAAAGTTCATTATCTGGTTGATTTCTTCCATGTAATCTTCTAGGCCGCTGTCGTTTATTTTATCCACTGCCCTGTTATAAGCAACATAGAATCCCTTGATGGCCTCAGGGTTTTCCGATACAAAAGATTCCTTAAACAGTATTACTCCGGGATAAACGCCTAAATCTTCATTTGTTGCAATAACTTTAGAATTATCTTTTTGAGCCAAATAGGTCAGAGGATCCGGTAGAGTTGCTGCATCAATCTGGTTTTCCCTCAGCATTTCAAGCCTGGCAGGCATAATCGGGATATTGGTTTTTGATATATCTGAAATGCCATACTTCTCTACTGTCAAATCCAGAAGGTATTCCATTAATGTATTTGTAGAAAGCCCCACCTTCTTTCCTTCCAAGTCATGAGGGCTTTTTATATCTGAATCCGGAGAGGAGAGTATGGCATATCCACATTCAGTTCTTGATGATATTATCAAAGTATTTCCCGACTCCTTTAAAAAACCTGCTGATATCAAATCGGAAGAAACAGCGTTGATGGTATTTGCTTGCAATGCTGAATCCCTATCTAAGGCACTTTGAAAAATATGGATTTCAATTTCGACTCCTTGGTTTTCGAAATAACCGGAAAGATCAGCTAGAACGAAAGGGATAGAGGCCGTATCACTCATCAATCCCAAGGATATTTTATCAGATGGGTCGCTCTTGTCGCCGCATCCTGAAAACAGAAATATGCTTGTTAACAATAAAACAAATGCTATGTTTTTCTTCATGTGCGTTTTCTCCTTTTTCAGTGTATTTATGGCTGCAGAACAATTATAATAAAAAGACATCATAAATGCCAAGTCTTTTTAAGAAATGCGTACAAAAATCAAAGAAAGTGCATAAATATTAGTATCGATACAGATTATTTATAGAAAAACAGAGATATTATTAGTATAATAGATTTAATATTCAAAGGAGAGTGCGGATTATGGATAAAATAATAGGATTTATCGGTTGCGGAAACATGGCTCAAGCCATGATAGGAGGAATTGTAGGCTCGGGACTGATTTCGAGCAAGAATATTTATGTATCAAATCCTATAGTTGAACAACTAGATTTGGTCAGGTCAAAATATGGTGTTAATATAACAAAAGACAACAGGGAAGTAGCAAAAGTTTCAGATGTTTTGATAATTGCGGTCAAACCCCATGTTTGTGATCAGGTCATAAAAGAAATTGCTCATGATTTGAAAGATGATGTGATATTTACAAGCATTGCTGCAGGGAAGACAATTAAATCATTGGAGGCATCATTGGGGGCAAGAAAGCTCAAAGTTATAAGGACTATGCCAAATACTCCGGTGCAGGTCGGGGAAGGCATGAGCATTATAGCTAATAATGATTTAGTCAATGATGCTGATTTGAAAACAATAGAGGAACTGTTTGGCAGTTTCGGCAAGGTTGAATATCTTGAGGAGAAGTTATTTGACGGCGCAACAGCTGTCAGTGGATCTTTTCCAGCATGTATATATATATTGATCGAGGCGTTGGCTGATTCGGCGGTTCGAGCTGGAATACCAAGGGACAAAGCATATACTATGGTTGCACAAACAGTTAAAGGAACGGCAGAAATGGTTTTGGAAACGGGGATTCATCCCGGTGAACTGAAAGATAAAGTTTGCTCGCCGGGGGGGACATCTATTGAGGCCGTAGCGGTACTTGAAAAAGAAGGATTCAGATCGGCAGTGATTTCGGCCGTAAAAGCTTCGGCACAGAAATCAAAAGAACTTTCAGAAAACAACAATTGAATGGGGGGTTATGAAATGACAAATTTCAGTATGGCTGCCAATCATTCTATAAGACCAGTAAAGGAAGATGTTATTTTTGGGATGAGCTTAAAGGCAGAGGAAGCTATCAAAAGAGACGGTTTTAAAAATATAATTAATTCTACAATTGGGGCTCTTTTAGATGACGAAGGCAAACTAGTAACGTTTCACAGCGTTTTTGAAGTTCTTAAAGGGCTAAGCGATCAGCAAATCGCTGCATATGCTCCATTGAGTGGAATGCCTGAATATATAAAATATGCCATAGAGGCTACTTTTATGGATTGCAGACCGGTAGGGTATATTGATGGCGTAGCAACACCTGGCGGGTCCGGAGCAATACGACATGCAATATGGAATTATACTGATGCCGGTGATAAGATATTGACTTCAGACTGGTTTTGGGAGCCGTATCAGACCATGGCATCGGAACATATGAGAAAAATAGCAACGTACGAACTATACGATGAAAATATGGACTTTAACCTTAAATCATTTGAAACGAGTTTAAGAGAGCTGCTTTCAGAACAAAAACGCGCATTGATATTGCTTAACACTCCGGCACACAATCCTACCGGCTACAGCTTGAGCAGCTCCGAATGGTTAAAGCTTAGAGAGGTCTTGGTTAAGCTTGCAAAAGATGAAAACAATAAGATAGTATTATTTATTGATGTGGCATATCTGGATTTTTGTGAAGATGAAGAAAGAGAGTTTTTCAAAATTCTAGGAGGGCTTCCGAAAAATATTTTGATATTGGTTTCATTCAGCATGTCCAAAGGATACACTTTTTACGGGTTGAGAAGCGGAGCGCTTATTGGAGTATCAGCGGATGAAAGGGTGATCAAGGAGTTCAAAGAAGTTTGCGCTCATTCCAATAGAGGGGTTTGGTCTAATGGCACCAGAGCAGCCATGGAGACTTTGATTGAGATATATAGAAACAAAACCGTGAAAGAAAAGGTCATGGCGGAGCGAAAAATACACAAGGAGATACTTAACCAAAGAGCGAAAGCTTTCATTGACAGCGCAAGTAAAGTAGGGCTGGACTTGTGTCCGTATAAGGGTGGATTTTTCATATCAATACCCCACGATGATTCCTTAAAGCTTGCAGAGATGCTTGTGGGAAAAAATGTGTTTGTTGTTCCTTTGGAAAAAGGACTTAGATTTGCTATTTGTGCAGTATCAATAGATAAATGCAAAACAGCCCCATTATTGATTAAAGAAATGATGGATTCTTTGAAATAAATGAAAAATTCTATGAAAAAACATCAAGATTTATTATTGTAATCAAATACATTATGTTATAATTAAGAAAAAAGCATGTTGTGGTGTAAAAAGATGAAAAAAATCATATTGCTTCTATTGATTTTTGCGTTGAGTTTTGGAACGGTTATGGCTGATAACAGGCCGATAGATGTTTACACAGCCGATGACGGAATGAAAATAGTGAGCTACGCTGAAAATTGGAAGCAAGACAAGCTCAAGCAGATTTATGAAGAACTGAAAAGAAATACCCACGGCGAAGAGTGGAGTTATCTTGAATCAGTTAATTTGTACCCTGGACCGAGCTTGAACGGCAAGGAAGATGGTCTGTACAACTATACATTGAGAAGGACCAGTCTGTTTTCAGGTGAAAAGCTGTCCCTTGAGAGAGGCAGCAGAATTGACCTATACAATATGGATGTTAAAAAAACTGTGTCTGAGGCAGCAAGAGTCTTATCTCATGAATATGGTCACCATTTCACCATATATTATCTTGCGAAAAATGACCCGGAGTTCTTTTCGGAGTGGGAAAAGAGCGGGTTTTATTTTGCGAGACAAGGTAGTGCATATAGCAAGATGTCAAATGAACAAGGTGCTGAGCATAGATGGAATATTGCAGAAATTGCGGCAGAGGATTACGTTCAGTTATATGGCTCTCCTACAGGGAAGAAAGCAGTAAAAGTTAATGACATAAAGGAAAGGCTCGACAATAAAACCTTGGACAGGCAGATGTGGTTTTCTTCAGCTGCTTACAATATTATTCCTCAGGAAAATATGGATATACCTTTAGCTTTGGCAGATGACAATATACCCTTGTATTGGGAAGAAATTTCTGGAATAAAGGCAGATGTAGAGTATTATTCAAAGCCTGAACTGAAAATAGGCAAAATAGAGGATTTGGGCAACGAATATTCAATGTATGAATTAGCATGGACTAAAAGCACCAACGGCATAGGGGAAGAAGCCTTAAGCTACACGGTTGTAGCTTTCGGAGATGAGATGATCGATTTTGTACCAATAAAAACCGTATTTAGAGGTGAGAAACGCTCAGCTATAATAGGAAGCGTTTTAGATAAAGATGGGAGAAATCTTAGATATTATACAGATTATTTTGTCACTAATGGTTTTAGTAGAGTAAAGATTATAGTGACGGGGGCAAAAGGCGAAGCAGTAGCATCTTCATTATATACTCTAGATCTTAGTCAAGGTAAAATAGCTGCTGAAAATGGAATTGAAAGACAAAGCTATTACGTGCCAGGAGAACTGAGTGATAGAGAAAGTAGGATAACTACTTTCATCATTGATATGACAGAAGAGTTGATACGACGAATTTTTTCACTAGTGGAGAGATTGTTATCATATAACATTAATTTTGAATCAGGAGGATTATTATGAACGTTAAAATCAAAGACGTTGCAAGAGAGGCTAATGTTTCTGTGGCAACCGTTTCAAGAGTTCTTAACAACATACCATTGGTAAATGATGAAACTAAGAAGAGGGTGTTGGATGCTATTGAAAGAACAGGATACAAGCCGAATGCGATCGCAAGAAGCTTGAAGATGCAAAAGACAAATACTTTCGGGATAATGATACCGGACATATCCCTTCCTTATTACACCCAAGTAGTGCGTGGCGTAGAGGATGTATGCAATATTTATGATTACAACATAATATTGTGCAACACGGATTCCGAGCCAAGCAAAGAGGAAAAGTATTTTGATGTTTTCATTGAGAAACAATGTGACGGGATATTGTATATAGGAAAAGGTCTGAAGCAAAACTTGGTCAATAAGATCGATAGCAGCAGGGTGCCTGTAGTATTGGGAGCAGTAAGTGATGTTATGGGAAGGTATCACAGCGTTGCTATAAACAACGAACAAGCTTCATTTGATGTAACAAAATACCTTATAGAAAATGGACATGAATCCATAGCTTTCTTTAGTGATGAGGACGAATCATCTTTTGTCGCCCAAGAAAGAAAGAAGGGTTTTGTCAGAGCTCTAAAAAAATATAATATAAAAGAAAACCCTATATTCGAATTAAAAGGAAAGTACAGCATTAAAGGCGGATACGATTTGATGGATGAGCTGCTTACAAATGCTGAGTTGCCAACAGCCTTGGTCGCACTGAACGATGAGATGGCTTTGGGGGCAATAAGAAAGCTTGAGGATGCAGGTTACAAGGTTCCTGACGATATGAGCGTTGTAGGGTTTAATAATTTCCAGATTTCCGAGTGGTTCAAGCCGGGCATAACGACTGTAGCGCAACCGATGTATGATATAGGTGCAATTAGCGCACGCATGTTGATTAAAATACTCAATAACTCTAAACCGGAGGAAAAGGCTGTGACTGTACCACACGAGCTGATAATAAGAGATTCGGTAAGGTCAATCAAAGAATAAACCTTCGGGTTTATTCTTTATTACTATGTATAAGAAAACCTGTTAAGGTGCAGTCTAAATAAATGTAGCGTGGAGGAGAAATATAATGCAAGTGGTTGAAAAGATTTCTGAGATTCTTCAGTTGATGGCGGCAAACCCAAATAAAAGGCAATGGAGAGCGACGGAGATTAGCAATAGTTTGAATATGAATATCTCAACGACTCACAGATTGTTGCAGGCTCTGAAAAAAGGAGGTTTTGTCAATCAAGACCAGGCATCCAAGCAGTATTCGCTGGGAATAAACTTGATATATTACGCTGAAATCGTTAGGGAAATGAATTTGCCGGGCATGGTTGTCTACCCAGCAGTCCAGAGATTGTTCGATTCCACTAAAGAAACGGTCTTCCTAACAATTAAGGAAGGGGATACTTGTGTTGTAATAGAAAGAATTAATAGCCATCATGAGTTGAGAATCGTAAAGCAAATAGGGGACACGAGAATGTTGGGCCAAAGTACTTGCGGCAAAGTCATCTTAGCATTTTTACCTGAAGAAATGAAAAAAAGAATAATATGTTACTGTGACGACGAAGTGCTATGCCAGAAAACCTTGGAAGAGACCAAAACAAATGGATATATTGCAGAATACGTGAAGGAGCTTGACAGTACTGTTGTTTCCGCGCCAATTTTTTCAGAGCAAGGAAATGTAGTCGCAAGTCTATCTGTTATTGTTCCACAGTGCAGAATGAGTGATGACAAGGAAGATCATCTTATTGAAGAAATTAAGAAAATAAGTAGTGAATTTATTCCGAAAAAGTGATAAAATACTCTTGCACACAAAAAACAATCCCTTGTTTTTCAAGAGCATTTAAAGGCTGAAAAAAGATTCTAAAAAAGTTTAAAAAACGTGTTGACATAGGGTATGCATGTGCGTATAATAGTAAGAGTCGCCAAGAGAGACAGAGAGAACACAGAGACAGCGAGGCGGCATACAAACCAAGATCTTTGAAAATA
>Ga0334893_1000762_pt1 | contig 37708 bp, 34 predicted proteins | sample GraSluR3_MG_5_FD_207218 | JGI IMG/M metagenome (GOLD analysis project Ga0334893, IMG submission 207218) | Sludge microbial communities from methane-producing bioreactor in Wageningen University, Netherlands - Granular Sludge_09_05-R3 | ecosystem: Engineered > Bioreactor > Anaerobic >...
TCGGTCTCCACGGCATCACACGGTGAGAGCACGGTCATGTTCGGGAGCACCTGCATGAGCGCGATGTCATCGATGCTCTGGTGGGTCTTTCCATCGCCGAAGTCACTGAGTCCGGCACTCGATCCACAGATTTTGACATTCAATCTGGGGATAGTGATGGAGGAGCGGATCTGATCGTACGCTCTACCCGATGCAAACACGGCAAACGAGTTGATGAACGGGATCTTCCCTCCCAATGCGAGTCCTGCAGCGACCGACGCCATATTCTGCTCTGCGATACCAAGCTGAATATATCGGTCAGGGTATGACTTACCAAACAGACTCGACATGGTCGAGTTTCCCAGATCTGCCTCCAACAACACGATATCCTTATTATTCTCACCCAGTTCTACCAGGGTCTCACCATAGGTCTTTCTCAAACTATCTGAAGTTCTCATGCCTCTACCTCCTTCTTCATGTCAGCAATACACTGCCAGGCGATCTTGTATTCATCTTCGGTCATGGCAGCATTGTGGTACTTGGCCTTACCTTCAGCGAAAGGAAAGCACTTACCCTTGACTGTGTGGGCAAGAATTGCCGTCGGACCCTCAGTGTATGCCTTTGCAACATCCAGGGCTTCCAATACCTCGACCATGTTGTGACCATCGATCTCGATCACATGCCAACCGAACGCTTTCCACTTGTCCACCAGATTCTCGATCGGGAAGATCTCTGCAGTGGTGCTCGTAGCCTGTACGCCATTCCAGTCGACGATTGCGGTCAAGTTGTTGGCTTTGTAATCGGGTGCAGCCATGGCTGCTTCCCATATCTGCCCCTCTGCGAGCTCTCCATCGCCAAGGATGGCATACACTCGGCTGTCACTCTCTTCGAGACGAAGACCTAAAGCCATACCAAGAGATACAGAGAGTCCCTGGCCAAGAGAGCCGGTCACAGCCTCGATCCCGGGTGTCTTATCCATATCCGGATGTCCCTGAAGAATACCTTCAAAGGTCTTCACTCTACCGAGTTCTTTCCTATCAAAATATCCAAGTTCTGCCAAACAGGCATACTGGACTAGAACCGCATGACCTTTGCTCATGACCAGTCGATCACGTGAGGGATCCTTGGGATCCTTCGGATTGACTTTCATGGCGTGAAAGTAAAGCGCTGCCATAATGTCAGCCATCGAGGTACTTCCTCCCAGGTGTCCCACCTTTCCCGGTGGAATCATCTCGAGAATGTTTGCTCGAACCTGTATTGCTTTCAGCTGCAGGCTCTTGATCAGTTCTTGAGAATACTTCATCGTCTCTCTCCTATTATTGTAGTTGGTTGAAAATCTCTTTCTCCAACTTCTCATGTATTACATTGGGTGAATCCTGTAGAAACCCCTATGATTCTCATGCTCACTTACCGTTATCGATCTTCAGATCAACAACAGGTGACTCCACCGTCTACGGGTAGCGCAACACCATTCATGAAAGAGGCCTCATCGCTTGCCAAATACCAGACGGCATTCGCAACATCCTGCGCAGTTGCAAGCCTACCAAGTGGTACCTCATCAAAACGCTGCTGCTTCTTTACGGGATCCTTGAACATCTCCTGCACCAACGGTGTGTCGACCGTGCTGGGGTGGATAGAGTTGCACCGTATCCCCTCATGTCCGTACCGCGAAGCAATGGCCTTCGTAAGCAGTGTCACCGCACCTTTGGTCGTCGTATACGCCTCGGGGGTGTATTTGTGCCCAATCAGACCACAGACGGAGGACGTATTGATTATTGCACCACCCCCCTGTTTGCGCATCACCGGGATGACATACTTCGTCCCCAGAAAGACACTGCCCACATTCACCGACATCATCGTGTTGAACTCCGCAAAGTTCATCTCTTCGATCGGCTTGCGGATATTGATCCCGGCATTGTTCACCAGTACATCGATCCGCTGCGCTTCAGTTACGATGGTAGCTACCACCTGCTCCCACTCCGCTTCGGCGGTCAGATCCAGTTTCATGAACTTCACCGCGTACGACTGCTGGGTCAACTCGTGTGCCAGCTGCTCACCTTTGGTGACATCGATATCGAGAATGTAGAGCTTGGCTCCTTGTGAGGCCAACAGCCGAACCATTTCGGCTCCCAGACCACCGGCTCCTCCGGTTACGAGAATTACTTTGTCTTGCACTGTCATACTATCTCCTCAGCTTTCTAAAACGACTTTCAGCATACTTCCATCATCGTTCTTCTCCAGATCTTTGAATGCTTGAACTCCATCGGAGAGGTCGTAATGATCGGTCATCAATGGCTTCACATCGATACTGCCTTGTGACAACAGGGAGAGGCTCTTTGAGAATCCTTCCACATCGTACACATAGTTTCCAAGAATCGAGAGTTCCCGAGTCACAATGTTCTGCATATTCACTTCTACAGTTCTGGAGGCATTTCCGATCCATATGGCAGTACCACCAATCTTCAGACATTCGATTGAATTCTGAGCTGTGGGTGCTATGCCTACGGCTTCAATGGAATAGTCGTATCCATCGCCTCCAGTGATTCTCTGCGTAGCTTCCAAGAATGGCTCTGTAGCGGGATTGATAACGGAATCGGCTCCCATCGCCCGAGCCACGTCGAGTCGAGAGTCTTTCGCATCGCTCACTGTCACGTGTTGTGCTCCACGATATTTAAGCAGAGCGAGTGCAAGAAGGCCAATCGTACCACCACCAATCACCAGGATATGCTTTCCCTTTCGAATCATCTCATCGGTAAGCTTGTACACCGACCGATACGCGACTGCTAAAGGCTCAGTCATGGCTGCTTCCTGGAAAGATATTCCCTCGAATGGTAGGATATATTTTTCCTGAATACTCACGTATTCGCACATGGAACCATTGAAGTCGAGCACTCCCATGCAGATCCCTTCCGGGCAGACATTGACCATTCCCTGCTGGCAATATTCGCAAACTCCGCAGTAGGGCTTTGGAAATACCACCACGGTCTGTCCAACGGTATGGATTCCACCTGCAGGAGCAGACTCAATGATCCCAGAAAATTCATGCCCCATGATCATAGGTGGAGTGCGTCTCCCGGTCTTGCCCATATAGCCTTCAAAATCTGAACCGCACACACCATTGGCTTTCACCCTGATCAGGTATTCATCACCTTTGGGGACAGGTCGCTCAACCTCTCTGAGCTCCATCGTTTTCTCTCCGGTATAGTACAAAGCTTTCATTTTCATCTTATATTCCTATCGTTTCCATTCCAATTACATCATATGATATGTTAGTTGTATTACAACTTACATTTGACCACGGTTTCCCCTGATTGTCAACAAACAAACATGGGAATCTCTTACAAGGTATCGTAAGACTTGCCAAAATTCAGGATATTTCCATCCTCATCGAACTCAAATGGGTGAAAATCCTCCAAAAGCTCCAACTCGGGAGAGGCAAGCACTTCGTCCTTCAATCCTTCAGAGACATAGATAGTCTCAATATGTGAAGAGTTTGGAATTCTCACTATACGCGGTGCATCAACATCGATATCGACACAGGTGAACAGTGCTGCACGGATCGCAGTTTGATCGTTTTTCATGATCATCGGTATTCTCACCCCCATCACCACAGTACAAGTGAGTGCGTTGGGATAGGCAGCATCGAAGTCGATTTTGTCAAATAGCCGCTTCGTCCCGACATCTGCCATTCCGGCACCGATCGAGTTTCCGTGACTCTCTTCACTCAAATCGAGCACCACATACCGTTGAACCGTTGGTCCTCCACTGGCAAATGGCGTACAGAATGATCCGGTGATATTCGGATCCATGCCATCGCCACTGAAATTCTTTCCGATGGTATCCACAATCAGCACATCGATATCACGTATTGCAATGCTGGGCATGAGAGCTCTACTCTTCTCCAGCAAAACTGGTTCCCTCTCCGGAATGTCCCACCGGGGAATTGCTTCGATAATCGCTGTATCATCGAAGGCATTCTCAACAATGGCAACACCGAATAATATAGGAGCTTCCTTCAGTATGACATCTCCGAATGTCTTGATATTGTGCGCCATTCGTCCGAAGCCCTCTTCATGACAAGCTTCGGCTCCCTTCTGTTTTCCCAGGCCGATCACCATCATCTTATACAACCCACTCTCAAAAGGTCCTCGAAAACAGGTATGCGGTTTAATTCTTCCTACAATAATGATCCCATCTGCCTTTTCAGCGAATGAATCTATGTAGACGGTCTTACCATCCTCCTGGGTTCCGATGGGAACCACCGTCATACTCGACTTAATAGGAGCTCCCACGGCCTCTTCCGTGATCCCTAAACCATTGAGGATCTCCAGTTGCCCTTCGACGGTGGCGCCACCATGACTGCCCATTGCCGGTATGAGAAACGGTTCAGCTCCAAGACGTTTAACTTGTGCAACCACTTCGCGAAGAATGAGAGCTATGTTCGCAACTCCTCTGCTACCTGCAGTGATCGCGATGGACGCACCCTTTTTGACCGTTCCAGCGATTTCCGGTTTTACGAACTCCTGCTCAATGGCTAGAGGGATGTCTGAGATTCTGGTCGAGTCAAGCTTCTGCCTGACTCGAGCCATCTTGGGAATCGCCTGATTCTCCAGTATATCTGAAATTACATTGTCACGATCCCAAACACTATCTCTAAGTGTCATGCGCTCACCACCTTTATATGAGAATGTTCGGAAGCCAGATGGAGACCTGCGGTATGAAGGTAACCATCATCAGAGCAAGCACTAAGACCACATAGAACGGCTTAAGCTCACGAATGATCTTCTCAATACTGACATTCGCAACTCGAGAAGTCGCAAACAACACCATCCCAATGGGAGGAGTGAGCAGTCCAATCATGAGGTTGAGTATCATGATCACTCCCACCTGAACTGGATCCAGACCCATGATAGTGGTAATTGGCAACAGAATCGGTGCAAGGATGAGAATCGCTGCGTTCGTTTCCATGAAACAACCGATTATCAGGAGGAATACATTGATTATCAATAATAGGATTACCTTGTTGGAGGTAATATTCAACAGACCGTTAATGATAGTATTCGGAATCTGTGTCTTCACCAGTAGATAGCCAAACAGATTGGAAACAGCAACGATAATCATGATGGCAGCAGTCTCCCGAACAACCTCTTTCAACACCTGATAGAGCTGCTTTGCCGAGATTTCTCTATATACAAATACAGTCAATATAAAGGCGTAGGCAGCGGCGACTGCAGCAGCCTCGGTTGGAGTGAAGACACCAAGGATGATTCCACCAATAAGAATGACAGGTGTGAGCATGGGGAAGAATGCATCGATAGCCAAGTGCAAAAACTCTTTGAACTTGGGAAAATCTCTTTTCGGATATCCCCGCTTCTCAGCAACGATGAACGATACGATCATCATGAGAATTCCCATGAGAATCCCAGGAATGAGTCCGGCGATCAACAGCTTGGAGATGGAGACGCCACCTGCGACACCGAACATGACCAATGGAATACTGGGAGGAATGATCGGACCGATTGTGGAAGAAGATGCTGTGACAGCAGCGGAGAAATCGGCATCGAACCCTTCGTTCTTCATAGCTTCGACTTCTATCGTTCCCAATCCCGAAGCATCGGCTACAGCAGCTCCACTCATTCCCGCGAACAGGATGCTGGCAACAATATTTGCATGAGCCAGCCCACCAGGAATCCAGCCGACTAGGGAGTTTGCGAATCGGAAGATCTTCCGAGTGATACTTCCTGCATTCATCATTTTTGCTGCAAGGAGGAAAAAGGGTATTGCGAGCAGGGTGAAGTTGTTGGTACCGGCAACGACCTTCTGTGCCACCGTACCGATGGAGACAAGGCTGAGAGAACCTTCAACAATTAAAACAATGACAGATGTTATTCCTATTGCCCAGGGAATCGAGGCTCCGAGCAGAAACAAAACGAACAACACTCCAACGAATACTAATAGAATTTCCATTCAAACACCTCTTATTCTGATTCGGTAACAACGGCTTTCAACGGCGAGTCCTGTTCCGGAAAATACTCCTTAAAGAACACTATTTGCTTAATTATGTAGTAAATTGCAAAAGGAAAGCAGATTATCACAGGTATATAGATGATAGCTTGAGAGAGGAACGGTAGCGACCCTAACGTGATGTGCCAGGAGCTTCTTACCATTCGAAGTGAACCAAAGACCATCAATCCGAGAAACCCTATGCTCAGGACATTCAGGCCGAGCTGGGTGAAGTATCGAGCCTTCTTAGGAAGGGCATCCAAGAGAAACGTAGTTTTCATCTGAGAGTTTTCAGCCTCAAGCAACACCACGCCATTGAAAATAAGTATTCCGTACAATAACCGAGACAACTCCTCGGTCCAAGGAACGCTTATTTGCAACACATAGCGAAACAACACCTGAGCAAGTGCGAGCCCCGTAATGCCTACTAAAATAATCACGCAGATTATGTTGAAAACTTTATCTACTTTGGTAATTTTTTTCATAGTCTTCTCCTAATTTTCACTCAATGCCATAAACCGATACCATCAGAAACTCTGAAAATGGAATAGTCCAACAATTGCCGATGCTATCGATTTTGTCCACACGATCACTACCAAAAACAGCTACTCTTTGCAAGAATCAGCTCATCGGGAAACTGGTCTCCCGATGAGCTGACCATATTACAGAGACATTAAGTTATTTGGCGCCGAGAACAGCAAGGATTTTCTCCTTGACTGCAGGATCCATAGTCTCTGCGACAGCACGGATTCCAGGAGCAGCTGCACTCTGGAAAGCACTCTTGTCTACGTCGACAAAATTGACACCCATGGACTCGAGGTTTGCACGGATGTTGTCTTCGTGCTGCTGGATTCTTTCATCACCCCACGCAGCGGCTTCACGTGCAGTCTCAACCAAGAGGTCTTTCAGATCTTCAGGAAGGTTGTTGTAGAAATCTGCATTGATTGTCCACTTGAAGACACCCCAGAGGTGCTGAGTCAACACGATGTTGTTGTTAACTTCGTAGAACTTGTTTGTGTTAATCAAGTCGAACGGGTTCTCCTGTCCATCGACAACGCCAGTCTGCAGAGCACTGTACACTTCAGCAAGAGCGATGGGAGTCGGGTTTGCACCGAGGGATCTCCAAACGGTTACCCATGATGCAATTTCAGGAATTCGGAGCTTGAGGCCAGCAATGTCGGAGGGCTTGGTGACATTTCTGCTCGTGGTAAGGTTTCTTGCACCACGGCTCTGATATGCAACGATGATCTGATTACCATTCTGGAGAACAGCATTGTTGATCATTTCGCCGATATCGCTCTCGAGCACATCGTAGGTATCCTGGAGGCTCTCATAGAGGAAAGGAATGATGGTGGAGTCATAGCGTGCAGCCAACTGTCCGGTAAGGTTGTCACCGAAGATCGCCATCTGAATTTCTCCAGTCTTAACCTGCTCAAGGTTTTCCAGCTCTGAACCGAGAGCCGCATTCGGGAACAATTTCACAGAAAACTGTCCATCGGATGCTGCTTCCAGATTCTCTTTGAATCTTTCAAGAGCATACACTTCATTTGAACCAGAACTTGTGTGGATACCAAAGTTAATTTCATACACCTTCTTTCCGGATGCTTCACCCTGCCCTCCTGCAGTCACTACGCTGAGTGAAATAAGGGCAATCATTGCAATAACGATCAGTTTTTTCATACCAATCCTCCTATATAATGTTAGTTGTATCATAACTTACATATAATGCGTTGTCAAATTTTATTTTTCACAATTTTTGAGATATACTTCTTTTTATATGATATGAAATTATGAATAAACTAAAGGGAAATAAGCAACTAAAGGGAAGTTAATAAAAATATATCGATAAATACTTATTAAAAATATACATTGACAATTGTTACTGGAATGCAATAATGTTTCATATATGACAACTAACATGAAATAATTTTACAGACAGGCGGTACGGGAATTGGAAAGATTAACAAAAATCAAATCGGAATCTCTAAGAACTCAAGTCTATAGCCAGTTGAAAAACAGTCTTATCGCTGGTGTCTGGAAGCCTGGAGAGAGAATACCATCGGAAAAAGAACTCTGCGACACTTTTGGTGTGAGCAGGGTTACGGTTCGAGCCGCAATTCAGCAGCTGGAAATCCTTGGTCTAGTGACTACACGTCAGGGAAATGGAACCACCGTGAACGACTTTTCCTCTACCCACAACTTCGATGCATTTCATCCGATCATGCAGGTAAAGAAGAATCAGGATCTACTCCACATTCTCGAGTATAGAAAGATTCTAGAGACCGGAACAATCAGTCTCGCAATTGAACGCATCTCCGACGATGATATCGCTTATTTGAAAAAAAAATTAAAGGAGATGCAGAATTCGGTTGACGACCATGTGCAAAATGCAAAGGCAGATCATGCCTTTCACCATCGTATCGCGCAGTCGACTAAGAATCCCATTATCGTCAAAGTATACGACTTGATCAATGAGATGATATCCACAGCTATGGTAGATGTTGTGGACATGATAGGTACAGAACGCGGTCTTCGATACCACAAACTCCTGCTTGATGCAATTTCCGTCAAGGATGCAGAAGCCTGTTCCAAACTCATGGAATCGCATATTCAAGAGACGATCAATGCAGTTATAGAGCATTCGGATCGAAGTCTTCTCATTAGTTGATTGCCAAACACTGCGAGAGGGAATGGGAAATCTTTCGAGCTAGTGCAGTACAGCCCGCCCCTTTAGGCGGAGCCTCCTAGACCCGAGGCTCGTTCAAGAATCTTTCTACCGTTCAGAGCTTGAGATACGCCAGCATTCATGTAAACCCAGTTTATCCTCTGGTAGCCATAATCTAGTCTTACGAGGTCGCAATGAATATGCATTTTCTGTCAGCAATGCCGATTATCCTATTCTTCTCTGTAGGCATGTCGCTGAAAAAGCTTCACTTCTTTCACCCCAGAACGATCGAAGATATTAAGAAATTCGTTCTCCATATCAGTGTGCCTGCCCTTCTATTCAGAGCCTTCCTCACCATATCAATCGAGATTGAATATCTGCTACTTATCCCGGTCATATTTCTTATGGCTGCTGTCATGGTACCGGTTGGCACCCTCGTTGCGAAAATACTCAAAATAAAGAGCCCCTACTTTCCTTTGCTCATGACTGGATTCGAGATGAGTATGTTCGGCTATGCGCTATTTATCAGTCTGTACGGTATCGACAATCTAGGGACCCTTGTCTTTCTCACCATCGGTCAAACCATCTATACGTTCACATTCCTCATGTCTTCACTCACCACAATACGTGATGGCAGACAATCTCGAACAAAATCGTTGAAACGATTTGTGACCTCTCCCATCATCTTAGCGATAGCCCTAGGTCTATTCATTGGAAGTATCGTACCATCCATTGAGCAGTATGTAATCTTTCCCATTCTCAACGAAATTTTCATGTTGGTTGGTCCGACCTTGAGCGTTCCGATCATAACCATGCTCATAGGGTATGATATTGTGCTGAAACGGGAGGGACTGGCTATTTCATTGATAACAATTGGAACGAGAAAACTGTTTCTGACTATCTTTGCTCTTTTAATCAACCACTACATTATCGATGGATTACTTGGCATGGACGCGATCTATCGGCATGCCATGATGGTGATGGTGCTCGCTCCGTCTACATTTCTCCACTCGATGGTCATTCCATCTCATGATCGAAAGAACTATGAGTATGTGAACAGAACCCTCTCGCTGGACTGCATAATTTCCATTTTTGTAATCGTATTTGTATCAATGGTCTATGTATGATGGGTGAAACATCAATTCGATTCTGTCTGCGTCCTAGTCTTCATGGTCTTCTTCAACGCTATCTTGCCACCCTCGTAAGCCGGTTTCCAGAACGACCGTTGCAGTTTACGCTCTCCAACAACGAATCCAAGCTCCTCGTACATACGAATCGCCTTAAAGTTGGTCTCAGCCACCTCGAGGAGGAACTCTCTATAGGGGAGCTTCCTCAGTACGTATCGTTGTAGTTCGGTAGATATCCCAGCGCCTCTGAACGCTGTATCAGTTGCAACTGAATCGATATAGCACTGATAATCGGTGAGCTCCAATGGGTGCCCGAGCACTCCTCGAAGGCGGAAGAAGACGATAGAACCCCGAAACAACCCGAGCTTCGCAATCAACTGCTCACGGCTGAACTGATGCGATCGTCCCGTTGCAGTTGAAAACGACATAACTCCCACGACATTCCCATTGAGCAAGGCTACAAAGTGATGCTCCGGGATGAATGAGTGTTCGAGAATATCTGCAATGACTTCGACTTGAGGAGAAATGAAGCTGAGTGGCTCGTAGAAACTCGCTGCAAAGATCTCTACAGCTTGTCTGAGATGAATACTACTCAACTCTGCAAGGTTCCGAAATACTGGCCGTTGTGCCATCCGAACCTCCCCCTCTATTGCTATAGTACTCCCATAGTTGAAAATAGGAAAGAGTTAGTTTATCAAAATTGTATGAAGACTATAGGATTCTTATATAACTAGGAAATTCCGAAGCGATCAAGTCAAGGTATAATCCAGCCGGAGAACCAAATCCTGTGGATAATCACCGAACTGTTCGCCGAAGAGACTCACCCCTCCTACATGTTCTGCATCTTCCTTTATACCGATTCTCACCTTGGTGAAACAGGATTTTTCGATATGCAACTGAGCCAGATTCGTAGATGAGACCTGCTCATTATCTATGAAGGAACCTTCATCGGTCACCACCCAGTTGGTGAGCAATCCATATTGATTGAGAGATTCTGGCCACCAGGAGGGGTTGAACTTTCCACTCCTTCCACCAAAATCGCCAGGACTTGTCCAGGTGCCGATTTCGACATCGTTGACCCAGACGGTGATATCGCTAGGCCAGTCGTTTCGATAGAAGGGGGCTTCTGAACAAGCTTCGAATGAGAGCTCAAACCGATTCACCTCTCCGGAATCTGCAATATTGTTAGGGAAACGGTACTCTACGTACCCCTTGAAGAACCACAATAGCTGCGCACTTGTCCGTTCCGGATAGTAGAAGCTGATCGGCTGGTCGAAGATACCGATACTGTTCTTCTCGTTCACGATTCCACAGGTCGGGTGAATTTCGCAATCTGAGAAGTTACCGACCGGCATGTTGACGACTACCGAGTTGGATTTGCCGCTACTCATGTCTCCATATAAAAGCTTGAAGACTACCTTGTCGCAGACCCTACTGCTTACCTTCATTGAGCCTCGAATTCCTGGTTGGCTCTCGGTGAACAGCAACTCAGCATTCTCTAGAATCCGCACATTCAGCGCAGCGGTGGAGGTGGGAAGGTCGAGCGCTTCAGCAATTTCATTGACACTGAGACTCCTCTCGTTCAAGAGCTCCAGAATTCTGATTCTCGATTCATTAGCAAGTGCCTTCGCTATATTCAGCATGGTCTGCTTATCGGAATAGTCGAGATAGACCTCTTTCAGCATGATCGTTCTTCCCCCGTTGATTTTGAACGAAGCGAGTGGAAAGGGACCAAAAATGGTCACTCTCCCGAGCGGGTGCAGGCAACGCAAGCATCCATGCTCCACCCCTTAGGCAGAATGGGAGACGTAGCCTCCTAAGTCCTACACGGCTCTCGGGTATCGATACCTTTCGTTGCGCACCATAATAGCACACATGCAAACTATTGGCATGGGTACCAGAATCCCGATAACAGGGCGTCCGGTACCCAGTCGATTCTTATACTCAACCCCAATAGCCACTATTCCAACGCAGTTCCTTCCTGAATTGCCCGATGGTGGTATCCTTTCCAATGTCCACACATTCGATACCAGTCATCTCTGCAAAGGTTCTCAGATACTCAGTGTCGATACTGTCCGAGTAGGCCGTATGGTGCCCACCTCCTGCGAGAATCCACGCCTCACTTGCCGTGACAAGATCGGGAAGCGGTTTCCACAGTACTCTCGCTACCGGTAAACGCTGGAAGGCTTCGGGAGTCTGTATGGACTCGACCTCGGACACGACGATTCTGAACCGATTACCCATATCGACTATTGCAGCACACAATGCATTGCCAGGTCTTCCATCGAACACCAATCTAGCAGGATCCTCTTTGTCTCCGATTCCCAACGGATGGACCTCGAGAGTCGGTTTCCCCTGAGCCAGGGAGGGACAGATCTCCAGCATATGTGCACCCAGATCGAGCATGGCTCCCTCTTCCAGATGGTAGGTGTAGTCCTCCATGAATGAAGCACCTCCCGGTAGTCCTGCTCCCATCACCTTGAATAGACGGACCATGGCTGCGGTCTTCCAGTCGCCTTCGCCTGCGAACCCATACCCCTTCGCCATGAGTCGCTGTGCTGCAAGTCCGGGTAACTGGCTCATACCGTGGAGATCCTGGAAATTTGTGCAGAACGCCCGAGCACCGACATCTTTCAAAAACCGTTCCAGCGCAATCTCGACACGGGCCTGCTCCCGAGTCTGTCGAAGGAAGGCCTCTTCAGATACCGAATAGGTGAATGTATAGAGCGAGCGGTACTCCTCGATGAGGGCATCGACATCGCTTTCGGCAACATCGTTACGATATGCGACAAGATCTCCAATACCATAATAGGGGACAGACCAACCGAGTTTGATCATGGCTTCGACCTTGTCGCCATCGGTCACTGCGACATCGCGCATATTATCTCCGAATCGGGCGATGATAAGATCTCTTCCCTCTGCCACGGCCGATGCTGAGCGCATCCACCGAGCAATGCGACTCTGGGTGACCTTGTGCGACCAGTGTCCGGTGATCACCGTTCTCGGAAGATCCATCCGTGCTGTGATGTGTCCGAACTCTCGATCCCCATGGGCACTCTGATTCAGATTCATGAAATCCATGTCGATCGTGTCGAATGGGATTCTCTCGTTGAACTGGGTATGCAGCTGTAATAGTGGTTTCGAGAGGACAGAGAGGCCGCTGATCCACATTTTCGCTGGACTGAAGGTGTGCATCCAGCAGACGACGCCACCACACCGGCTATCTGCACCAGCTTGTTCGATTGTAGCCCGAATCTGCAAGGGGCTCTTCTGCACAGGCTTGTTCACCAAGGTGAATGGAAGCCTTCCACTGGCATTCAACTCGTCTACTATCTTTTGTGAGTCACGAGCCACCAGCTTCAGCGGCTCCTCTCCATATAGATCCTGGCTACCGGTCAGGAACCAGAACTCCAATTTCTTCAACTCATTCATCATCCTCTCCTCTCTCTCTCTTCGAAGGCTCCAAGAGCCTGGTATCGTTCATAGAGTCTGTCATAGACTGCTTTTTTGATTGGATCTGGCTTGTGCACACGTTCCATCCCTGCACAGAGCGCTCTCTGTGCCGAAGGAATATCCGAGTAGAGACCAGCAGCCACTGAAGCGAATGCAGCTGCTCCGATTGCAGGGGCCTGATCATTGCTTGTTACATGGATATCCCTTCCAGTGACATCGGCCAATATCTGCATACCGATCTTGCTCTTACGCGCGACACCACCGATGGCGACAATCTGATCTATCTTCACACCCCCCTCTTCGAAGCACTCCAAAATCGCTCTCGCGCCGAAAGCAGTCGATTCGAGAAGCATGCGCATGATCGAAGGGGCATCGGTGCCAAGTCTCAACCCGGAGAGAGCTCCGGTGAGTGTCTGGTCGGCGTTCGGACTTCTCCGTCCATTGATCCAATCGAGTGCCACCGGAGAGTCTTCTGTCACTTCCAGTTGCTCTGCAGCCTGTTCGAGTACAGCAAGCACCTTCTTCTCCATTGCTGCGGATACATCGTCGGAGATATCCAACGCCATATGTTGTATTGGCCACATGAGTACAGAGCGGAACCATGCATAGAAATCCCCATAGGAGGATTGTCCAGCTTCGTAGCCGATATATCCCGGCACGACCGATCCATCAACCTGTCCTGCGATACCGGCGATACGCTTCTCCTCCGTTCCAGGTTCCGGTTGCTTACCAATGATTATGTCGCAGGTACTGGTTCCGATGCTCTTGACCATGACTCCTTCGGCCACATGCCCACCGACTGCACCGATATGGGCATCGTAGGATCCTACACAGATAGGTATTCCGGCAGGCAGATCGAGCTTTTCCGACCACTGGGCTGTCAGGTTGCCAGCGACTTGATCGGCAGTGTAGGTTTCGGATCCCAGACTCTCACGGATGGTAACAAGCAGTGGATGCAGTTTCTCTAGGAATTCGGCTGCGGGGTACCCTCCCCATGAAGCGTGCCAGGCAATCTTGTGTCCAGCAGCGCAACGGCTTCTCTTGATCTGTTCTGGGCTCGTGGTTCCTGTCAACAAGGCGGGAAACCAGTCGCAGTGTTCGACGGCTGTCTTTGCAGCTTTGGTCACCGCTCCACCTCGTCGTGCGACATGGAGTAACTTCGACCAGAACCACTCAGAGGAGTACGTTCCGCCCATGAACTGCGTATAATCGACACCTCCCCAACTACGTGAGAGTGCATTGAAATCATCCGCTTCCTGTATTGCCGTATGGTCCTTCCAAAGAATGAACATGGCATCTGGATCTTCGGCAAACTCCTCTTTTAATGCAAGAGGCATGCCCGTTTCATCGCAGAGAGCTGGTGTTGATCCAGTGGTATCGACACAGACGGCACGAATCTTTTTCATGGCTTCCCCACACGCTCGACCTGCCTCTTTCACCGCTTCCTCGAAGCTCTCAGTATAATCCAGAGGATGCTGACGAAATTGATTTGCTCTCGGATCACAATACAAACCCTGTTTCCAACGTTTGTAGTACGATACGGCTGAACCTGCCATGTCTCCGTTGGCAGCATCTATTACGACCACTCGAACCGAATCTGACCCGAAATCTGCTCCTAATACGTAGTTCTTTCCTGTTTCCATAACGTATGCAACTCCTTGGTTAACGTGCCCGCCACTCGGCAGGTTATTATTTCATAACAGTATATGAGACCACCCTACTCCATGCAAGGCTTCTATCTATCTGGATGCTCCAGATCGTCATTTAAAAGCACATAATGGCTATGACCCTCCCAGCACCCGGCAATTTTCAAGTACCGGCTACTGTAGCCCTCATTGATAAACCCCAATTTCTCAACAAGTCTGATCGATGCATGATTACCCGGCATGATGTTCGCCTCTATCCGATGAAGCCCATAGCGTTGAAACGCGATATCTATCACATTTCCGACCGCCTCTCCCATGTAGCCGTGACACGTTTCACAACGAGCCATCCGGTACCCCAGGAAGCAGGAGAGAAAAGCTCCATAAATTATGTTTGAAAGAGACACTATACCGAGAATATTGGAGGCTTGAGGCCGTTGAAGGTAGAGGTGCAATGCACTTCCGGTTGCATTTTCCCGTGCTTGTCCATTGAGCATGAGTTGTACGGCATCCTCTGTATAGAATTCTGCATGACGCACCGGCTCCCACGGTGCATGGAAGACCTTATTATCTAGAAGGAATGCCAATACAAGCATCGAGTCAACATTGTTCGGTTGCTGCAGAACCAATCGATCGGTTCCAACCGATTCTGTAAGCCATGGATCCTGAGGTCTCATGGCTCTATCCTAACTTGCTCTCCTCATTAGTGCAACATTTTTGTTTTAAATACTCACAACTGCTTTGCTGAAGAGATGGGTATCCACAGATTCGGTCGCTCTTTTTCCCGAATTCGTGCCACAAAACGTCCTGCAGTCCGGGACTGGAACTCAATCGAAAGTTCGTTGAACCGCTTATGAGTCGAGGGACTCCAATAGGTGTTAGAAGTCTTGGTAGGCACGATGTAGATGGAACGATCCTTCATATCTGCGTATTCAAGCTCTTCAAGACAGTGCTTTGCTTGGATGGATTGCTCTGTAGCAAGAAATACAAATACATCGGCCATATCGATTCGTGCGTGTTCATCGATCGACTCTTTGCTCCGCTCCTCATCGGTAAGGCTGGCGAAACTCCAGTCGTAGTAGGCATCGATGTTCGCACTTCTCATGAGCACGATGAAGCCTTCCACCATCCTGAAGGCCTCGGTTGCATGTGATACATACACTCGTCTTTTCGTTAGATGCCTGACTCTCCCACGAGGCAAGAACTCCAGATTCTCATTCTCTCTGTACATCGAGGCTGCCCACAAGAGTAATCTCTGGTCAATAGCCATTAGGCATCTCCTTTTATATGAGGTCTCTACTCAACGAAACACATGATCTCTAATAATCGTCTCGTACGCCGAATTCGGCATGTTCGACCCAGGTCTCCGGTCGTTCAACCATAACGATTATGTCGTCGATCAGGTCGTAGTGACGTCTCTCTTCCTCGATAATCTTGGCCAATGCTCGCTTCTGTTTGACATCTGACACCAGATCGTGCTGTTCAGAGTAGAACTCTATGCTCTTCAGCTCAATCTCAAGCGCATCCTCATAGACGGCAAGCTGCTTCTCCTCATTCAGAAAATCGTCCTTCGAAAATTGCTTGAAAATCTTCGTAGCACGAACGGATGCATCGGAGGTGCTGGCGGGAATCGAGGTATTGCTCTTCATAGCTTCGAATGTAGCTTTATGCCTATCCTCATCTTCTGCTAGCATGGTGAATATGGATTTGAATCCTTCAGATGTAGTTTTCTGCGCAAGCTCCCTGTAGAACTTCGCCCCCTCTTCTTCCATACGAATAGCAACATCAAACAGTTCCATGTAGTCCTCCTCATCTGTACATTGATAGTACCAAAGCTCTGACCAGTTGGCAAGCAATTGCTGACATATGCAACAAGACACACGCCAGGCGTGGTCTAAAGCGGAGGGACGTGCCTCGTGGTACTTGAAGCTCCAATCGGCCGCAGGGGAATCTGGAAAACCTCTCTGTAAATTATTGATATTAATTGAATATTGAAAATAAAACGCTTTACGACTCATACATTTTTCCATATGTCAAGAAATTTTTTCATTATTTTTCTAAAACCTCTTGCCTTACGTTCAGAAATTATCGATACTAGAGGCATAGGGAAAGAAAAACCTATATAAGAAACGATATAAGGAGGGGTCACATGAAAAATGACACCAGCTTTGCAAGGATGCAGTTCCTATTGGCTAGCACTGGTTCCGTGTTTAACGAAACAAACTACCAGGCCCTATCCGATCAGATAGAAGTGCATAAATACCTAATCAACCAGGGCATACCCTGGGTCATCTCATGGGATGATGCAGCATTTTCTTGGGTGGAGAACGTATTTCACCCGATCATGCAAGTCATTGACCAGTGGGAGGTTCAAGCAGCGTTTCCGAGCTTGACCCGTGCAGAACTGTTCTTTGCAGTCTCAAATCACTGGTACTACCTACTTGAGAAGAACTCGGAGACGAGTGCCTGGTATGCAGCTGTGGATTACGCTGCAACCTATGGGAGGGGACTGGCTCGCTGGATTTCCAGATTGCAGCTTCCTCGCCGTGTAGCCTAGAGCATATAGACTACAGAAGAAACTGCCGTTGCGGGGATACTCCCTGGACGGCAGTTTTCGTATTCACGTTCCCTTTCGAAGACGGAAGAACTGTTTCACTTTGCGGATTGATCTCCGCAATTCAGGATAGTGTTCCCTCATAATCTCATACTTCTCCCGCAGATAGCCGGGATCTTGCTCTTTCTCAACCTGTTGTGACAGCATGATTATGGAACCATAGTACTCGGGAAGCACATCCACCTTTCGCCCCTTGAGTGTACTAATCCAAAACTCCCAATCTCCTGCACGATTCATCTCTTCGGGAAATCGACTGCAAATCTCTTTTCTCACGATCATTGAGTTCAATGGGACGCTCGGTTCATACAGCAATCGTTGGTAGAAACCAAACAGCGAGTCGTTCGGCATATGGACACGAGCGGTCCGATTATCCTGTTCATACACGGTCGCACATTGCACAGCATCTGCCTGTGAGAGTTTGAAGCGGTCAACAGCCTTCCCCAGCCACATGGCTTGCACCTGCTGTCCACTCTCCACAAATAGAACATACTCTCCTTGAGCCTGCTCCAACGCTCTGTTTCGAGCAGCAGAAACGCCTCCAGCGTCAGAGGCGTCGATAAAACGAATATCCGGATACGTTTCCGAATCGACAAGCGATCGTCTCGATCCGTCTCCGTAGTCGACCACAAGCACTTCCACAGGCTTGTAACTCTGCTCGATACACGAGGTGAAAGTTCGATCGAACTCGGTATCGTTCTCTCCGACAGTGATGAGAATGGTTATCAGTGGTTGTTCTTCTTCATTCATACACTCAAACATACAACGAACAGGGCCAATCGGAAAGGAGGACAATCGTATCAACGAATCCTTGACAGGTGGAAGAGACTGATGTATCTTTACTTTGCAGTACAAAGTACTTTGTATTACAGGAGGTATATCATGAATTCATTAGAACAGGACTTGGCAATCATCAAGGATGCAATCCGAGCAAACAATGGCTTCATCCGTCAATTCCTCGCTGCACCGAAAATAAGCAGCTTTTTTATTGCATTCGGAATCGCAGGAGTCGTGCTTCCCCTAGTCTGGCATTTCACTCTCGCCTTTCATGGGTCGTTCGCATCCTTGCCCGCACTCACCTCGATTTTACTCATTGTCGCTACAGCAGGTGTCCTTGTCGGCCTCACCGTATGGAAGATCAAAGCGATCTCTCGCGCTATTCATACAGTTGATCCGAAAGCATCGTGGGCATCCATGGTTGAAGAGCTGGCCAAGCTTCCCATTTTTATCGCCCAAGGGCTGCTCATGCTTCTGACAATCGCCATTGCGGTAATCGCCGGGATTCAGCAGACCGCTCATCTTATTCCAGCAATCGCGGCAGGTGGTATAGCAACAGTATACCTGCTCTACCTCGTAGTGTTTCTTCTTACCGAGTACATGCCGATCACTGTCTGGCTCTATCTATTTCTTGTCGCAACACTCATTGCTCCACATATACCGCCACTGATCATGACCGCTATCGGGTTCGGTGTTGGATTCATCCTATTCGGGATCTTCAGTGCTCTTGTGGGAAAAAGGTCGTAAGGGTGTGCGATATGGAAAAGAGTATCACACATGCAGAACATGTCGATCTGCTCCATGACCGGAGTCGACTGACCATCATCTCTCTTCTCGCGACGAGCCAGGGGGGCTTTCTCCCCTTCACTACTCTTCAGGAGAGATCCAGCCTCACACCGGGCAACCTCTCTTCCCACCTTAAAATGCTCGAGAACCGAAAACTGATTACGGTACGGAAGGAGTTTCATGGCAGAAGACCGCGTACCACCATTCAGATAACCAAGGAAGGGCGGGAGGCTCTCGAGGCTTTCATTGCATCGATGGAAAAGCTGATCAGGCAACATAGAAGCTCGTGAGTTCTCTCTGTGACGTTATCACCGAACACAAAGTACCATCATGGTAGAGTGTGCTCTCTTCGTAGGAGGGAGCATGAAGCAGAAGGTAGACAAACGGAAACCGGGACTGATCGACGGTCTCTATGTGATAACACTTGTATATTTCGGCCTAGGATTCGTCTCGATATACACGGCTCTGAGTGCTCTCGTATGCATGAGCTTACCATTCTTGCTCATCTGGCGTCATCAAGAGAAGCGGTGGTGTCACCACTACTGCCCCAGAGCGAGTCTTACATCGCTAACTGGAAGGTCGAAAGCGACATGGAAACATGCTCCAAAGAGTTGGCGCGATGGTAGTGCGAAGCGGTTCATGCTCTGGTATTTCTCATTGAATCTACTATTCATAGCAGGCAGCACGATACAAGTGGGACTGGGAGCCATGGCTCCCATGCCATATATTCGACTTTTCATTGCGATCCCACTCTGGCCGATCTGGCAACTGTTCGAACCGGTAGGACCACAATGGCTCGTGCACCTCTCCTACCGCTTCTATTCAATGATGTTGAGCTCCACGCTCCTCGGGATCATATTCTCTCGCCTCTGGCGCCCACGATCATGGTGTGCGGTGTGTCCTGTCGGCACTATCTCGAACAAGATGACACCGCCACCAAAAGAGATGAAAACTAGAGGGCCAACTTGAGAATCTTCTCGACATCGTCGGATTTCAGCTTTCTGAAGTTACCCAGGTATTCTCGGCCGATCAAGGCGTTCTCCGACATCTTGCGAACACGCTCGTTTCCGATTCCGGCATCGCTCATTCGTACCGGCAGACCAAGCAATCGATAGAAAGCCTCGAGACGATCGATCGTTGCCTCGATGATCGTGTCTTTGTCATCGAGCGTAAGACTGACATCCCACACCCTGTTGGCATACTGCACAAAGCGATCTACATTGTCCTTGTATACATATCTCATCCATGCAGGAAAGACGATTGCAAGTCCAGCACCGTGAGCTATGTCATACTGACCACTGAGTTCGTGCTCGATATCGTGACTTGCCCAATCGCCAACTCTCCCTCTGTCGAGCAGGTTGTTGTGAGCCAGAGTCCCGGTCCACATGAGTTCTGCACGATAACGGTACTCATTCGGATGCTTGAGCGCTAGCGGTGCATAGGCGATGATGTTTCGCATAGCACTTTCGAGCAGTCTATCGGAGAGGTCGTTGCATGTCTCTTGCGTAAAGTACCGCTCCTGCAGATGCGCTAGAATATCCGAGGCTCCACAAGCCGTCTGATATGCAGGTAATGAGTAGTTCGTCTCAGGATCCATCACTGCGAATTTTGGTATGATCGTCTCGCTGTTTACTGCTCGTTTGAGATTCGCATCCCAATCGGTAATGACCGTACCGGTGGAACTCTCCGATCCTGCTGCAGGGATAGTGAGAACGACTCCGACCGGCAACGCCTCACGTACGACACAGTCGCCATTCATATAGTAGTCTTCCCAGACATCTTCATCGGCAGGGAGCTTGACTCCGAAACTGATCGCCTTCGCTGAGTCGATCACACTCCCTCCACCGACAGCAAGGATAAGATCTACCTGCTCCTTCTTACACAGCTCAATACCCTCTCTGACTAGAGAAAGTCTCGGATTCGGCACTACAGAACCAAGTTCGATCACCTTGAGCCCGGCCTCCTTGAGAGACTGTGAAACCGTGTCGTAGACACCGTTTTTCTTTATCGACCCTCCACCGTAGTGGAAGAGGACGGTCTTCCCGTAGCCTTTTGCCAAAGCCCCGGTCTGCGCGATTGTTCCCTTACCGAATACAATTCTTGTTGGATTGAAATAGGAAAAATTCAACATATACGCTCCTCCTTACTCATCTCTTGTAGCTATAACAGGTGGTGTCTCGTGCGGTTTTCTCAGAATCCATCTAAGAGACTGAACCACGAGATCGTGATCATCCTCCTGCTTAAGACCCGATACCGTCACCGTTCCCACCACACCGGTACCACGCAATCGAAGTGGAAAACTACCACCATGAAACGCGTACTCCGATTCATCGACATAGTATTTCTGCGCAGCACTCTTTCCCTGCGCGGCCAAAAACCGCCCAAGATAGAGACTCGAGTGACCAAACCGCATGACCGATTTCCGCTTCCTCTCGATCCATGCTTCGTTGTCCACAGATGCTTGGTTTGCAGACCAATGGAAGAGACATCGACCCGAAACGGTGATATCCACAGCAATTGGCAGACCCTCTTTTCGAGCCTTCTTCACAATCCAAGACCCAACCCTCCAGGCAGAAAAGGAGTCGAATGCATTGAACTGCAAATCGTCTTCCTGCCGCAATAATTCGGAAAGCAGTCTATCCATCTCGTCACCTCGCCGACTATACTGATTTGTCTCCAGTATATCACAGTGCGGGACATCTGCATATCATAGACACATCATGTGATGGGTGGTCATAAAACCTCCTCCGTGGTATAGTTACAGGATTGCTGAAAACTCGGCTACCGGAGCTCTCCATGGATATTGCATTACAACCCAAACAGACCACAGGCCTCTATGAAACACCGCTGCTACACCAAACCAGCTTCTGGTCCACGGTAAAACAGGAGCAGGGAATTCCTACGCAGGCTTTTGACCTCAAGATTCGAGCACAGGACATCGGCTCCCCCTCCGGCGCGCCCTACTTGCTCGATGATCTGCTGGTACTGTTTCAACCGGTCGGCCCCGATACCACCATAGGATATGTTCCCTATGGCCCTTCGGTGCGCCCGAACGACGAACATATTGGCACATTTCTCGAGGAGCTCTCAGAATCTCTTCATCCACTGCTCCCGAACTCCTGCATCCTCCTCCGGTATGACCTGCCATGGGACTCTCCCTGGAGTCATGATCCGGAAGGGTTCGACGAGGTTGGACAGTGGCTCGGCCCACCCGAACCGGATATCCAAGAGTTGCGGCTCAACTGGGGCACCGTGGAACGGAATCTGCGCAAATCGACATCTGATCAACTTCCGGCAGACACCATGATTGTGAATTTGCTCGGTTCCGAGTCTGATATTCTCGGTCGTATGAAACCCAAAACCCGGTACAACATTCGTCTATCTCAGAGGAACCAAGTGGCGGTACGAAAGGGAACCTTCAACGACATGGAGGTTTTCTACGATCTCTACCGACAAACCTGCCTCAGAAATGGGATAAAACTCCACCATCGCGCCTATTTCGAGGCGATGTTCACCCCACAGGCACTCGGTCAGGACCCCTTCGACATATCGACCGACTTCGATCTGCTCATAGCCGAATTCGAAGGGACTCCGCTCGCAGCAATCTTCCTTGCCTACTCGAGTACACGTGCGACCTATCTATTCGGGGCATCGTCTTCCCAACACAGAAACCTCATGGGAACCTATGCGCTACAGTGGGAGGCTATCCAATTAGCAAAAGCACGAGGATGCACCGAGTACGATCTATTCGGTACAGCCCCGAACAACGACCCGTCCCACCCCATGCATGGACTCTATCGTTTCAAGACCGGCTTCGGTGGAGTCGAACTGCATCGGATGGGTTGTTGGGATTATCCTCTCCAGCAGGAGGCGTATCGACGATTCTCCTCACAGGAGATGGTTGCCCAAGGTTATCACCTCAGATAGCCCGTATCTGCTCGAACCACCCGTTCGGGTGATGCACTTTCACCCACAACTCGCAGCTGAATACTCTCCGTTTACGATATCATTGTCGCCACTACCCCAGTATAGTTCTCGGTGGAGTGTATGCCATGGAAAGAACAACACGGAAAGACATCGCAATTGTACTGGGAGCTCTCCTGCTCGCAGCCCTCTCGCTCTCAATGCTCGGTAGACTGATCATAGACAGCTCCACAGATATATTTCTCCCTGAACAGGCACCTGTTGTCGCGGTCAATCGAGAAATTGAACAGAGATTCGGCTCGATGGATGCAATCATAATTGGAATCTCGATCGAAGACGACTCAATTCTGAACCAGAGGTCGCTCACCGTTATCGATGAAATGTCTCGCCGAATCGAGTCATTCGCCGGCGTCAAGACAGTCGTATCTCTGACAAACACCGAACACATGCAGGCCGGAATCGACGGTTTCGAAGCAGTTCCGTTGTTCACAGGGACCGATGATGGCGCCATTGCACTCCTTGAAGAGCGCCTCTTGTCTTGGGCCGAGGTCTACGAAGGCAACCTGATCTCGGCCGACCGAAGTATGGCAACGATCATCGTTCAACCAGAGACCGCACTAGCCCATGAGGCACAGGATGAGCTACTCGACGCAATCCAACAACTTACTGCAATCTCCGGCCGGAACGGTGAAACCTTCTCCATCGTGGGACTTCCCGTGGTCAAACAGCAGATAAACCGAAGTCTTCTCAGCGATATGGCAGTCCTTGGTCCCATTGTTGGATTTCTCATCATACTCGTACTCTTCTTCTCTTTCCGCCGCGTGGCAGGGATCTTCCTTCCCCTTATTGGACTCGTCATTTCCGCTTCGGTCTCTCTGGGAATCATGTCGTTGTTCGGTATAACCTTCACATTGGCAACCATGCTGGTCCCGGTTCTCCTTCTGATAGTCGGGAGTGCGTACGCGATCCATGTCATGAGTCATTTCTATGAGGAGGTGACCCGACTCGACAAACCCTTGGGCGCGATCCAAACTCGTGCGATCATAGCCGATGTCTCTCATAGAAACCGGATGCCCATCGTAATGGCAGGAGCTACCACCGCAGCGGGATTTATCGCTCAGTTTACCAGTCCGCTGCTCCCATTTAGGACTTTTGGACTGCTGAGCGCGATCGGTGTAGTCCTCTCACAACTCTCCTCCCTCTATTTGCTCCCTGCAATGCTGAGGATCACCTATCGGAATGGAATCGACCCGGTCAAGATACATGCTGAACGCGACCAGATTCGAGCCCACAAGGGACATCCCGTTTTCTCGATATTCGAGAACATAGCTGTTCGTGGACGTCTGCCGCTCACCATCATCTCGCTTGCATTCGCAGGGCTGACCATCGCCCTGGTTCCGACCATAGAGACCGGAACGAACATGCTCGACTTTTTCAGTCCATCAAGCCGCCTCGTACAGGATACGAATCGGTTCAACAACACCATGAACGGCAGTGGGATTCTCACGGTTATGATCGATGGAAAAGAGAAGGCGTCCGTACTCGATCCGGAATTTCTCGTCTCCCTCGATCGGTTCGCCAATGAACTGCAGACGATGGAGTCGATCGGATCGGTGCAGACTATCACCCCCTACCTGAAACGGATGAACCTGATCATGAACCAGGACACCCCTCCGTATAGTGAACAGACAACGGACGATGTCGACTTCGATTTCTTCGGCGGGTTCTTCGGTGCCGACATGGAAGATGATCCAGATGATCCGTTTTTCGAAGAGAGTCTCTCTGAGGAGCCGGTGCAGGAGTGGGATCCAGAGACATATCGGGAAATTCCGTTAGATCCAGCAAAGTATGGAAAAGAGAGCACCGAAGAGCTGGTCAATCTCATAAGCCAGTATCTCCTACTCTACTCGGGGAATCTAGAGACATTCATCAACGACGATCTAGAGCCGAGTGCCACGCTCGTAACGATCCAGCTGCAGAGAACGTCGACTCAGACACTACGGGATACGAATGCCGCGATCGAGAAGTACTGGATTGAAAACCTTCCAGCAGGGTGGGAGTTCGCCATTGGAGGAGGAGAAGCGATCAGTCTTGCGCTCACCGACTTGGTCACCCGTTCGCAGATCTACTCCCTCGTTGGAGCGCTCCTGATCGTCTGGTTACTGGTCACGATCATCTTCAGGTCGCCGGTAGCTGGTCTGATTGGTCTGATTCCCGTCATATTCGCACTGGCTGGCATTTTTAGCTTCATGGCGATCCTTAACATTCACCTCGATATCATCACCAGCCTACTCGCCGCCTTGGCAATCGGAATCGGGGTCGACTACGCCATCCATTTCCTTGCTGCCTGCAGAAGACAGGCATGCGGAACCGGCATGCAGGGAGGGGGCCTACGAACTGTCATGCACACCACCGGTCGTGCGATCGTGATCAACGCTGCCAGCGTCACCGTAGGATTCTCAGGACTCATATTCAGTAGATTCATCCCCATTCAGCAAATGGGCATACTCTTTTGTGTATCGATGGTGTTCGCAGGGCTTTCGAGTCTCACCGTGCTCCCCATGGTACTGCACACGCTCGAACCGAAATTTCTCAAACGTAGAGGAGGTACTTTTCTATGAAAAGCTTTACCAGACATATTTTGATTGTGATAGTTCTCCTGTTCAGCGTTCCAACGCTACTCTCGGCTACTGTAACAGGAAATTCTGTTATGCAGCAGGTCATGGATACGCAGGCTGCAAAGAGCTCTGCAATGGACCTGCGATTGACCCTGATAGACGCATCCGGGACGAGTCGGGAACGGCGTCTTCAGACGCTCACGATGACCGAAGCAGGTCTCACGAATACGATCACCGTGTTCTTAAGCCCTGCCAGTGTCCGCAACACCCGATTCCTCACTCGTCAGCGAGCGGATGGAACCGACGACCAGTGGATATACCTACCTGCAGTAGGACGGGTTAAGCGTATTGCAGCTTCCGAAGGTGGTGGCTCGTTTATGGGAAGCGACTTCACCTACTCGGATATGGCGAGCACCACGTACGATACCGATGAAGCCGACCACACACTCTTGCGAAATGAGACGCTGCAGGGAAGAGACACCTACGTGATCGAGTCGATCCCTTCAGTTGCCTCCGATTACGGCAAGACAATCATCTGGGTCGATACCGAGACATACCTTCCCATGCGGGTCGAATTCTACGACAAGAGCTCAAGCGCCGTGATAAAGGAGCTGATCACCGACGATTTTTCCTACACCGAGGGACGTTGGATAACTCGGAGTATCACCATGACAACAAAGGCGAGCGGTCATAGCACACAAATCGAGATTCTGCAGGCGAAGTATGACATTCCCATGAACAGTGGGTATTTCACGACTACATTCCTTGAGACCGGGAGGGTATTATGAGAAAGCTACTGGTGACCAGTGTGATTGTACTTATGTGTATGAGCCTACCGCTTGCAGCATTCGATGGATTTACTGATATTTTCGGCGAACCGGAACTGCCAGAACAGACGACTCAGCAGGCCACGCAGCAGACCAGTTTCACAGTCGATGGTTCGGTCGGTTTCAGTATTGAAGGCACACGAGGTGAAGACGAACCATTCAAAGGACGCGTGGATATCGGCGGTGGTCTCGATATCGACCTCTCATGGCGAGGCTCCATGGTCGATGCCAGAACCAGCTTCTCTCTTCACCCATCGAACGACACCGAATTCCGCTGGTACGATGTCTTCACAGGCCTCTCGCTCACCGCTTACTACGAGGGAGGCTTCGTTGAGGCGGGGCTGCTGAAGAAGGAGTGGGGTTCAGGCGATGGCGTCCATGTGGTCGATGTGCTCAACGCTCCCGATTATCGTAACGGTTTTGTGGATGATGCATTCGCTATGAAGGTCGCCGAACCGATGGTGGGCTCAACTACTAGGTGGGATGACACCACACTGGAAGTGTTCTACAAGCCCATGCTCATTCCCATGATGGCAGCCGAAGATGCTGAGGACCAGTGGAGCATGTATCCGCCGGGTATGGGTGCGATAGAGCCCCCTACATACGAAGATCTGGCAAGACTCGGCAATTGGCAGGGAGCTGCACGACTGAAGAGCATTGTCGGTCCAGCCGATGTAGGTCTGATCTACTTCAATGGCTTCCATACCCAACCGGGGTATGATCTCGTTTCGGATCCACTGTCGATATCGATAGTGTTCACCCGAGCTCAACTCTTCGGAGCAGAATCGACTATCGTAGTAGGGCCGTTCACGATCATGCTCGAGGGAGGCTTCTGGCTCAGCGAGGATCGCGATGGAACTGACCCTACCCGGTACAACAGTAAGTGGGTCTACCTTGGAGGCATAGGCTACCTCTTCCCCGATATTGGCGCCTATGCGAGTGTGACCTACAATGGACACTACATCCTCGACTTTCAAAAAGGAGATCTGTCAGATATTTCCAATCCCAACAATGCAGATGTTGATTATGTGCAAGCAACCCGATCGAGTGGCGGAGCCCCGTACATGAATACCCTGACAGCGGCGTTCGAACTTCCGCTGGCACGCGAGCGAGTATCGGTGAGACTGGCTGGAACCTACCAGCTGGAGACTGGGGGATATGCATTTCTCCCATCGATCACCTGGAGTGTGACCGATGACTTCATATTCAAGGCAAGCGGCAGATTGTTCGGCACCATGGGGCGTTCAGAGGAGAGCATCTTCAAGAGTTGGGCGAAAAACGATTCGCTGAAAATGGGTATCTCCTACTTGTTCTAGCGAAAGTATAGGAGGACAAGATGCGACGGAGCAAGCGTATACTACTCATGATTGTTCTGGGAATCTGTTCGATCTCGATGCAGCACCTGACTGCAAACACACCGGAGGATGCAATCGGATTCTGGAAGACCGTGGATGAGAAGGCTAATTTCACCACCTCGATCATGGCAGTGTATCGGTACGAAGACAAACTCTACGGAAGGGTCATTGTAAGCTACGATGAAAAAACGGGGGCGCTTCTGGAGACACACCGCAATCCATATCAGCGCATTGAAACGATCCCGAGTCGACCGCTACTGCTTGCAGTGGACATCTTCTGGGATCTTGGGCGAGAAAAAGAGCGGTGGCGAAATGGTTACGTGCTCGATCCACGGTCAGGGAGGAGATACACCTGTGACTGTTGGGTAAAGGACAAGACGCTGATTCTCAGGGGAAGATTCGGTCCGTTCGGCCTCAACTCAATATTCTTCCCAGCCGAAATCCACGACTTCCCCCCTGGCTATACACCTCCGGATCTTGATCACATGACTCCAAACATCCCATTATAGACCGTTAATTCATTTGCATAGGTGGTAGCCTATGGTAAACTTCGTACAGTATCGTTCGAGGGGGCGTCACGTTGTTCATCGTTGGAGATATTCTACTTTTTGCCACTACCGCTCTGGTTCTATCCATAACCTGTCTCTGCATTCTGCTCCATGTGCGAGCTCGCGATGCCTTCACCATGAATTTCCTCCTGGTGCTCGTACCGCTCTGTCTGCAGATCTGTCTCACTATGTTGGTAACTTACGTGCACAGAGTGTATCCGGTCGAACAACTCGCTGGACGAGCCTATGAGACAAGTGCACTCTGGGTCACGTTGGTATCGATTTTCCTGACGACGGTACTGTTGCACTTCATGAGCCGATACATGATAGCACTACTGCCGATCAGTGACGCACAACAGAAATTGGGAAACAGGATCGTGGTTGCCATCATCCTCACCTTTCTCATACTGAGTCTCTTCTTCATCCTCGGAAGAAGTCACGGGAACTGGGTAGTGGCTATGAATCTCACGTTCGGCTTCCATTTCTTCAGCGGCAGCATGCTTATGGTGCTACATGGAATCACCGCACTCATATACAGAAAGCGTGCTTCGGGGTGGGAACAGGAACAGCTACTTACCGGTATCTCATTCACATTTCTCCCCTTGGTACTCACCTTCCCTCTCGATCTCATCTTCTTCAGAGACCACACATTCAAGATCGCCTACCTCAGCTTCTCAGTCTTCGTCGTCTATCTCTATTTCTTTATCAGCAGACACTACTTCCACGACTACGATACACCATGTCCGGGAAGGCAACTCCCGAAAGAGTTGTTGGATACGAGAGGAGTATCGGCTCGAGAACAGGAGATCATTCTGCTCCTTATCGATGGCAAGACCAATCGAGAGATTGCTGAAAAGCTGTTCATTAGCACAAATACCGTGAAAACGCACGTCAAGAACATCTACGGAAAACTGCATGTCACGAACAGAGTGCAGCTGTTCTCTCTTCTCAGAGGGACACGAGAACGTGTCCGCTAGCAGTAAGTCTCTTTGCTCAGTGTGGACATACTTGAAATCAGATGGCGCGACAGCCGGGCCCTTCGAGCCTGCTTACGCCACCTGCAATAGGAATAACCGATATCCGAACTGGAATCCGCTCCTGCAGTGCTCCCACATGACTGATGATCCCTACCAGCTTCCCCTGACTTCGCAGTGTGCTCAGGGCAGTGAGCGCCGTCTCCAGTGCCTCTTCGTCGAGTGTACCGAACCCTTCATCCAAAAAGAGTGAATCGACCTGAACCCGTTTACTGGCAATAGTGGAGAGTGCAAGCGAGAGGGCGAGACTCACCAGAAAGCTCTCCCCTCCGGAGAGGTTCTTCGCCGATCGAACCTGACCAGCTTGATAGAGGTCAATCACCGCAATGTCGAGTGGACGATCGGGATCCGGCGTGAGCATGTATCGATCACTGAGAATCCTCACATGCTCGTTCGCGTGCCCTATGAGCATCTCGAATGTGAGACTCTGTGCAAAGTTCCGAAACTTCTTGCCATCGTGTGACCCGATCAGCGAATTCAGTCGATCGTACCCCATCAGCGTCTCACGTTGTGCATCGACAGTCCGTTTACTATCGGTGAACTGAGCGTGTTTCTGTACATCCGCTTCCAGTCTCTCCTGTAAAGCCCCCAAGCTCCGATTCACCCTGGCCTGTTCGCGACTTGCCCACTCCAGTGTCTGCTCAAGGATATCTTTCGACCACCGTCGATCTACCGGCAGTTGTTCGATTCGCGCAAGAGATCCCGTTACCTCCTCAAGACGTTGATCGCAACTCAATGAGCGACGATCGTAAGTGTTGAGGCGCTGGTGCATGTCCAGTCTCTCCGAGGCGTCTCTCTTACTTTTCAGGTACATCTTTTCGGTCTCGAATCCATGAGCAGTACATGCAAGCAGGAATGCTTGCTCTTCTTGTCTCAGTTGATCTTGCTGCCGTTCAAGCCGCTCTTCGATCACCTGCATACCTTGAGATAGCAAAGCTCGCTCATGCTGTACATCGGAGCGGTTTTGCTGTGCCTCTCGGTGAGCTTTTTCAGCCTGTTCGAATTCTGCTCGCCTGAGCGTCTCCCACTCCGAAACCGACGTTCCACCAATGAGATCGATCAGTGTGCTTCGCAGTGTTGCACTTCTGGCACGCGATGCTCCCATTTTTTCACGAAGAGACTTCACGTTCGACATATCATCTTGCAACCGCTGGAAGTTATCGGTTATCTGCTTGTTCAGCAATGCCAACGCTGCCTCTGCGGTTTTTCGAGCCTGATCCGCCTCCACCCACATGTCGCATCTCGCTTCGAGCTCCTGTACGGATTGCTCGATTTGCGCATGGTCGAATTGGTCCACGGATGGGAATGTCAAACCCCATGGTTTGAGAGCTTCGTTGATAATCGAACCATGGGTATGGTAGGCATCTTCCTGCAGAGCCACCTGGCTACGAGCTCTGTCTTGCTCCGTTGCAGCCTCCTGCTTCTGGTTCTCACATGATTCGATCGATGCACCGATTGCGCTCTTTCGTTGGAGAAGTAGCGACTGTTCATCTGAAACAGCCTGGATGCGTGCCTCGCTATCAGCAAGCTTTCGCAATACAGTGCGGACCGTTTCTATTCTCTTATCGACATTTGAGTACTGAGGTGTTCCCGAGTCTGCATAGGGGTGCTCCAGTGCACCACACAGTGGACACGGTGACCCTTGTTGCAACTCACCACGAAGATCCTCGAGTTTGGCGATCTTGACCAGCAACAGCTTCTTTTCCTGCAAATGCTCCGACTCCTGCTCGTATTCCTTCTTGGTTCTTCCAGCCAACAACGCTTTCACTGCAGCACGCTCATCGGACAGTTTTCGATCGTTCTTAGCGATCTCCTTGTCTACCTGGTTCAGCTCTGTGCGAATTGTATCGAGCGAGGTGGACCGCTGGGTTATCTCCCGTCCAAGTTCCTCGACACGAGCTCTCCACTGTATCCCTTTCTCACCAGCCTGCTTCAAGGCGGAGATCTCCGAAGTCAGCCTCTGTAACACCTGACTCAATTGCCCATCCATCCGGTGCTCATGTAACCAGGCTTCTTGCTTGGCAATCGCCTTCTGGTCGGTTATGAACTGTTCGCGCAGACTCTCCAACTTGACCAAACTTGCCCGACGATTCTTCAGGCCTCCAAGCAATTGTTCGCGTAGAGCGTCGGCTATACGCAATTCGGTGGCCAACTTCCCTTCCGTACCTCGAGCCGCCTCGAGAATCGATTCGGCATGCTCCCATTGTCTACCGGCAAGCTCATATGCACGTTTGCACTGCTCAGCTTCGACTTGCACCTCCTTGTCTCGTTGATTCAGATCGAAAGCTTTCGTCTCTCCTTGGGACAGCTTTTTCTCATCGGCACTGCACTGGGCTCTGAGACGTTGCACACCTTGATACTGTGGCTCTATTTCAAGGGCCGCCATGGACTGTTCATACTCGAGCCGAAGAGATTGCATCTCCGGTACGAGCTCTGCAAGGGCTTTCTGTTCGAGCATGAGCTCTGCTCGTGTAGCATACAGATCTTCTATCTGCATCAGAATATCCCGCGCATGCTGAGCTGCCTCCTGTTTCCTTGCAGCTCCCCGTTCCCACCTCACCAGCAGTGCTTCACGTGCTTGCAGAAGCTCGACCTCATCCTTACTCAGTGGTGTGACATGGTGTAATTCGTCACGCATCCGCTCGAGAAGCTGTTCCTGCTCACGCCTTCTTTCATGCACCATTCGAGATATCTGTGAATAGATTTCCGTGCCGGTGATCTGTTCGAGTATGGGAGCTCGCTGATCGGCATCGGCATTGAGAAATGCTGCGAACTGGCCTTGTGCGAGTAGCATGGAGCGGGTGAATCGCTCGAAGGTCATTCCAGTACATCGCTCGACAGCCTGTGCCACTTCTCGTTTTTTCGACTCCAGCACCTCACCGGTCTTGGCATCGACCAATTCGTGTTTCGCTTGAATCAGGTTTCCATCTACTCGATTGTGTGCACGATGCTGCGCCCAGGAACAGCGGAAGAGCCCTTCTCGAGTTTCGAAAGTCACTTCGGAAAAACATGCTGCTCGTTGACGACTCATGATCTCATTCGTCTGAGCTCCAATGGATTCCAGGCGGGGCGTCCTACCGTAGAGAGCAAGACATATGGCATCGAGTATCGTCGATTTTCCTGCACCGGTTGGACCGGTGATGGCAAATAGACCATCGGAGAGATACGCTTCATGGGTGAAGTCGATCTCCCAAGTTCCATAGAGTGAATTCAAATTTGAAAAGCTCACTTTCTGAATCCTCACTCCTGGTCCACCTCCTCATGCAGATCGTAGAGAATCGATTCATACAACTGTGTCAGCTGTGCACACTCCTGTTCGTCGATATCCTCAACTGCTAGGCGACGAGCGAATACCTCTCGCTCATCTAGGTCATCGAGTGTCTGTTCCCACCCTTGTCGTTGGAGCATACGATCCATCATGCGCGTGTTTCCAAGTTTGAGAATCTCCACAGACGATCCTTCGATCTGTGCATCGAGCTGTTCTCTTAATTGTGTTGGAGAGAGAGTTCCATCGTATTCTACCTCGACCCAGACAGAGACATCCTGCTGTACCAGATCCTGCAATGCCGACTCTATCTCATCGAGCGATCCGGAAATTCGCTGCAATTTCTGAAATTCGGGAACAGGTACAGCATCGATCTGCAGAAAGAGCTCTTCATCGTTCGAAGTGACCAGAACCACCTGCTTCTGGTGTGTCGCCTCTTTGAAGCCCATGGGAATGGGAGACCCCGAATAGCGAATCGTCTCCAGATTTGCCACGCGTTGAGGTACATGAAGATGTCCGAGAGCGATATAGTCGGCATACTCTTCGAAGATGGTAGCTGGAATCTCTGCGCTCGTGCCTACGTATAGATCCCGAACTCCGTCATCTTCGGTCACTTTGCCACCGGTGGTGAACAGGTGACCGGTAACAACGATAGGGACGACCACACCAGAGGTACTCTCTATCTCATTCTTGAGTTCTCTTGCCCTGACACCGACTCGTTCGTAGTATGTAGCGACACCTGCTGCCAATCTAGTTGCCTTGTCACGGGAATGCTCACGCTCTTCAGAGATGCGAACATCACGGTCTCTGAGGAAGGGAACAGCGCAGACGATGGCCTCGGGATCTCCTTTTCTGTCGCGAAGGAGCAACACTGCTTCTGCTTCGTCTTTCGGGGCATTTCCTACGACATGGACTCCCATGGTCTGGAGAATCTCACGCGGAGCATCGAGAAGCGAGGGAGAGTCGTGATTTCCGCCAATGATCACCACATGGCGACATTCGGTATCTGAGACTGAACGGAGAAACGAATAGTAGAGCTCAAGCTGTCTGTTTCCGGGCGTTATCGTATCGAAGATATCTCCACAGACAAGGAGCAGTTCCACCTTCCGAAATTCGATAAGATCTCGCAACCATGCGAGGAACGCTGCATGTTCATCATGACGACGCTTGTCATGGAGTGTTCTACCAATGTGCCAGTCCGATGTATGGAGTAATCTCACCCTCGCGGGACCTCCTCGTCTTCGGCCAAATCGATGACGTTCACACTCAAATTCACTTTTCTCTCCACTCCTGCGAAGGTAAAAGCAACCACTATTCGCTTGTGATGCCGATCCAGTTTAGCTATCCTTCCCTCCATGTCCTTGAGCGGACCATCGAGCACCTTCACCAATTGCCCCTGTTTATAGACTACTGTGCTCGGCTCGAATGTGCCGTCATGCTGGTATACCCAGTGGGCATATTGGGCATCGGAGCCCTTGAGCTCCATTGACCCATCGTCGTTTCGCAGAATCTTGTAGGCATCGCGCTCCTGCCGAATGATGAAGAGGGGGAAGGGTATCTCGTCGTCGAGATAGATGAATACATATCCTGGAAGGAGCGGCTGTTCCACTCGTGACCACTGCCCTCGCTTCCTCTGTTGCATGATTCGGGTGGGATAGATGACATCTGCATCCATCTGCAGGTAGTCTCGCATATCCTTTTTCAGCAGATACACCAGTTTCGCCTCGGAACCGGTCTTGCAGTAGAGACAGTATGCTTTCATGATCAGGATCCTATATCTCTGCACCCCTGGTAGGTGAATTCGGGCACAAGTTCACGAAGGATGTCCAACAGTCGACTCGGTTCCATGGTATAGATCGACTGCATGAACTGCTGAAAATCGTCACCCTTCAATGTGCCGTTCACGATAGCTTTGAACACCTTCGGGTTGTCGGTCGGAATCGTCTTGTCTTTGTCGCTGAGTTTCTCCTCGTAGAGTTTCTCTCCTGGACGCAGACCGGTGACCACGACTTCGCTTCGCCCATCGCCGAAGTATTTCACCAATCGCTCGGCGAAATCATAGATATTCACCTGCTCGCCCATATCGAGCACCATGACCTCTCCTCCTGAACCGAGAGCTCCAGCAAGGAAGACCAGACTCACCGCTTCGGGGATGGTCATGAAATAACGGATGATTCGTTTATCGGTGACAGTAATCGGCAATCCCGCCCGCATCTGCTCCAGGAAAAGAGGGAGCATGGAACCTCTGCTACCAAGTACATTACCGAACCGAACGCAGACTATCTCGGTTTTTTCGTTGTTCAGCATGCTTGCAACCATCTCTGCCACCCGCTTTGTGGCACCCATGACATTGGTTGGATTCACTGCCTTATCTGTAGAGACGAGGATACACTTCGCTGCCTGGTAGCGGACCGCTGCACTTAGTACATTGTATGTTCCGCCCACATTGGTTCGGATCGCCTCCTCAGGGTAGTACTCCATCATGGGCACATGTTTATAGGCAGCTGCATGGAACACAATTTCCGGTTCGTAGTGTTGGAACACCCGATCCACCTTGACTTGGTTTCGTACATCGCAGACGATGGGCATGATCTCATGGCTGAACTCAGCCTGGTAGTCATGGAGTCTCAGTGAGAGGTCGTGCAGATCGGTCTCATCGATATCGAGCAAGAGTAACTGGGAAGGACCATAACCGAGGATCTGGCGAGAGATTTCACTTCCGATTGAACCACCGGCACCGGTTACGAGTATCCGCTTACCCTTCACCATCTCTCGGATGGGACTCTTGTCGAATGTCACCGGGCTTCTTCCCAGTAGATCATCGAAGTTGATGGATCTGATATCTGCGACACTTTTTCGCCCCTCCTCCATCTCGAACAAGGATGGGACGATCTTGGTCTCTATGCCGTATTTCTCAGCGACATCGAGGGCATTTCGCATTTTCTCGCTTGAGAGGTCCGTTATGGCGAGGATGAGCACCTCCACTCGGTGTGAACGGATTACCTCGTTGAGCATGCCGATATCACCAAGGACTGTCAGCCCTCCGACAATCGAGTTCTGCTTCACTGGATCATCATCGATGAATCCGACCAGATGGTAGGGAAGCTTCTTCTTGTAGAACTGTCTTGCCAGTTGTATACCGATCTCTCCCGCCCCATACACCAGGGTCTTGGGAAAACCATTTCCCGCAGATGACCGAACATGGTAGCTGAACACTAGCCGGTAGACTATCCGGTATCCGAGCAGAATCAGCACATTGTACGAGACATAGACACTGGTAATTCTGAACGAGAAATCGAACGATTTGGAACTGGTAAGCACAATGACCAGAATGATAAGACCGGAAAGTAATAACGCGCCGGCTCCACGAATGGCAAGTTCGAGCGAACTATCGATCAATCGAATGTAATAGATGCGGAAAACCATGAGGAATGCAATCTGTAACAGGATAATCGCAACGAGGGCTAAGGTATTGTTGTGAATTATTTGAAGATTCGCTGAAACGGCATAGGATGCGAACAGAGCACAACAATAGAGAATCAAACCGTCGGCTAATACCATTGCAGCACGACGGAAGAACCGTCTCACCCTATTTCGCATACGCTCTCCTCGAATCGGTTCAGGCTTCCGGTACTGGAATCTTCCTAAACCGGAATCCAACTGCTGGATACGAGACTATAATAGCCGAGCCATCCCCGATATTCAACCATACTAAGTATACGAAACGCTACTCATCTGCAGCATGATTCATGACAAAAATATTGGTACTTCCCTTGTCATATCGTTCTATGCGGATATGCTTCCAATGCTGCTTTCAAACACTCCATAGCATGTCCGAGATCGACAGTGTTAAGCACATATGCAATACGCACTTCCCGCTTGCCGAGACCTGGTGTCACATAAAATCCCTCGGCAGGAGCAATCATGACCGTCTGCCCATTCAGCTGGAAATCGCGCAAAAGGAATATGCAGAAATCCTCTGCATCTGCAACAGGAAGTTCGGCAATAAGATAAAAAGCACCCTTTGGGACACTGCAAGTGACTCCCGGAATAGAGCGCAACTTCTCCACAATGAAATCTCGTCGATTCTGATATTCGGCCTTGACCCGATCAAGATATTCTCGGGGTGTCTTCACTGCAGCAAGCGCAGCGACCTGCTCAATATCCGGTGGACAGAGGCGTGCCTGCGCAAGCTTCATGGCTCCTTCGAGCACTGCATGATTTCTGCTTATCAATGTCCCAATTCTGGCACCACACATACTGTACCGTTTCGAGAAAGAATCGACAACAATGACCCTATCTGCATACTCGGGATACAGTAATGCACTGGTGAACTCTTTACAGTCGTAGCAGAACTCACGATAGACCTCGTCTACAATCAGGAAGATATCGTGCTCTTCCACTAGCTTGAGAATCTGACGGAACTCTTCATCGGTATAGATATGACCTGTCGGATTGTTCGGGCTGCAAAGCAAGATCGCTCGAGTCCGCTCGGTGATCTGTTCTCTAAACTGGTCTATCTTGGGAAGAGAGAAATCGTCTTCGAGTCTTGAGGTAACTGCTTTGAGGACCACACTTGCACTGTGAGCGAAGGCGCCGACGTTGGTGTAGTATGGCTCTGGAACGATCACTTCATCACCTGGGTCACAGAGCGTCATAAACACGAACTGAATAGCCTCGCTGCCTCCGGTGGTGATCATTATGTCATCGGCACTGATATCGACTCCGAAAGTCCGATAATAGCCTGGAAGAGCCTCTCTGAGATCGAGCTCTCCCTCGCTCTGGCCGTATGCAATGATCTTTGGAGCATAGTTCTGTACTGCATCTATGACATGAGGAGGGGTGATGATATCGGGTTGACCGATATTCAAGTGGAATACGTGAACTCCTCGCCGCTTGGCGTCGTTCGCATAAGGAACGAGTCTTCTTATGGGTGAAGCTTGAAAATCAGAAATTCTATTGGACATCCGCATGGTGCGTCTCCTATTCAGTTGAATGGCACGTGACTCCGTCACGCGTTGTCGGGGCTTGGTGACCAGCCGAGGAGGCGAAGAGTCTCAGGTTCCGTCACCGGTCTCTGTAGACTTCCTTGC
>Ga0334893_1000767_pt1 | contig 37516 bp, 30 predicted proteins | sample GraSluR3_MG_5_FD_207218 | JGI IMG/M metagenome (GOLD analysis project Ga0334893, IMG submission 207218) | Sludge microbial communities from methane-producing bioreactor in Wageningen University, Netherlands - Granular Sludge_09_05-R3 | ecosystem: Engineered > Bioreactor > Anaerobic >...
CTAGAACAAAGGCTGATTTTTTATTTTAAATGAAACAAAAAAAATTGATATGCAATTATTCAAAAGAAAATCAGAAAAAACCCAACTCACTTTCCACCTGCTATTACTCTCCCTTTTATTCGTCTCCTGCGGCACAACACAGCCGGTTGACAAAATTCTAGAAAGATTTCATGATGCTGATTCGGACTATGTAATGGTAGTTGCTCACCGGGCTGCCCACAACGGCTTCCCCGAAAACTCAATTCCGGCAATTAAACAAGCTATCGATTTGGGGGTAGATATCATTGAACTTGACGTGAAAGTTACACTGGACAGTATGGTGGTAATCAATCATGACCACACCATCGACCGGACAACAACAGGCACCGGAAACCCCGAAGAATATACCTGGGGTGAACTGCAAAAATTCAAATTAAAAATGCCTGACGGAACCTTCACCAGCGAAAGGCTTGCAACCCTGGAAGAAGCATTGAACCTGGCCAAAGGAAAGGCAATGATTGACATAGACCTGAAAACAGCAAACCTGAAGCCTGTTGTGGACGTGGTAAAAAAAACCGGAATGACAGACCAGGTCCTGTTCTTTGACAGCAGCTTCGGGATTCTGAAGCAAATTCTTATCCTTTGTCCGGAGGCCATGGTTATGCCGCGGGCCCGTTCGTACGAAAGCGCTGAAGAGGCAATCAAAACCTTCAAGCCCCCTGTTGTTCATATCGATGAATCGTTCTATACTCCGGAAGTCGGTAACCTGATTCGACTTAACAATGCCCGGATCTGGATTAATGCGCTGGGAACAAGGGATAAAATGATTCGGGACGAACACACAGAAGAAGCAATACAAAGTTTGTTAAAATATAATGCAAATATCATCCAAACAGATGAACCGGAACGTTTAATTCCGTATCTCAAAGAGAAAGGTTTACGTAACTAATTCATAAAAATAAAAATCATGAAAACCATTTTAATCCGTATCATCTTTCTTCTGACCATTCTTTTGACAGGTTGTCAATCAGCTGAAAAACATGTGGCCCTTGTGGATTATGTAGATCCAACCATCGGTAATGTGGGGCATTTGCTGCAACCTACCCTTCCGACAGTACAGTTGCCCAACCAGATGATTCGGATGCATCCCGTGAGAGCCGATTATCTCGACGACCAGATTGATTTTTTCCCGCTGACTATTTCGTCGCACCGGCAGCCACCGCTGTTTGGAATGCCGAATTTGTTCCCGGAAACAAAACCGGCTTTTTTACATTCACCTTTCCTGAAGAAAACAATCAAAAACTGAAATTTAACCTCGTTCATGAAGGAACGTGGAACATCGTTTCTGAAAACATCTTTACAGGAATCGAAGAGTTTGAGGGTATGAAAGCCTTTGTTTACGGCGAGTTCAATCAGAATGCCCAATTCAGTTTGGAAGAAAACAACCAGAAGCCAACATTGTGGGCTGATTTTATCAGTACAGGTCCGGTTGAATTTAAATACGGTATTTCATTCATTGATTTGGAACAGGCAAAATGCAACCAGGAAAATGAAATTCCGGAATGGGATTTCGACGAAATGAAAACTTAATGCTTCTTCACATAAACCGAAACCCAAAGCACATACAGCATGCAGAAGCCAATGACAAACATGCTGGCAAAGGGTGAAACCAAGGTACTTACCAGTCCGACTACCGGAGGAATGACTGCCCCGCCGGAAATGGCCATAATCAGCAGACCGGAAATTTCATTGGCCCGATCGGGCATTTTTTCCAGCGAAAGGGAGAAAATAACCGGGAACATATTGCCGGCCCCCAGGCCGGTGATAAAAATAAAAACCAGGGCAACAAAATAAACCGGTGAGAGCAAAACTCCCCCAACTCCGGCTAATGCAACCAGTGCTGTAAGTAAAAGGAAAGGACGTGGTTTAATCCAGTTCAACAGGATTGCCCCTCCCAGCCGGGCGACTGTTTCACCGGCAAAAAACACACTGATTCCAATGGCTGCTTTTTCAAGCGTCAGTCCAAACTTTTCCATGAGAATATTGGCAATGTTGGTATTGATGGCCACTTCAGCCCCCACAATCATAAAAATGGAGAGTGCCATAATCAGTACAAAACGATTTTTCAACAATCCGAAACACGAACTGAAAGTAGCCGGTTTTCGTTCAGGTTTCGATTCTGCAATGGGAGTTAAAGCCAGCCAGATGGCTGCCAGCACAGAAGTAATTCCGTAAACGGCAAATACCAGTTTCCAGTCTCCAAAACGAATGGCCAGAAAAGTGGCAAACAACGGTCCGGCAAAGGAAATCATGGCTTTGATAAACTGGCCGGTACTCAAAAAACTGGGCAATTTATCCGACGGAGAAACATCCTGCAACAGCGGATTGGTGGAAACCTGAATGAGAGTATTGCCAATGCCCAGCATCAGAAACGAAGCGAACATCATTCCGAAAGAATAATGCAAAAACGGCAATCCCAAACCAATGGCCTGGATTATCATTCCGGCATTCAGCATATTCCGCTTTCCCACTTTATCCTGAATGACTCCTGCGGGAACAGACAGCACAAAAAACCAGAGTAAAACCATCATTGGAAGAAACTGGGCGGCAAAGTTGGTGAGCTCAAAATCCTGTTTGATGTAACCGGTTGCCACACCGATAATATCCACAAATCCCATTACCACAAAGGAAAGGAGAACGGGAAATAACTTATTGAACTGTACTTTTTGTGTTGTCATTGCTGTTTTTATTTAATTCTCAATACGATTTATTTTTCACCATTCATTTCAAAACCGAATGAAGCCGTTCCCATTCAGGTTCAAGAATAAAAATCTGTTTGTATAACCGGCTTCCGGTTTCATCAGGCACCATCATGTTGTAAGCCAGCAGTTTTCCGTTATTTGAAACCACCAACTCAGTGCGGTCTTTTTTGTCGTTGGTAAGCCAAACGGTTTTTCCAAAGTTTTCATCTTCTCTGGCATATATTGCTACAATATTTCCATTTACCACGGCAAAAATCCAGTTTCCCGACGGATGCCAGCGGATAAAAGAGGCATCAGAAGTCAGGCGGCTCAACTGTTTCGGTTGATTTTCAGCGGTGGGTAAAAGCACATCAGCTTTGGAATCAATAACAAAAACCTGTTTAAACTTATTTTCATCTTCCGCCAGAAAAGCAATTTTACGGCCATCGGGAGACCCTCTCACAATTCCGTGAACGGTTAAATTATGTGTTAACCTTCGTATTTTTACCCCTTCAGGAGGTGTTGGATAATGAGTTTTATCGCCGGAACCGGCAGTGGTGATATCCAAGTTCTCGGGCACATCGGCAACAAACAACGCCGTGTCGTAATCAAGCCCGTTTTCCGCACGTACTTTCCCGATAAATGCCCGCATGGTTCCTGTATGGTCAACCCATGAATCGCCATACGCTTTTTCTATTTCGCCCGGTTTCGATTTTCCGGTTTCTTCCGGTTTCAGCAAAACAGTAAAATAATGGGTGTATCCCACCGGAGCCGATTCGCCGGGCTCCATGAAACCGATGGTGCGGTCGTATTGCGGCAACAGAAAATCATCGTAGGTGAAACCTATTCGTTTTCCGTTTCGTGAATATTCATGCCGGTGGGTTCCTCCCCGATGAGCACCTGGCAGAGTCGAACGTTCCGTGGAAACATCGCGGCAATCCACCTTTGTTACGGCACCTTTTCCATCGGCACTCACTTCCACACCCGTCCGGTTTCTGATTCCGTAATAGCCACGCTCTTTCACTTCTTGCAGCAGCGGGCCGTGAATAAAAATCACCTTGTTTTCAGTTGGATGCCAGGAAACCGCAGCCACACCGGGTGCGGCTTCTTCGCCCGTAACCGATTCCGGCTCCCAAAGAATTGTTTCCCTGCCGGTGGCAATTTCTATTTTTTCAATGGACTTGCAGTTTGCCAGATTCTCGTTGTAAATCGTTCCCCTGGTGTCGTAACACAAATACCGGTCGTCGGGAGAAAAATTGTCGTTGTTATCCAGTGCGTGGTTTTTTTCAGAAAAAGAGACCTGAGTTTCATGCATAACCATTACAAATTCATTTTTTTGTGAAATACAGGAAATGCACAATGCAGTTGCTCCCAAAAATGACAATATTCTGCTAAAATCCTGCACACGCATTTTCAACCTAAAATTAAAAATTACAATTCAAACCTGTTGTGGGCGCCGCTTATTCCATCGTGAATGGAAATGGAAACAAGCGCCAGCAAAGCAATAATTACCAAAATGCTAAAAAACAGCAAACGGTATTTTTCGTAATTCATTTTTCGGATGTTCAAACCCACAACCGAAAGTTCAACCCTGTTTAGTAAAATAAAAATGACAATAAAATTCACCACATACAGATGATGATTCAGATGAAAACTGCCGGCCAAAGCTCCGGTTACCAGGTAACTTAAAACGATGTAAACACCAAAATATGCGGCAAAAAAGTATCTTCGGGCTGTGTTTCCGTTGTCTGCAACCAGATTTTTTCGAAAAAACCAGGCGATTAGAATTCCGGCCGATAAAATCAAAGCTCCAACCCAGGCAGTGAGGTTGGCCACCTGTTCAGTATTCGGAAGATTTGCCATTCGCTTCACCAGTTCTGAATACTGAACGGATTCCCGGAAAATGATGAGCGGGATTAACGCCACCAGAAACAAAAAGGCTACCTGGTTTTCCCAGCTTTTGGCACTTTTTTCCGTTTCGGGCCATTTCGAGGTAAATATGGTATAAGCCATCGATGTTCCGCCGAAAAATCCAATGCTGTATTCCATTACATTCCACATGTTGAAATTGATTTGCAACACTGTTCCCACAGTTTGCAAAAAGTTTCCGAATGCGAAACCGAAACCGGCGCCCAGTGTGGTAAAAAGTGCCACCCGCAATGATGAACTAAAATTATTCCGGGCCATATACCACAACATGGCCAGTCCGCCACCCAGGCAAATGGCCCATGCTTCGGAACGTGGCGGTGTCATCAAAACGCCCAGTTGATTCACAAGCAATCCATAGGAAATCAAGCTTCCGGCAACCATTTCGGCCATCAGCCGGGCCCATTTCACTTTTTTCTTTTCCGATGATTCGAGGCAAAGTCCGGTTAGTCCGCCTCCAAGCAATCCAAACAAACCACCAATTACAAACAGCATGAGCAGCCCGTAAAACGCATTGGGAAAATTGTCGGCCCTGCCGTAACCCACAACGCGGCCGTAGCTAATCATCCCGGTAACTCCCCAGCCAATGGCAGCCACAAAAACGATGGGCAGCATTTTCCGGTACCAGTCAGCTCGTTTCGACACCAGTACCAGCGCCATAGCGCCAATGGCGCCGGCCCATGCAGCGCCCTGCTCATGGCCGAACTGTCCGCGCACGGCCCATGCCGTTCCCAGCGACATGCCCACAATCAAAGTTCCAATCAGTTGCGATTTATTCATGGTTCTGTTGATTTAAAAAATTGTCAGCAATTGAAACCATATCGGTTATCTCCCGGTGATTATAGTTTTTCCGTTCTTTTTCTTTTTCAGGCTGAACCAGTCGAACAATTCGCCGTCGGCAGTAAACGACTCGTAATTCAGTTCGTTCCCATCAATGGAAATCACCTGGTACAACTGTTTGAAAGCACCGGAATGTTCCATCCAGTCTTTGTCGCCGGCTTCATACATTTTGGGACCGCTCACCGAAACCACATACATCACCTCATGCCCGTTCTCCGGATTGTCGGTGTATCTCCCCCTTCCATAGGAATGGTCGTGCCCCGAAAGCACCAAATCCACCTTGTATTTTTCCAGAATGGGTTGGAAATTTTCACGCAAATGTTTGTTGTCGCGGTTTTCTTTTGGCGAATAGAATGGCAAATGCGTGGTAACAATCACCCACTCTTTGGTGTTAGCCTGCAACACCGAATCGAGCCAAACTTTTTGCGCCTCCAGTTTAAATCCATCCTCGTTTCTAAGCTCCGAATCCCCTGCCGAATCGATGGAGATGAGCCTGAGGTTTTTATAATCGATGACAAAACAAGTTCCTTCCAGTCCTTTTGGACCGTTTACCGGATGCGTGAATTGTGCATTCCAGTGCGGGTCGAGCATCAGGCCGTCGTAATCGTGGTTGCCGGGAGTCATTACCTGCGGAACCATCCCATAGATAAATGAACCGGCATGAAACCACTCGTGCCATTCCACATCGCGGCCTGCGCGGTTAATTAAATCGCCGCAGTAAAGCATAAATCCGCAATCGGGCTCATGACTGTAAGCTGCACGAATTACCCGCGACCACTGCGATTTTAAATCGTTTTGCGGGTCGCCCAGGTAAATGAACGAGAATCTATCATCGGATGACGGAGCCTTGTATTCAAACCATTCGCTCCAAAAATCGCCGAAACCAACCCGGTAAATGTACTTTTTGCCGGGAATCAAATCTGTAAATACAAATGAATGCTGATTGGCTTCAATCACAGGTTCGTCGCGGTATTCGTATTTTATGGTAGTTGTTTTCGCCCTGAACGTTTTTGAATCCTCCTTTTTCACAGGCCCTTCAGCAGCCGGCTGCAACTCGCAAAAACCTTCGGAAACAGAAACATCGGTTCTCCATGTTACGGCCACCGAAGTGGCAGGATTTTCGGTAAGATTCAACACTACGCGGTCGGGATAAGGCGATGGTGCATTGACCTGCGCTGCCAAAAGACTTGCCCACAAAACTAAAAAAGCAGTAAAAAACAAAAATTTGTAATGTTTCATTCCGAAATTAATTTTTGATTCTTTTTCATGTTAAAGATAATCCATAAAACGGCAATTGCATTGGATATAAAAAAGGCATCCACAAAAAACCTGCTACACACCACCTCACAAAAACTCATTCCGCTAACCGATAAACTTCCGGAAAGAAATACAAGTCTGAGCAAGGAAACAACAATACACGACCAAATGAGCAGCAAAAACATGTTTATTACGCTGTTTTCGCGCCGGCTGAAATAGACTGTTAGCAATCCAACCACAGCGGTCATTATAAACACCCATAAAAAATGCATGGTAAATGGCGCCCAGGGATTTAAATCCGGATAAAAGTCACGTACCAAATCGATGGCAGCGTGGCAAAACGTGAGTGTAATTCCAATTTGCCAGGCCATTTTGGGAAAACGCATAATGACCAGTACAAAAATAAATCCATAGAAAGCAAAGTTCACCAGAACCCGGGCAATGCCCCGTATCATAGAAAGTCCAAAACCATCATTCACACTTCCTGCATAAACAAAAGATTCCAGTAAATTGGGCCACAACCAGTGAGTAAATAAAGCTACAGCCAGTAAAATTCCGAATTCTTTTACCAAAAGTATTTCAGTTTCTTCCGCCAGGTTTTCCTTTTGAAAATAATTCTTAATTGCGAATCTGCTTTTCCAGGCTGCCAGTCCCAGCGCACCGCCCAGCAGAAATCCGAATGTAAATTCCATGGCTTTCCACCAGTTTCTGAAAAGAACATCCGGCAGGTGGCTTCCCAAAACCATCCAGAATCCGCCGAGACCAAATCCAAGTCCGCCGCCAACAAGACCATAAAGGGCAAACCGAAGCACCAGCTTAAAATCAGGCAAATCGATTCTATACCGTAAAAAACCAAGCAGAACAACAGCGCCAAACAAAAGCGCCGCCCACGATTCGGGACGCGGTTTTGCCGGGTCGGAAAAATAGAGCAGCATGGGTTCGTTCACCAACTTGAACCCGAGAAAAAAACCGGCCAGCATTAACAACAATCCGTTGATTATAACTTTTTTGGGAACCCGGTGGAACAAAAATCCCAGTGAAAAAACAGTGCCGCCCAGTAATCCCCAAACAGCCCCCTTAAGCGTTGTTCCGGCAGTTCCCCACCAAACGGTTTCCGGATTTCGCAAAAATCCCAGCGTTTGTCCGTAAGTCATTTCACCCCCCAGGCCAATTCCGAATACCCCAAAAACAACCACCATGGAAGTTACCGAAGCGGGAAGTTTCAACAACAAACAAATGCTAAGCGCTACCATGGCGCCGGGAATCATGGCGCCAAACGGCCCGCCGCCAATGTGCCCGCGCAGTCCCCAGCCCAGCATCATGGCAATGGCAGGAAGTAAAATGAAAATGAATTTTGTATAGTTTCTGCTCATAATAAAAATTTTACAACTGATTTGAAGTTGAAAATCCGATAAAATTCATTGTTAAACTTATTTATCATGAACAAAAAAAGAGGTTCACCCACAAATAAACTTCTGATTTTTTATTCAATGCAAATGGAATATTGACCTTTCGTTTGTTTTTTAAGTTCTGTTTTTATCTTTGAGGTTAATATTCTTAAAATTCAAATCTGATAATCGAGAATGCGATGAAACATCAAAAATTATTCTTCCTGCTGATAATGATGCTGGCAGTCACTTTTTCTGCAGCGCAGACCAAAACCCCTGTGGATTATGTGAATCCTTTCATTGGCACCGATTTTTTCGGGCATACCTTTCCGGGGGCCTCCCTGCCTTATGCCATGGTGCATGTGAGCCCGGATACCGGCACCGAAGGCTGGACACACTGCGCCGGATACATCTGGCAGGCAAATTCCATCATGGGATTCAGTCATACGCACTGGAGCGGTGTGGGCATGGTTGACGGCGGCGACATTCTGCTGATGCCGGTTACAGGCAACAAACTGCAGGTTGTTCCGGGTACCGATGAAAATCCTGACGCCGGATACCGTTCGCGTTTCAGCCATTCGCGCGAATCGGCTTCTCCGGGATATTATTCTGTTTTTCTGGAAGACTACGGCATTGAAGCAGAACTGACCACAACTCCACGGGTGGCTTTTCATCGTTATACTTTCCCCGATGCAGATAATTCAAAAATCATTGTGGATTTGGGTCATCAAATCGGACGAAAAGATGAAAACGATTGGGCTGAAATCCGGATTATCAACGACCGGCGCATGGAAGGTGAAAAAGTGGATGGCCCGGGCAAAATTTACTTTGTGGCAGAATTCAGCAAACCTTTTTTATACTATGGAACTTTCGATGCTGAATATGCCACGCCTGAATCGGGAGCAGCGGTTTTTGCCTATAAAAATGCCGAACAGGGGAAAAACATCGGAGCATTTGCAACCTACAATACTTCTGAAAACGAGCAGGTTCTGGTAAAAGTAGCCATTTCATATACCAGTATTGAAGGCGCACGGAAAAACATGGAAGCCGAACTCCCCCACTGGGATTTTGAACGCGTGAAAAGCGATGCCCGCAAAACCTGGGAAACGGAGTTGGCGCGCATTCAGATTGAAGGCGCCACCGACACACAAAAAGAAATTTTTTACACTGCCGTTTATCGCTCGTTGCTGGCGCAGTACATTTCGCAGGATGTGGACGGCAACTATTTTGGCGCCGATGGGCAAATCCATGTGGCCAAAGACTACAACTTTTACGGCTCTTTTTCGTGCTGGGACACCTACCGCTCGCAACACCCGCTTCTTACACTTATCGCTCATGAACATGTGAACGACTTCATCAAATCTATTGTCGCCAAAACCAAACAGTATGGCTGGTTACCGGGGCAGCATTTTCAGAATGTTTTTGGCGAAGGTATGGTGGGCGATCATCTGGTCCCGGTGTTAGTGGATGCCTACAGGAAAGGGTTCCGCGACTACGATGTGGACTTTATTTACAACGCCATGCGCACCAAGGCGCTGGAGTTTCCAAAACCGCCGGTTTCTGTTGATGCTGCGCGTTCGGGATTAAAATACACCAATGAACTGGGTTACATACCGGCTGACCGGGTAACCGAATCGGTTCCAAAAACCATGGAATTTGCTTACGACGACTGGTGCATTGCCCAAATGGCCAAAGCGCTGGGGAAAGAATCGGATTACAAACTGCTCATGAACAGATCGGAATTTTATAAAAATTTATGGGACAGGGAAACAACTTTTATGCGGCCACGCATGGCCGACGGCTCGTGGCTGGAAGCACTGAATGACCGGGAACAGGAGATTATAAATTATGGAGACCATTCGTATTACAAATATTTCGACCCGTTGCTGGTGGGCCGGCGCCCCAACCGCCATTACACCGAATCCAACGCCTGGCAATATGTGTGGTCGGTGCAGCACGATGTGCCGGGCTTGATCGATTTATTCGGAGGCACTAAAAATTTCACCGATAAACTGGACACTTTTTTTGAAATGAGTCCGCTGATTTCACCACCCAAATACGTAGGTGTGGTGGGCACCATCGGGCAATATGTGCATGGAAACCAACCGTCACATCATGTAGCCTATCTGTACAATTACGCCGGTCAGCCCTGGAAAACCCAGTTCCGCACCAGACAGGTGATGGAACAGTTATACCGTCCGGGCCCGGGCGGGCTTTGCGGAAATGAGGATATGGGATCGCTTTCATCGTGGTACGTGCTCAGTGCCATGGGCATTTATCCGGTTACGCCCGGAAACCCGGTATATATGATTGGCAGTCCGCTGTTTGAAAAACTGACACTACAAACGGAGAAAAACAAAACATTTACGGTGATTGCACGAAACAACGCTTCTGAAAACGTTTACATTCAGAAAGCCAGTTTCAACGGACAACCGTTTAACCGGACCTGGATTTCGCATGAAGAAATTGTAAACGGCGGTGTCCTTGAGTTTGAAATGGGCCCCGAACCCAACAAAAGATGGGGAACGGGGAAACAGGCGTTGTCGCCGAAAGAGTGATAATTCGGAACAAATTTTTTTCAGATTCCCGGTAAAATTCTATTTTCGGGCCGAAACCGATAATTATTCGTATTGATGGAAGTGATTGAAGTTACCGGCAAAAAAAGCATCGAGGCTTTTCATGAAGTACCTGCCTTAATTTACAGGAATGATTCCAACTATACGCCGATTTTGCGGCCAATGATAGAAAATACCTTTGACCCCCAAAAAAACGTTCGGTATAAAAACGGCGATGCACGCCGCTGGGTTTTGAAAAAAAACGGGATAACCATTGGACGGATTGCTGCGTTTTACGATTCAGGCTATTCCGAGAGCTATGATCAACCTACCGGGTGCTTTGGTTTTTTCGAATGCACAGACGATCAGCAGGCAGCCAACCTATTGTTCGATACCGCCCGCGACTGGCTTAAAACCAACGGAATGGAAGCCATGGACGGGCCGGTTAATTTTGGCGAGAATTTTTTCTACTGGGGATTGCTGGCCGATGGATTTCAACCGCAAACATTTGGCATGCAATACCATAAGCCCTACTACCGTGAGTTATTTGAAAACTACGGATTGAAAACATTTTATGAACAGTACAGTTACTCCATGGACATAACCCATCCCGACCTGCCCGACCGCTTTTGGAAAATTGCCGCATGGGTAGCTAAGAAACCCGGTTACAGTTACAGGCATTTCACATTCAGAGAGCAGGATAAATTCATCAGGGACTTCATAGAAATTCACCGGCAGGCATGGTCGGACCACAGCAACTACAAGCCTGCCGGGTTTGACGAATTGAAAGACCTGATTCAGGAGGCAAAGTTTATTCTGGACGAAGAGTTTATTTGGTATGTATATTACAACAACGAACCCATCGCTTTTTTCATGATGATTCCTGACCTGAACCAGATTCTGAGAAAAGTAAAATCGGGAAAGCTGAGTTTATGGAATATTCTGAAAATGATGTACTACAAAAGGAAAAAAGCCATTTCGCGCTGCCGGGTAATTGTGCTTGGTGTGGTACCGAAATTTCAGAGGCTGGGCATTGAGTCGGGTATTTTTTATCAGCTAAAGCAGGTAATGTTGCGCAAACCCTGGTACAACGACATGGAAATGAGCTGGGTGGGCGATTTCAATCCCAAAATGAACGCGATGTTTAAATCGTTTGGAGCCAAACAGTCATTAACCCACCTCACCATGAGGTATATGTTCAATCCTCAAAAAGAATTTAAAAGGGCACCTATTATTAATTGACGATAATGTACCTTTGTTTCTAATTGAAAAATGCCGAATAAAGGAGTGTTAAATGCAACTGATTGAAGTAACAGATAAAAAAACACGGAAACTTTTCCATAAAGTTCCTTATCCCATTTATAAAGACGACCCCAACTGGGCCTGTCCGTTGCAGGGCATGGTTGAAAATGTGTTCGACCCGCAAAAGAACCCGTCGTTTAAACGGGGAGAGGCCAAACGCTGGGTGCTTCTGGATGAAAATAAAAAGCCAGCCGGACGGATTGGTGCTTTTTACAACCCCGACAAAGCCGGCATCTATGAGCAACCCACCGGCGGATGCGGTTTTTTCGAATGCAAAAACAACCAGGAAGCAGCCAATCTGCTGTTCGATGCCGCCCGCGACTGGCTTCAAACAAAAGGAATGGAAGCCATGGACGGACCGATCAATTTTGGCGAAAATTACATGAACTGGGGCCTGCTGGCCGACGGATACATACCACAGGGATTTGGAATGCCCTACAACCCGCCTTACTATGTGCAGCTTTTCGAAAACTACGGGTTCAAAATTTATTTCAAGCAGTTTAGTTACCATCTCGATACTACACTGCCCGAACTGCCCGACCGGTTTTGGAAAGTGGCCGAATGGGTGGCTAAAAAACCGCAATTCAGTTTCCGGCATTTTTCATGGAAAGAAAAAGAAAAGTTCATCGACGATTTTGCCCGGATTTACGACAATGCATGGCGCTTTCACAAACATTTCAAACCCATCGATAAAGATGACCTGAAAGATTTTATCAACAATGCCAAATCGTTAATCGAAGAGGACCTTATCTGGTTTGCCTATCACGAAGGTGAACCCATTGCGCTTTTTGTGGCTGTGCCTGATTTCAACCAGATTCTGGCCAGGCTGAAAGGGCGCATAACCATTTGGAACCTGCCCAAAGTGATGTGGCTGAAACAGCGAAAGACCATGACCCGCACCCGCAGCCTGATTATCGGTATCGTACCCAAATTTCAGCGTTCGGGAATCGATGCTGCCATTTTCTGGCACCTGCGCCCCGTGATGTACCGGAAACCGTGGTTTACCGAAATGGAACTTTCGTGGGCCGGCGATTTTAATCCCAAAATTGTTTCTCTCTACGAATCGGTGGGTGGAAAAAAAATGAAAACACACTATACCATGCGTTATTTGTTCGACCGGAACAAGCCTTTCAAAAGGGCTCCCATCATTACAGCAGAACCGGCTAAGGATAAATTAATATCAGATAATTAAGTGATTTTGCTTTTGGTATCTTAAAAACAATATTTATCTTTGCAGGCCTTAAAAATTAAAATAAATGCAGAATGGATTGCAGTGAAAAATGCAACCATTCAGAATAAAAACAAAATAAAATGAAAAAAGGAATTCATCCGGAAGAATACAGAATGGTAGCTTTCAAAGATATGTCGAACGGACATACCTTTCTTACACGCTCTACCGTCGAGACCAAAGAAACAGTAGAGGTTGACGGCGCGGAATACCCGCTTTACAAGCTTGAGATTTCAAATACGTCGCACCCGTTTTACACCGGAAAAGTGAAGCTGGTGGATACAGCAGGCCGTGTGGACAAGTTCATGAGCCGTTATGGAAAGCACCTGGAGAAAAGGAAAAAATAAAAATATTTGGCTTATATGAAAGAAGCTCCGTTTGCGGAGCTTTTTTTGTGTCCAAAAGTGTAATTTTGTCGGTAATTCATGCCGGCAGAGCACATTTAGGCATAGGAATTAAGAGTTTGGTGCAGTGGCATGACTATTGCCCCGTAGCACCCTTGCAAATACGAAGACAAAACTCCGACAGATTGTCATTATAGAAATAAACATGGGAAAAATTAGAAATTCAGCTTTTGAGAATATATTTTTGAGTGGAATGATGCAGGACGATTCAGATTATATACCTATTATAGCCGACGGCGAAGATGCCGATTTAAAAAATGTGGAAGTACCCGATGTGCTGCCCATTTTGCCCCTGCGCAACACGGTTCTTTTCCCAGGGGTGGTTTTACCGATAAATGTGGGTCGGAAAAAATCGCTGAAGCTTATAAAAGATGTTTACAGGGGCAGCCGTTTGCTCGGAACGGTTGCGCAAAAAGACTATACTATAGATGATCCGGAAACCAAAGACCTGTTTTCGGTTGGAACCATGGCCGAAATCCTGAAGATCCTGGAAATGCCCGATGGTTCCACCTCGGTAATCATCCAGGGGAAAAGACGCTATGCCATTCATGAATTTGTTGCCGAAGAACCCTATTATAAAGCAAGCGTTCAACCGTTAATCGATATTTCACCCCAAAACGACTCGGAGTTTAATGCCATTGTTGGCTCGCTGAAAGACCTCTCCATTAAAATAGCACAGTTTTCGGCCAATGTGCCCCCTGAGGCAACCTTTGCTGTGAAAAATATTGAAAATTCCACCTTCCTTATCAATTTTATCTGTTCCAACACCGACATCAGTGTGGAAGACAAGCAAAACCTGCTTGAAATTGAAAGCCTGAAAGACCGTGGTGTACAGGCCATCAGTTATCTGGTGAAAGAGGTGCAGATGCTGGAATTGAAGCAGGACATCCAGAAGAAGGTGAGAACCGACATGGACAAGCAACAGCGCGAGTTTATGCTGAATCAGCAGATGAAAACCATTCAGGATGAACTGGGTGGCAACCCGGTGGAACTGGAGATTAATGAGCTGAAAGCGAAAGGGAAAAAGAAAAAATGGAGCAAGGAAGTAGCAAAATTTTTTGAAAAAGAGGCAGAAAAACTTCATCGCCTGAATCCGGCTGCCGGCGAATATTCGGTGCAGTTCACTTTTTGCCAGACCCTGGTGGATCTTCCCTGGAATGAATACAGTAAGGACAATTTTGATTTGAAAAATGCCCGGAAAGTGCTGGACGAGGACCACTACGGACTGGAAAAAGTAAAAGAACGCATTCTGGAACACCTGGCCGTTCTGAAACTGAAAAACGATATGAAAGCACCCATTCTTTGTCTTTATGGTCCTCCGGGAGTGGGAAAAACATCGCTCGGAAAATCGGTGGCACGGGCACTCGACCGCAAATTTGTTCGCATGAGCTTGGGCGGCCTGCACGATGAGTCGGAAATCCGGGGCCACCGCAAAACATACATTGGCGCCATGCCGGGGCGCATTATTCAAAACATCAAAAAGGTAAAAACATCGAACCCGGTTTTTATTCTCGACGAAATCGATAAAGTTTCCAAGCACTTTCATGGCGATCCGGCTTCGGCGTTGCTCGAAGTACTCGACCCGGAGCAGAATTTCGAATTCCACGACAATTACGTGGAGCAAGACTACGATCTTTCCAAAGTAATGTTTATTGCAACGGCAAACACATTAAACACCATTGCGCCGCCGTTGCGCGACCGCCTCGAATTGATTGAGGTGAGCGGTTACCTGGTGGAGGAAAAAATTGAAATTGCCAAACGGCACCTTATCCCCAAACAGCTGGATAATCACGGGCTGAAAAAAAGAGAGGTGGTTTTCCCGAAAAAGGTAATAGAAAAAATTATAGATGGCTATACCCGCGAGTCGGGTGTGAGGGAACTGGATAAAAAAATTGCCAAAGTCATACGCCGCATTGCCAAAAAAATTGCGTTTGAAGAGCCGTACAATAAAAAACTGACTTTGGAAGATGTACGTGAATACCTTGGTGTTACCGAATATTCCAAAGAAAAATACCAGGGCAACGATTTTGCCGGAGTGGTTACAGGCCTTGCCTGGACTGCTGTTGGCGGTCAGATTCTGTATGTGGAAACCAGCCTGAGCAAAGGAAAAGGTTTGTTAACGCTCACCGGAAATCTGGGTGATGTGATGAAGGAATCGGCCATGTTAGCTCATGAATACCTGAAATCGCACGCCGAACAGCTTGGCTTAAATGCGGAAGTTTTTCCCAACTGGAATGTGCATGTGCATGTACCCGAGGGCGCCATCCCCAAAGACGGACCTTCGGCTGGCGTAACTATGGTCACTTCGCTGGCATCGGCATTCACCCAGCGCAAGGTGAAAAAAAACCTGGCCATGACCGGCGAAATTACTCTTCGCGGAAAAGTGCTTCCGGTGGGTGGGATCAAAGAAAAAATACTGGCCGCAAAACGGGCAGGAATCACGGAAATCATCCTTTCAAATGAGAATAAAAAAAACCTGGAAGAGATAAAAGATGAATATCTGAAAGGTGTGAAGTTCCATTTCGTGGATACCATTATGGATGTGCTGGAAATAGCTTTGCTAAAAATGAAAGTTGAAAATCCGGTCAACCTCACTTCGTAATAAGCTATTCTAAAAATACTATCAGCCCGGGTCTGTCCGGGCAGCAAACCCCCGGAATGAAATTACCGGGCATTTATGGGCAATTCACTCAAACGATTCCTGAAAATTGTTCGGATGTGGAAATGCTTTTCGCACCAAATTTGAACTACAATTGCTTGAAAAAGTCATTCCCCTTATCATCCACAATGATGAAGGCGGGGAAATTTTCTACTTTAATTTTCCTGACTGCTTCCATTCCCAGTTCCGGGAAATCGACCACCTCTACTGCTTTAATGCTGTTTCTGGCAAGAATAGCTGCCGGTCCGCCGATGGAACCGAGATAAAACCCGCCGTATTTTTTACATGCATCGGTTACAGCCTCTGAGCGGTTTCCTTTGGCCAGCATCACCATAGAACCGCTATGACTCATAAACTCGTCCACGTAGGGGTCCATTCTGCCGGCAGTGGTAGGACCGAAACTTCCGGAAGCCATTCCTTTTGGTGTTTTTGCCGGACCGGCATAATACACTGGGTGGTTTTTAAAATACTCAGGCATAGGTTGTCCGTCGTCGAGCATTTTTTTGATTTGTGCGTGGGCAATGTCGCGGGCCACAATCAATGTTCCGTTCAGGTTCAATCGTGTTTTCACCGGGTGTTTGCTCAGCTGTTTCAAAATTTCCTCCATGGGCTGGTCGAGGTCGATGTCAACAGCAGGCTGCAGGTGCGGCGCCTGTTTGGGCAGGAACCGTGCCGGATTTTTCTCCAGCTCTTCCAGAAAAATGCCACCGGCATTGATTTTTGCTTTGATGTTGCGGTCGGCACTGCAGCTAACCCCCAGCCCAACCGGGCAAGATGCAGCGTGGCGTGGCAGGCGGATTACACGCACATCGTGCACAAAATATTTCCCGCCAAACTGGGCGCCAATGCCACTTTCGCGACAAATTTGCGTTATTTTTTCCTCCCATTCCAAATCGCGGAATGCCTGGCCACCTTCATTTCCTTCAGTGGGCAGATGGTCGTAATAACCCGCCGATGCCTTTTTCACGGCTGCCAGCGTAGCTTCGGCTGAGGTGCCTCCTATTACCAAAGCCAGGTGGTAGGGCGGACAGGCCGATGTGCCCAAATCGTTGATCTTCTCACGGACAAATTTGGCCAGGTTCTCTTCGGTCAGCAGCGATTTGGTTTGCTGGTACAAAAAACTCTTGTTGGCCGATCCGCCGCCTTTGGTGATAAACAAAAATTCGTAGCTGTTGCCCTCTTCGGAATAAATATCGATTTGGGCCGGCAGGTTGGTACCCGTATTTTTTTCCTCGAACATGGTAAACGGAACTACCTGAGAATACCGCAGGTTTTTTTCCTTGAACGTATCGAAAATCCCCTGCGACAAATGTTTGGCATCATTCACACCCGTAAATACATTTTCGCCTTTTTTCCCCATCACAATGGCAGTTCCTGTATCCTGGCACGTAGGCAGTTCGCCTTCGGCAGAAACCACCTGGTTCAGGAGCATGGTATGCGCCACAAAACGATCGTTATCAGTAGCTTCAGGGTCTTGCAGAATATCAGCCAGTTTTTCCAGGTGCGAAGCCCTCAGGTAAAACGAAACATCGGTAAAAGCTTCGCGGGCAAGCAATTCAAGGCCTTCGGGTTCTACTTTCAGCAGCTTGCGTCCGTCGCATTCCACTTCAGAAACAAATTCGCTGGTAATCAACCGGTATTTGGTATCGTCTTTCAAAACCGGAAAAGGTTTTTGGTATTTAAAATCTGCCATTGTATTTTGTTTTAAATTGAACTTTCCACAAAGATACAACTTATCGGCATTTTTCTTTTTACGGTTTGCGGATTGCCCTGCCGGTTTAACAAAATTTTCTACATTTGAACAGGTATTCAAAATCAACAGCATGGCTGAAAATACAAACAAAACGAACAACATTTTTTCTATATCCCTGATATTTACACTCTTGTCATTCCTGCAGGTGCCTGCACAGTCAGTTTCGCTTACGGTAAACACCCGGGTGTCCGAAGAAGTAACAGCCGATTTTAAGCCCGACGGACGCCTTTTTCTGTTTGTAAGCGAAAGCAGCATGGCCCAGCCCTGGCGAAATACCTGGCCTGCGCCGGAAAACATGATTTTTGCCACCAACCTGGAAATCTGGCAACCGGAAGAACCATTTACTTTCGATGCAACATCAGATGTAACAAAATCGGTTGAAGTTTCAACCGGACAAATTCCCGAAGGAAGTTATACCGTACAGGTTTTTTGGGCACAAAACCGGGAAGAATCAGGATTGGATGCTCCCGGCAACCTTTACAGCGAATCGGTGCGGATTGACATGACAGAGAACCTGACACTGGATCTGCCTCTGAAATACAAAACAGAACCGGCAAAACTGGCCAGTCATGAATTGCTGAAAGAAGTTGATATGATTAGCCCGGTTCTTTCGGAATGGTGGGGAAAGGAAATGCGCATAAAAGCTGCCGTTTTGCTGCCTGCACAGTATCTGGAATCACCAGACAAAAAATTTCCGGTGCGTTACAACATTGCCGGATACGGAGGCCGCTACACCCGCGCCAACGGCCTGGTTCAGTGGAACAGAAATTTCATGGACTGGTGGCAGTCGGATGAAGCGCCGCAAATTATCACTGTTTTTTTGGATGGACACGGTCCCTTTGGCGACTGTTACCAGCTCGATTCTGAAAACAGCGGCCCTTACGGAACAGCGCTGGTGAAAGAATTGATTCCACTTATTGAAACGCAATACCGGGGACTGGGAACACCGGAATCGCGCTTTCTGGACGGATGCAGCACCGGAGGCTGGGTTTCGCTGGCACTGCAACTTTTTTATCCCGGGTTTTTTGGAGGTTGTTTTTCGTACAGTCCCGACCCTGTTGATTTTGAAAATTTTCAGCTCATAAATATTTACCGCGATGAGAATGCCTTTGTAAATGAACACGGCTACCTCCGCCCCATTGTTCGCGAACTTTCGGGTGAACCGGTTATTTCAAAAAAAGATTTTATCCTGTTTGAGAACGTACTGGGGTGGAACGATACCTATACAACTTCCGGAGGTCAATTCAGCGCGTTTACTGCACTTTACAGCCCCAAAGGAGAAGATGGACTCCCCAAACCATTGTTTCATCCCGAAACCGGAAAAATTGACCGTGAAGTGGCTGAACACTGGCGCAAATACGATCTGAAACATTATGTGGAAACCAACTGGGAAACGCTTGGCCCCGAAGTTCAGGGGAAAATATGGGTTTGGATGGGCGATATGGATGAATTTTACCTCAACCCTGCCCTGCGCGCATTCGACCAAATGCTTCAGCGGCTTGACAACCCAAAACCCGACGCCGTTATTCAGTTTTCACCCATGACCGGACATTGTACCGGATACAACGACAGAAAAGTGCTGATACAGATCGAAGAAAAAATGAACCGCTAAGTTATTCCTCCAAAGAATAACGCAACTGGTCGAGCATAATGGGAACGTCGTCACTGTCGATCCCCTGCCGGAGCAAATGCGGCAGGTCTTCCATAAAAACCTCAGAAAATTCAGGTTCGGTAAATCCTTCCTTCGAAATGGATTTCCGGTAAAATTCCAGGGCTGCTTTTCTGTTGCCGATGCTCCACTGCACGTGGCCCATATTCATAAAATCGTGCTTGTTGGGATCGTCTTCAATCAATTGGGAAAAATATTTTTCGGCCTGCTCTTTTTTGCCTGTCAGGAATGAACACCAGGCAATGGGGCGCCACACTTTTTTATTTCCGGGCGCCAGGTATTCCACCTTGAAATAGCATTTCAGCGCCTCATCGTATTCGCTCAACTCGAGCAGGCAATGCCCTATATTCAGCTGGTTGTTCAAATTATCGGGGTCCAATTTTTCAGCTGCCTGATAATACTCCAGCGCTTTGTCCGGTTGTTTCAGATTGCGGTAGCACAAGGCAATTTTTTTCAGGTTCCACAACTTGTTGATGTCGTACAATTCTGCTTTCAGATAACCGCCGAGCGCTTTGTCGAAACGGCCGGTTTTCTGATGACAAAAAGCCGTTTTCTGGTACAACTCTCCGTTTTTCTCCTGTTCCAGCAGGTATCCGAAAATTTCGGCAGCCTCCTCATAATGGTTTTTGGCAAAATAGTATTCACCAATATTCCGCAATATTTTCAGATCTTCTTTCAAAATATCGCCCAGCGCCAGCTTGTTGTGAAAATCGAACCTCCAGGCGAAAATATCCTCGAAATCATTTTTTCGCGGAAAAAGTTTATAAAACCGGTACAAATCCTGGATGTACTGATTGGATATAAATTCTGCTTTTCTGCCCGGCTGGGTGAGCTCTTCGTCGGCTTCCAGTTCTTTCAACTGGTCCATTTCGGCATTTAAGCCCTGTGTCATAAACTCGCGGTTTTCTTTTGGCAGGCTTTGCATGCTGAAACAAAACGAATATTTGTCGGAATTGCACAGAATAGGCGCTTTATTGATGGCCTCCATCAGCCGCCGGCTGGTTTCTTCGTTGAACCTTAGCGCCCCTGCAATTTCAGGATTTTCGGGGAAAAACGGAATAAACCAGTTACCCATTTCGCTGTAAAACGGAAACGATTTCAGCATAGCAAACGAGCCCATAAATACATCGGCACCTTCCATCTGAAGCTCCGAAAATTCTTCCATTTTATTGAGCAATCCCGGCGAATCTTTGAAAATTTCCTCCCAGTCGGGGTTTTTATCTTCCGTAAGCCCCTCCTCCATCAAACTATCGAGGTTAATTTTGTCTTTCAGGGTAGGGCTGATTTTTATCATTTCAGGAAGAATTTCGTCGCGAATCCGTTGCTGCAATTTTTCGGTTTCTTTGCTTCGGATAAACTGCACAATAATGCGCTCGAGGTTTCGCTTAAAATCCGGATTTTCATTCAGTATTTTCAACCGGCCTGTAATTGCCGGGTAAAACGGCATCCGGTCATCGTAACGGTAGAGGTTAACGAGCAAACCCACCAGGGCCCGCTGGTTAATTTCAGCCTCCTCCGAGTCGAAAGCATCGAAAAGCAGATTGAACTTTTCGCGGTCGAAAAACCGTTGAAGACTAAGCGTTATGGCGGTAATCATAAACGATTTATAGGATGTCAGCACCACCGGACTCATGAAAAACGTTCGGAGCGGTTCGGTTTCTGCGGGTGACAACTTGTCGCGAAACCAGATGTGGTAAAAAAGCCGGCGCATATTCTGCTGGTGTATTTTAGCAGCTTCCATCGTAGCATCTTCATCAGCAGGTTCCTCATCCTGCAGGTAAAAATCTTCCAGTTCGGTTAAATAAGCTCCAATATCAGGAATAAAATCTGTTTTGAAACTTCTTTTCTTTTCGTATTCAATGGCAGGCGAAAACCGCAGGCGGAGGGCCTCGTTCACTTTGTCGGCCAGTTCAAAAACCGAAACAATCAGTTTGCGGTAAACCTTTTGTCGCTCGGGGTCCTGTGTGCCTTCCACCGTATATTTCAACATAAAGTGGTAAGTCTTCTCCAGGTTATGGTATTCATCGGAGTAAATTCCCAAACCGTTATCTGCAATTAGTTTTCCCAGCTTGTCGAAAGCCGGTTTTAGCCTGCGCGAGGTCAGGTTGCGGCAAATTTCCGTATATGTTTTTTTGAGATCCTGTTCTGTCATAACTGTATTTTCTTTTCAAACCGACAAAAAAATAAAACCATCAAAAAATAAACCAACTAAAAAACCATGCGGATATGACAGTAAAAACCTCCTTTACCTCTTCACAGCAAAAAGTTGTATCAGCATTCCCTAATCCGGCAGGGCTTCAATCACTTCGCGTAAAAAATCGTTCATGCTGAAGTTATTCGTTCCAAAGCCCATACGCACCGCTACCAGTTTTTTTGAGGGAATAATATAAATCTGCTACAGCACAACGGCCTGAAAAGATTGTTTTTCAGACCTGATTAAGATGGAGCCAGGGAGTTATTTTGGGTTTCACTGTTTGTCGTAGGCCATCGTTTCATTCAAATCACCATACGATGAGGATGCCCTGGATTCAATGATCAAATTGCTGCCATCCATTTTAAAGATTTCGGTAACGGTCATGTCGCCGCCATCCGGTCCGGGAATTTTCGAGGTTATGGTAAGCACTTTTTTATCGGCTGACCAAACGGCAGTCGATTTCTTCTTCGACCCCTGCCAGCCTTCGTTCACACACTCTTCTCCATCAAGCGTAAATTTATCGCTGGTGGTAAAATCGTTTCCCTGAAAGCTGGAATGTTTTTCCACATTCATGTTATTTCCATTTTGCTGAATAACAACTTCTTGAGGCGCAAAGGAAAAATCGGCATTCAGTTTACTTTTCGAACTGTTCAGTTTCCATTTTCCTGAAAAATCGGTTCCCTGGGCAGAAACCATTACCGCCAGAAGAATTGCGGTAAAAAGAAAAACTACTTTTTTCATTTGTATTGGTTTTTAGTTAAAAATTGAATATTAGAACATTAAAACGCTTACAAGTTTAACAGAACTTCCTGTTTTTTCAAAATATTATTTGTGAAATATAAAAACAATCTTTCCTACGCAGTGCAACAGCAGAAATTTTCAATACGCCCGCTGAAAAACAATCTCGCTCAAACCGGCTGCTTTTTTGTTTTCAGGGTCAGTATAAATCCTCACATTCAAAGTACCATCGGTTACTTTTACCACACGCTCGCCAGTCCAGTCGGTTTCGCCGGCTTCCAACGATTTGGTGACAGAAGCCACGCCTCCAAACTCAATCTTTTGCCACGACTGCAAATACAAATCGCCCACCCTTGCCCGAATGCGGTAGGTTCCGTTTCTCACAGTTATTTGATAGTCGAAATAATTTTGGGGGTTTCTGCATTGAGCCGGCGTTCCTTCAAACAGCACCTTTTTCAGACGTGCATTTCCTGAAGTGCCGCTGGTTACATACTCCACCCGGTCGGTTGTATTCCATCTGCCCATTACCCAGCCTTTCCCGGAATAATTTTCATAAGCCTGCACATTTTTCCTGTTCCCGTTCAGGTATTCAGGCAGTCCGAAATGAATTCTTCCGCGGGTAAAAAATTGCCTCCGGTCCCGACCATCCGGAAAGTAGAGTCCGTAAACCTGGGGAAAACCATTCACAACCCGATGAAAACAGTTTTCGGGAAGTGGTTCTGTATCAGAACGGATTACGGCAAAATGCAAATGCCCCCAGTTTCTGTTGCCCCAGGCAGTGCCAATCAGTTCTCCGGCCATCAGGTTCTGACCTTTTTTTACCAGCAGGTTTCTGTTGTATAAACCGTTGTAAACGTAGTATATATCGGGTTGAGAATCGCTTTGCAGCAGCAGGCACACCGAATTTGCCAGGCTGCCGGAAGGTTGATTTTCTATCCACACAACGCGGCTGTTTTCGATGGCAGCCAGCCAGTGCTTTTGAAGCCCACGGGCATCGTGCAAATCGAATCCGATTCCCGGAAACGATTGGTATTCCCTATTTTCCGCTTTTTTATCCACTGGCAAAAAAGAAAACAGGTAGTTGTCTTCTTCAGCACTCCACACATAACCGTCGTTAAAGCTTACCGGAAAGGAGTAACGGGCCGGATCGAGCAGCGGACTGTTCAAATCACCGATGCAAACCAGTGCATCTTTGGTTAAAAGGCCATGCACCTGTTTATCGGCGGCCAGTGCTTTTACATGTTTATTATCGGCCACAAAAACACGAATTCCTCTCAATTCTTCGGGCAACGAACGGCGGGCCACTTTCATCCAGAGGGTATCTTCCCCTATTTTCAACTGGTTGTAATGATTTTCAACTTTCAGCAGTTTTACTTCCACCTGGTTAAATGTAAAGCTTTCGCCCACATCCAGGTTGTAGTAAAAACCGTTTCCCCACCGGAAGTCGGCAGAATTAACCTGTTGCGCATCTACGCGAAACAAAAAGGTAATCAACACCCAAAAAATGCAGAGCTTTCTTTTCAAATCTTTCCGGTTTCTTTCCATTTAAGAACAAAGCTACCAGATTTTTTTGAACCAACGAAGTGAACTGGTGCTTTTGCTGTTTGTTTGACTCCAGGAGTCGCACGAACATTGCACCAATAATATTTCTATAGACATGTAATCCCTCCAGGATTAAGGCAAACACCACAACTACCAAACAAACTATTTCGGCATATTAGTTTGATAATAGAAATTTTTACGTATTCAGATGTAGGACAGACCAATTTGACGAACCGACTCAACAGTCACCCCATCGTACCGGATAATATCGAGTGTTTCGACCTTCCCGCGTATTTCAAAATTCTGTGCGTTTAGTTCATCCGCCAGTTTCTTGCACGCTTCAGGTTTGGGCAAACTGGCAATTCCAATGTGCGGAATAAACGGAAGGTCGGGCCGGAGTTCCGGTTCCAGTGGTCCCCGGTAAAATGCATCGTGCAGTTTTACAATCTTACTGAAACCTTCATCAGGAATCAAAAACAGATGTGCGTGGTCCATAAAATCCGGATCGCCCACTGTTGCACAACGGATAACAAATTCAAAGGGCTCAAATTTTTCAGCCACTTTTTGGATGTGTTTGGAAAGCGATTCAAATGAAATGTTTTCGGTTGGAAAAACCAACGTGAAATGCGGATTTACCACTCCATAAAACAGTTTATCGTGCTTTTCGCGAACCGACTGAATCCATTGATAATCCTTTGGGGTAAAAGTTGGATAATTTACTACTGCCAGTGCCATTTTGCTATTTTAAATGTTTGTTATGCTAATCATCTCTGCTTTTATCCTTAAAATTGAAACCAGAAGACAAAATTGCAACTTATTACAACATAATCGCAATGTTTTTTTGAATAGGACAAAAAAGTTACTTAGAAATCAAACACATCAACATACTTTGGATAATAAAATTTCTGTTTAAATTATATTCCTGTTATTACAGGGCAATTTTATACTTTTGCAAAAAATTTTAGAACGATGCTTGCAGATACTTTTTTCGACACAAACTTTTTCACCTACTTTCTTTTGCCTTTCCTGATATTCGTTTCGCGAATACTGGATGTGACCATTGGCACCATTCGAATAGTTATGGTATCCAAAGGGCAGAAGATATGGGCGCCCTTGCTTGGTTTTTTCGAAATTCTGATTTGGCTGCTGGCCATTTCCCGCATATTTGAAAACCTGGACAACTGGGCCTGCTACTTTGCTTATGCGGCAGGTTTTGCCACCGGAAACTACATCGGGCTAATTATTGAAGAACGCCTGGCTATGGGAATTGTTAAAATTCAGATTATAACCCGCAGAAGCGCCACGGAACTGATTCAAAACCTTAAAAATGCCGGGTATGGAATTACCCACCACGATGCCAAAGGAAGCAGCGAAAATGTAAGTATTATTTACAGCATTATTAAACGGAATGAGATACAAAAAGTGGAAAACATTGTTAAAACCACTAATCCCAAAGCGTTTTATTCCATCGAAGATGTAAAATCAGTCAGCCACGGTGTTTTCCCTGTTAAAGCCGCAGTTCACAGGTGGCGGAAAGGAAAATAGGATGGTCTGCTTGGGGTGTTGGCGGCAATTTATTATATTCGCACCTTTAATTGATTAAACATATTATTAACACATGCTCGAGGGAGCAAAAAAATTACATTATGACCAGAAACATTTTTTCAGCTTTGATTATTTCAGCGCTGTTTTTAACCACAGCAACTACTTCAGCTCAAAAAGCAAACAAACTTTCGAAAGAGGAAAAAAAAGCCGGTTGGGAGTTGCTTTTCAACGGTAAAAATTTCAAAGGGTGGCGCCAGTATGCCGGCGAAACCATGCCTGCCAACTGGACCATCGAAGACAGCGCTATGAAGGTTTTCCTGGGCGAAGGAAGAAACCCCGGTCATGGTGCAGGGGGCGATATCATTTTCAGTGACCGGGAATTTAAAAATTTTGAGTTATCCATCGACTGGAAAGCGGGAGATATGGCCAATTCAGGAATTTTCTATTACGTAAAGGAAGAACCGGGCAAACCCATTTACTATGCAGCACCCGAAATTCAGGTGCTCGACAACGAAAATGCCACCGATAACAAAATCGACACCCATTTGGCCGGTTCGCTGTACGACATGATTGCTGCCGACCCGAAAACCGTTAATCCGGCCGGGCAATGGAATACCTGTGTTATCAAAGTAAAAGACGGAAAAGCATCGGTAAGTATGAACGGCACCGAAGTGGTTACCTATACTCACTGGACTCCCGAGTGGGACGAGCTTGTTGAAAACAGCAAATTCAAAAATTTCCCCGGGTTTACCGAAGGCATAGCAAAAGAAGGTTACATCGGATTGCAGGACCACGGTTATACGGTTTGGTTCAGGAATATTAAAATCCGAGAACTTTAGCAGATTCTGGTTGAAAAACATTTAAAATTTTCTTATACGGATGTCCGTTTTTTATTCAGAAAAAATGAATAACTGAACGGACTTCCGCTTTTTAAAACAATAACAAATGAAAGTATATAAAACAGTCTTCTTTATCGCGGCAGTGCTTTTTGTATTTTCATGCCAGGTGCAGGAAAAAACGGTTCAGGAAACGGATTACACCCAATTTGTGGATCCTTACATTGGAAGCGATTACCACGGCCATGTGTTTGTTGGCGCCAGCGTGCCGTTTGGGGCTGTTCAGCTGGGGCCGAACAACGAAACACAGGGCTGGGACTGGTGCTCGGGATATCATTATTCCGACTCCATTCTTATCGGTTTTGCACACACCCACCTCAGCGGCACAGGCATCGGCGATTTGGGCGACATCGTTTTCATGCCGGTTTCAGATGCCTATAATCCGGAGGTTGACAAAGATTCGGCTTACAACTGGAAATCGACCTATTCGCACGATCGCGAAGCTGTTGAACCCGGTTACTATTACGTTCATGTGGAACGCTACAACATCGATGCAGAACTTACCACTACCGAACGGGTGGGATTTCATAAATACAAGTACAATTCCGGGGAAAATTCGTTTGTGATTGTTGATTTGAAATACGGCACCGGTTGGGATATGCTCACCGATGGACTGGTTGAACAGGTGGACAACAACAGCATTCGGGGTCACCGGATGTCGCGCGGCTGGGCCAGAGACCAGCGGGTATTTTTCCACACCGAATTTTCAAAAGAAATCGAACAGTTTGAAATCCTGGCTTCCAATGAACAACAGGGCGTGGTTACTGTGCTCATCGGTTTTAAAAACGCCGGCGAATTGCTGGCCAAAACCGGAATTTCTCCGGTTAGTACCGAAGGCGCAAAAGCCAATCTTTCAGCAGAACTGAACCACTGGGATTTCGATAGCGTATTGGCAGATGCCAAAGAAAATTGGAACAGCGAGCTGGCTAAAATCAGAATTGAAACCGAAAGTCTGGCCGATAAACGCACCTTTTACACAGCGCTTTACCACACCATGATTGCCCCATCGCTGTTTAATGACGTTACCGGCGAGTATCGCGGCGCTAACCGGGAAGTAAAACCCGACCCGGGCTACGAAACCTACACCACCTTTTCGCTGTGGGACACCTACCGCGCCGCACATCCGCTTTTTACACTGGTGCAGAAGGAACGTGTGAACGACTTTATCAACTCCATGCTGGCCATTTACCAGCAGCAGGGCAAACTGCCCATTTGGCACCTCCACGGCAACGAAACCAACACCATGGTGGGCTATTCCGCTGTTCCGGTAATTGCCGATGCTTACCTGAAAGGTTTTAGCGGGTTTGATGCCGAACTTGCTTTTGAAGCCATGAAGACCTCGGCTATGCTCGACGAACGCGGACTGGATTACGTAAAATCACAGGGATTTATTCCGGCTGATTCGCAGGTGGAATCGGTGGCACGTGCCATGGAATATGCCATCGACGACTGGGCCATTGCAGCTATGGCCACAGCAATGGGAAAAACCGAAGATGCAGCGTATTTTGGCAAGCGGTCAAAATATTACCAGAATTACTTTGACGAAACGACCGGTTTTATGCGGGGAAAAATGAGCGACGAATCGTGGCGCACTCCGTTCAGCCCCATTTTTTCTCAACACCGCGAAGACGATTTCTGCGAAGGCAATGCCTGGCAATACACCTGGCTGGTGCCGCACGATGTGGAAGGCTTAATCGAACTTTTCGGCAGCGAGGAAGCGTTTGTTACCAAACTCGACAGCCTGTTCACCATTCCCTCCACGCAGGTGGAAGGCGCTTCGGCTGACATCACCGGACTGATTGGCCAGTATGCCCACGGCAATGAGCCAAGCCACCATACCACTTACCTGTATGCCTGGGTGGGTCAGCAATGGAAATCGGCCGAAAAAGTGCGGGAAATTTGCACCACCATGTACACCGACCAGCCCGACGGACTGTGCGGAAACGAGGATTGCGGCCAGATGTCGGCATGGTATGTTTTTTCATCCATGGGCTTTTACCCGGTAAACCCGGCCAACGGTGCGTATGTATTTGGTAGTCCGTTGTTCGACGAGGCAGAAATTCAGTTGCCGGAAGGAAAGACCTTCAAAGTTGTTGCTGAGAACAACAGCAAAGCAAACATTTATATCCAGTCGGCAAAACTAAACGGACAGCCTTATGAAAAAACGTTCATCACCCATAAAGACATAGAACAGGGCGGCGAACTGGTTTTTGTGATGGGAAATACACCGAATCAGGAGTTTGGCAAGGCTATGGAGAACCGGCCGAAATCGGTGGTTTATTAAATTGAAAAATTATGGAATCGAAAAAAAGAAGTCTGTTAAAAACCATCTCCTACCGCATAATATGCGTTATATCGATGTTGGTTATAACATACTTGTTCACAAAAAATGCAAATCAATCCCTCTTTATTACCATCGTTTTTCAGACTATTCAAACGGGTATCTATTATTTGCATGAACGAATTTGGGTGAGAATACCCTGAAGGAACTGAACCGGCAATTTTTTTTTTGATAACTGCTCAGGTAAAACTGAAGATTTAAAACAAAGGTCATGTTAAAATATGCCTTACTTTTTTCGATGTTAATCCAACTGGCTGCTACTATTTATGCCATTAGCCTTATCAAACGCACCCGGTATAATGTTTCGTGGATTCTGATTTCAATGGCATTTGTGCTGATGGCCATCAGAAGGCTATTCGATTTTTCGGCATTATTCTGGGAAACGAAACTATTTCCGCAGGATGAGATAAACGCCTGGATAGCAGTATTTATTTCAGTTTTAATGCTGATTGGAGTTATATTTATCCGCGAAATTTTTAATCTTCAAAATCAGATTGATCAAATCAGAAAGGAAAATGAACAAAAAATTCTTTCTGCAGTGATTAATGCGGAGGATAAAGCACGACAAATTATTGCCCGCGAATTACACGACGGGCTTGCGCCGGTATTGTCTTCCATCAAAATGTCGCTAACCGCAATTAAACCAGACCCTCTCAATCCTTTAAACCAGAAAATTATTGAAAATGCATACCGTGCAACCGACGATTCGATTATTGCCTTAAAAGAAATTTCCAATAACCTGAGCCCTCATATCTTAATTAATTTCGGGTTGAAAACCGCAATAGAAGATTTTTCAGAAAAGCTCTTTTCTTCTACTGAAACAGAAGTTCAGCTGAATTTGGAAATAGAGGAAGGCCTTTTAACAGATGAATTGAAAATCAGCAGTTATCGCATTGTTTCAGAGCTGATGAACAACAGTTTGAAACATGCCAGTCCCAATTCTGTTTACCTGAAAATGAAAACGGCAGGAAAATTATTCATTGTTCACTATGAAGATGACGGCACCGGCATTAACGAACCTGTATCTGAAGAAAACGGCAAAACACAGGGAATGGGATTTAACAACATCGTTTCCCGCACCAAATCGCTTAACGGGACATATCATCTGCCCACATTAAAAAGCAAAGGCTTTTCAATTGAATTCTTTTTTCCTTTAAAATGAAAAAAATATCCGTATATATTGTAGATGACCACCAGCTTTTCAGGCAGGGTTTAAAATTACTCCTTTCAAACCTTAACTACATCGGTGCCGTTTATGAGGCAGAAAACGGGCAGCAGTTTATTGATAACTTAAGCAGTAACACGGTTGACATTGCCTTGCTCGACATAGAAATGCCGTTGATGAACGGGATTGAAGCAGCCAAAAAAGCGGTTGATATTCAACCCGGAATTAAAATCATTGCGCTGTCGATGTATTCCGATAAAAATTATTACCTGAGTATGGTTGAAGCAGGTGCATGCGGATTTCTGCTGAAGAATTCAAATTTTCAGGAAGTGGAAAAAGCCATTGTTGATGTTTATAACGACAAAAGCTACATTTCAATTGAAATACTGAATGACATTCTAAAAAATCCTCCGAAAAGTAATGCTGCCAATCAGGAAGAGTTAACTGCACGCGAAACCGAGGTATTGAATTTTATTTGCAAAGGACTCACCAACAACGAAATAGCCGACCGGCTCAGGGTAAGTAAACGAACCATCGACAAACACCGGGAAAATCTGTTATTGAAAACCCATTCGGGAAACACTGCCAACCTTGTGGTTTATGCCATCAAAAATGGTTACCTCACCCTTTAATTTCCCTGCAATACGCTTTTATGCGTATTGCCCAAACTACGTTTTTTAGCTGTTGTTCACTTTGTTTCTTCAAAATACTTTTGTCCTTCGTTTAGCTCGATGGATTAAGAATATTTTTAGGTCAATTGTAAAATGAAGACAAAACTTCTGTTCTGTATTGCTTTTTTGTTCAGCTTTACTTATCGGACATTCTCAACCAACCGGATTGAAGGAATTGTAAAAGACACTGATGGTTTTTCAGTTGTTTCGGCTACTGTTCGGATAAAGGGGACACAAATTTATACGGTTACGGATTTGGAAGGCTGTTTTCTTCTTGAAACCGACATGAATTTTCCTGTTTTTCTTGAAATCCGGTCGGTTGGAATGATTTCACGCGAAATAAAAGTAGCCGGGGAGCCGGAAGCACCTATAAAAATTACCCTTTTATCAGACAATACGGTTGCCGAAATTATTGTTACTGCCCGTCGCCGCTCCGAATCACTTTCGGAAATTCCAGTCCCCATGTCAGTAGTTCTGGGGTCAAAAGCAGAAGCTGCTCATGCATTCAATGTAAACCGGGTAAAAGAACTCATTCCTTCCATACAGCTTTATTCCTCCAATCCACGAAACACAACACTAAATATCAGGGGATTGGGCTCAACTTTCGGACTCACAAACGACGGAATTGACCCCGGTGTCGGGTTTTATGTGGATGGAGTGTATTATGCCCGTCCGGCTGCAACTACACTCGATTTTATTGACATTGACCGGATCGAAGTACTCCGCGGACCGCAGGGAACACTTTACGGAAAAAACACCACTGCCGGCGCATTTAACATCACTTCCCGAAAACCGGAATTTGCACCGATGGGGAAGTTTGAAGTGAGCTATGGAAATTACGGTTTTATTCAGGCAAAAGCATCTCTAACCGGTCCTCTGGGCAAAGCAGTTGCAGGGAGATTATCGTTTTCGGGCACACAGCGCGACGGGACAATTTACAATACAGCGCGCCAGGAACATGTAAACGATTTAAACAACCTGGGAGCAAGAGGGCAGTTGCTTATAAAGCCTTCGCAAATAACCGAAATTGTATTGGCAGCCGATGTATCCAGGCAACGCCCCAATGGTTATGCCATGGTTTTTGTCGGCGTGGCTCCCACATTGCGCCCTGAATATCGCCAGTTTGAGGAAATTATTGCCGACCTGAATTATGAACTGCCGTCGCGTAATCCGTTCGACCGGTTAATCGACCATGATACACCCTGGAGATCAGACCAGGATTTCGGAGGAGCATCAATTAACATCGACGTTAAACCGGGAGAAGGTACCATTACTTCAACATCTGCCTGGAGGTACTGGAACTGGGGCCCGTCGAACGACAGGGATTTTACCGGACTACAGGCTCTCACCATGTCTCAGGCCCCTTCAAAACACCAGCAATTTTCTCAGGAAATCCGGTATGCCGGAGAAATTTCACCGAAAATAAGCGGCGTGACCGGCCTTTTTGCCATCTTTCAGAAACTCAATCCTGACGGTGCCCACACCCAGGAATCGGGCCGGGATCAATGGCGGTTTTCTCAGAACTCAGCCAGTCCGCTCTGGCAAACACCCGGGTTACTCGATGGCTACGGACTGAAAACCTATCCAAAACTTACAACCTTTAGCGGAGCTATATTCGGGCAGATTGACTGGGCCATTTCCAGCCGGCTGCATGTGTTGCCGGGAATGCGAATAAACTATGACCTCAAAAAAGTGGATTTCAGAAGGGAAACATACGGAGGCCTCCAAACCAGCGACCCGGCTTTAATCGCGCTCAAAAATTCAGTTTACAGCGACCAGGCTTTCGATGCCAATATTGATAAAACCAATATTTCGGGTCAACTTACAATAAATTACAGACCAACCAAAAAACTGAATTCTTTTGCCACAGTTGCTACCAGTTTTAAACCGGTCGGCCTCAACCTGGGTGGGTTGCCCCGCGAAAACGGAAAACCAATGACCGGGCTTGCAGTGATTAAACCCGAAGAGGTTGTTCATTATGAATTGGGGATAAAATCCACCCCGGCTACTGCTTCATTTTTCAATGTTACCGTTTTTAATACAACAATTAAAAACTACCAGACACAGGTTCAGGCCGCCGATCTTTCTGTTACCAGGGGGTATTTGGCCAATGCTGAAAAAGTTCGTGTTAAAGGTGCTGAACTTGACGGAAAATTCAGAATTGCCGAAATGCTTTCATTGAACGCTGCATTGGCTTATACCGACGGTAAATATGTTTCGTTTAAAAATGCACCACCACCGCTCGAAGAAACCGGAGGGCCATCATTCAAAGATATTTCGGGCAAACAATTGCCCGGCATTTCAAAATGGGCGTTTAGTGGAGGTTTCGAATTTTCAAAAGCTGGAAATTTCTTCTCACAACCAGTAACCTATTTCTTTTACACCGATTTGTTTTACCGATCAAAATTCTCGTCCGGTTCATCCCCGTCAGAATATCTTGTTATCGACTCGTATGCGTTATTGAACGCTCAGTTTGGAATAAAGAATTTTACCGGATTGTCGCTGTTTGTTTGGGCACGCAATCTGTTGGATACAGACTATTTTGAACAGCTGATGCCGGCAGGAGGAAATACAGGTCATTTTGCCGGAGTGCTGGGGGATCCCTTAACTACTGGTTTTACACTTCGAAAAACCTTTCAATTCGATTAAAAATTATGATTTCACCATTATTCAGCCAACTTCTTATTCCCTTCATTATTGCCATGTTTCTTGCCATTACCATGGGGGGCAGCGGAACCGGCCCTTCATTTTCTGCTGCTTACGGAGCCAATGTGGTTCGTCACAGTTTAATTCCGGGACTTTTCGGAATTATGGTTTTCCTGGGTGCCATTATTGCAGGAAAAAATACGGCAACAACTATTGGGCAGGGATTGCTGGCGCCAGAAATGATGACCTTTTCAATTGTTTCCATCATCCTTTTTTCTGTGGCTGTTTCCTTGCTAATTGCCAACCTTGCCGGTGTGCCCCAATCTACCAGTCAAAGTACCGTTTTTGCTATTGTTGCTCCGGCGTTGTATTTTCATGAATTCAACTCTACGAAACTTCTTACTGAAATAATTCCCACCTGGTTTATTCTGCCGGTTATTTCATACGCTATCAGCTATTTCCTCGGAAAATATATTTATCGGCCCATGCGACGCAGGGGATTGACGATATCGAGGGCTAAAAACATCAACCTCAAACCGGTGTGGGACGGAATCATTCTAATTACGGCCCTGTATGTGGCATTTTCTATTGGAGCAAATAATGTAGCCAACGCTGCAGGCCCAATTGCCTCAATGACTGCCAACGAGCTGAATCTTTCACTTGACCAGCATTTTGTAATCCTAATGATTCTTTCCACACTGATTGTTGCTCCCAGCTTTGGCATAGGGAGTTCTTTTTTTGGAAAAAAAATAGTTCAAAACACAGGAAAAGAAATTGTTTTGTTTGGCAAATTCGAAGCCGTAATTATTGGCATTGTTTCAGCCAGTCTGTTGCTTCTGGCCTCCATTGTAAAAGGAATTCCCACATCGCTCGTTCAATTGAATGTAGCTGCCATTCTGGGCATTGGCGTAGCCAAACTCGGTCCCAAAAACATTTTCAGAAAAACAGAGGTGAAAAAGTTTTTCCTTATGTGGCTAATTGCTCCCTGCATAGCTTTCTGCCTCTCACTGTTGCTTATTTTTCTGGCAGATTATTTCAAAATTGTATGAAATTAAAAACCAGCAACAATCAGAGTTAACATCAATGTACCTTATATGGGCACTGTTACCTTACTGCCTAAACATAATTTTGGAAGCCGCATTTTCGGCTGCTTTCACCAGCGGATAACCTGCCGGAGAAGCCGTAAGCAGCGGATGGGTACCAAACTGCGCAGTAAGCAAGGAGTTCAGTGTCATCCGGTTTTGCACGATAATTCCTATGATATTGGTTAATTCGCCTGCCGAGAGGCCACCATACACCTCGCCTCCCAAAATAACACCCGACTCGCGGCCAACCACCAGCTTTACAAATTGTTTGTGGGTATCCTCAAGGGTTCCCGGGTGCCGATCGATTCCTTCAAATGTTCCGGTAACAAATTCGAAATTTTCAGCTTCTGCCTGCGTTTCAGTAATACCTGCCACACCAAAGCCGGTTGTTCCGATGGCGGTGGAGAAAATTGAAATGGTCCCGATAAAGGTCTTGATGGCCGATAGCTTATACAGGTTCATCCCGGCAATCCGCGCTTCGGCGCAGGCCGTCGAGGCCAGCATCACCGGCGAAGGCTTGCGGGTAATAAAATCGCGTTTTTCGGCACAATCGCCAACAGCAAACACATCGGGATCTGATGTACGCATATAATCGTCCACTTTTACAAAACCGCGGTCGCTAACGGGCAACCCTGCTTCGGCAGCCAGTTTTGAATTGGGTTCGTACCCCATGGCAAGAATTACAGCTTCGGTATTCAGTTTTTGGCCATTTTCAAACTTAACGCTATCTACTTTCCCGTTTCCTGCAATTTCGGAAACCGTGGTTCCTGTCATAATTTTTACACCTCTGTCTATCAGCAACTTTTCAGCCCTTTCAGAAATATCGCCATCGAAAGCCAGGCCTAAAATGCGCGGCAATTTTTCAACAAGCGTTACTTCTTTTCCGGCTTTTTTCAGTTCATCCGAAATTTCGATGCCAATAAACCCGGCACCAATGACTGCAATTTTGTTGAAAGTTTTCAGTTTCTCGTGCATTTCATCGAGGTAAACCTTGTTTTTGGGCACGGTAAAAACATTTTCAAGGTCGGCGCCTTTTAACCATTTGGGTTGAATGGGTAGCGAACCGGTTCCAATCACCAGTTTTTCGTACTCAATCACTTTTCCAGACTGAAACCGTACAGTTTTTTCTTTTAACCGAATGGATTCTGCCTCATCTACCAGCATCTCAATATCGTTGGCTTCAAACATTTTACCGGCTGGCAGAATATCGTTGTCCGAACTTCCGACCGAGCCGAAAATGTATGGAATTCCACAGGGAATTAGCGTTTTAGGAAAACGGGTTACCACTGTAAACTTTTTTGACGGGTGAACCCTTTTTCCTGTCAAAGCTCCTACCAAACCGGCAGCGCTGCTGCCAATCACCAATACATCTGTTTTTAAATTCGTATTTTCCATTTTAATTTGAATAAACTTTTGTTTAAAATTATGCGTTAAAATTAAAGAACAAATGATTAATATAAAATTTTTTGGGAGATTAATTTTGCAGCATTGGATCAATGAGTTAAATAGAACAAAAAATTTGGTTATAAACTATTGAAAAACTTTAACACAAAATGAATAATTCCCTTTTATGAGTGCGGTTGCTTAAAATGTTCAATTTCAAAATCTGTTAAGAAAAATCAATACATTAAGAATATGGCATATATCATATATTTAATGTATATTTGCAAAAAAACAAATAAAAATGGAAAAAGAAAGGAAACGGAAAATAATTGATTTAAATGCAGATACTTTTAAAATTTTATCGGTTAAAGCTGCTGAAGAAGGAACAAACTTAAAAGCTCTGATTGAAAAATCGCTTGACGAACTGGCCGAAAACATCCAGGACTCGCAACTCTATTCTTACCTGTTAAAAAATTACCCCGAAGGAAAAGATACTATTAACAACCTGGAAAAGGAAGAATTTGAAAATTGGCTTGGATTATGAAAGTTGAATATTCCAAAGCGTTTGTAAAGGCAGTTAAAAAATTATCCGGGAAAATGCTGGATTCGGTAAAAAAAACCATCCTTGAAGTAAAAAAAGCTGAAAACGTTGGAAACCTGAATAATTGCGAAAAATTAGTGGGGTATAAAAATGTGTACCGATTACGGATAGGTGATTTAAGGGCATTCTTTTTTTTGCGTCTGGAAGTTGACAATAATACTGTAGTTTTTGAATACCTGGTGCCACGGGGTCAGGCTTACAATAAAAAAAATCACGATCAACTGAAGAAAAAAAACTAACAGAACTATTATTCAAAGCATAAAACTCTTTTACCTGTTCTTTCTTTCTCCTCATTATTTATAGATGCGCACATAAACACATAAAATCATTCTATGTGAAAAACTTGTCCAAACAATTTAATTGAAACCGAAAAGATATTTCTCAAAAAAGATTATTTTTAGTCCGCAATGACGAATAAAAAACCAAATATCGTTCAACAAGTCTGGCGTTTCTATATCAACGGTTTCCGGAACTTGAGCGGTTGGGGCCGGCAGGTGTGGCTTATAATCTTAATCAAGCTTTTTATCATGTTTGCCATCCTGAAACTGTTTTTCTTTCCCAACTTTCTGAAAACCAATTTTGAAACCGACCAGGAACGGAGCAATTATGTGTTGGAAATATTAACTGAACCAAAAGAATAGTTATGGTTGAAATTGCAGATTTAGCGTTAGTGAACTGGTCGAGGGCGCAGTTTGCCCTTACAGCTATGTACCATTGGTTGTTCGTCCCGCTCACACTGGGTATTACATTCATCATCGCGTTTATGGAAACGTTGTATGTAAAAACCGGCAAGGAAGAGTGGAAACGAATAACCAAATTCTGGATGACCCTTTTCGGAATTAATTTTGCCATTGGGGTGGCCACAGGAATCATTCTCGAGTTTGAGTTTGGCACCAACTGGTCGAGCTACTCCTGGTTTGTGGGCGACATTTTCGGCGCCCCGCTGGCCATTGAAGGAATTTTCGCCTTTTTTATGGAAAGTACCTTTATTGCCATTATGTTTTTTGG